>ERZ651776.1540-NODE-1540-length-27346-cov-7.710660_pt1 | contig 27346 bp, 15 predicted proteins | sample MGYA00514761_ERZ651776 | MGnify/ENA metagenome assembly ERZ651776 | reverse complement strand
GAATTCGATATGCGGCATGTCGGGGGTCATATCATCCGGCAAGGTCTTGAAAATATCAGCACGAAGCTGGCTTTCCCAATCCCCAGCAAACACTTCCTTGAGGCGGTCATCGGTGTGATAGGCACGCCCCCCCAATGCGATGTCAGCCGTCTGGCGCGTGCGTTTAAGCGGCGAAACAAAGCACGGCGGGTTCTGTTCAAGGATCGGAGCCATCAATGCCGCCTGACTTTTCGCATGATCCACCCCGCGCGCCGACAACACCGATTCCGTCTGACCCTGCACACGCCCTTCGGCGTTCCATTCGGTTTCACCGTGGCGCAGGAACCAGATTTTAGGATAGGTTGTCATGTCTTGGGTTCCTCAATCGGATTATGTGGCCTCTATTCTGGATCAAGCATCCGCAAAAGGCCACCCACGCAGAAATTAACCAGCTGTTCCCGGAACGCGTGCAGCGCATCCGGCGCAGGGACATCGCCCACCCCGAAAACGCGACCACTGCGGGCGACGGTTCCCAGCATGGACGACACCACAAGCGAGAACCCCACAGCCAGAATTTTCGGGTCTGTACGTGGGTACAGCGTGTTCATCCCAGTCAAAAACGCCATTGCGACCGGATCAAAAAGCGGCCCATTCTCAACAAAATACCGATCATCGGCGGCAACGCGCGCGACCACCCTTGCATAGGCGCGCCACTGCGGATCTTTGCCCGAAGCAATCTCAAGAAATGGCGTCACATAAGCATCAACCAGATTCCCCAATCTAAATTCGCTGTTAGCCTGCACAGCCTGAAGTCTGTCCATGCGCCTATCATTCAAGACAACCATACGACGCGTCAGAACTGCCCGAAAAAGCGCGCTCTTACCGCCGCTATGGAAACTGACCGTGCCCAGCGTCACGCCTGCTTCACGGGCAATCTCACGTACCGATACGGCGTCAAATCCACGCTCTGCAAAGCAGCGTTCTGCTGCATCCAGCACACGATCGCGCGTAATTTCACCGCGCGCAACACGCCCATCCTTGGCTGTTTCGGATCCGTTTCTGTCCGGGGATTGGGTCATTTCGGCTGCCAGCTATGGCGCGTCTTCGATCCTGCGGGAAATATCTTCATCATAATAAAACACAACATTTTAAAAAATTAAAACTTTAGCGCCAAGTGCTTAGAAAACGGCCCCATCTATGAAATTTTACCAACATCTGCGCGCATCACATAACCTGCGGCATTGACTGGAACACCGCATCTCGCAGCGGCGTGACATCCGCCTGTGCTCTTATGGTTCGAACTAGTGTGAAAAACGTTTATTCTGCCTACAAAAAGCACGGCATGCGTCAAACGGAGGACTGGTCGCTAAATCTGATCAAAAATATAGTCTGTTTCAGACGTCTTGCATCTTGCGCGCTGCACCTCACAAGGCACAGTGGTTGACCGCAAAGAGTTAGGTCAATGGGCACAAAAAAGAGGTGATCGCATGGGGCTGGCAACAGACCCCACTGTCGCCGCGCCAAGGATCGGTCCCCAGCGCGGCGTTTTCATGTTCTATTTGTCGTGCCCCGGATTGGTACGGGCCAATTTTCGCATCAATCCCGGCCAGACCAGATTATCCCCTGACCCCGGAGTGAAAGCCCCAGCTGATTGGCTGGCGACCAGATCGGCCATATCCTGTGTTTCCTCGTGCAGGTGCTCTTCACTACCCGCTGCTTGGGCGAAAATCTGGGTCTTGCAGGCGTTTTCAAGGAAATACATCCGCAGGAAGGCCAACGCGCAATTCGGCCCAACGGTGAGCGTGCCATGATTGCGCAGCATCAGCAGGCTTTTGTCACCGATGTCACTTACGATCCGGTCGCGTTCATCAAGGTTCAGCGCAATGCCTTCGTAGTCATGATAGGCCAGATCATTGTTCACGATCATCGAGAATTGCGTATAGCGGCGCAGCCCGCCTTTTTGGACCGATACCGCAACGCCGTAGGGCGTGTGCACATGGATCACACATCCCGCATCATGGCGCGCGGCGTGAATGGCAGAATGGATGGTGAACCCTGCCGGATTGATGAAATACGGGGTTTCCTGACAAATATTGCCGTCCAGATCAATCTTGACCAGCGACGACGCGGTAATTTCATCGAACATCAAACCATAAGGGTTGATCAGAAACCGTTCCTGCCCGTCCTCATCCGGTAAGCGGGCCGATATATGCGTGAACACCAGATCGGTCCAGCCGTGCATCGCGCACAACCGATAGGTCGCGGCCAGTTCACAGCGCAAGCGCCATTCGATTTCAGATACCTCGCCCTTCAGGCTTGGCAATTCTGCGGGATCGGGGATGTCGAAACCTGTCCCTCTTTGCAGTGCCGATTGATCGTTCATGTCTGTCTCCTCCCTCAAGGTTGCGGCCAGTATAACCCGCCAAAGGCACGCTCGGGCAAGCTGGAATCCAAAAATGCGGCTTTTGTCGCCATAGATTCACGGTATATCTTGCGCAGTTGAGGTGGATATTTCTGCTTTAGTGTACTATCGCATACCAAACTTCCTGAAAGGCTTGAAACCATGGCTGATACGAACACACCTGACATCATTTACACCAAGGTCGATGAGGCACCTGAACTGGCGTCCTATTCCTTGCTGCCGATCATCCGCAGCTTTGCCGAGGCGGCAGGCGCGTCCGTTGGCACGCGCGACATATCGCTGGCCGGTCGTATTCTGGCCGCGTTCCCTGACGCGCTAAACGCCGATCAAAAGCAATCCGATGATCTGGCCGTGCTGGGTGACCTGGTGAAAACACCTGATGCCAATGTGATCAAGCTTCCGAACATTTCCGCATCAGTCCCGCAACTGGTTGCCGCGGTTAAGGAACTGCAATCCCAAGGCTACGCCCTGCCCGACTATCCCGAAGCCCCCAGCACCGACGCCGAGAAAAAAGCCCGCGCCTCCTATGACGCGATCAAAGGCTCCGCTGTGAACCCGGTTCTGCGCGAAGGGAACTCGGATCGTCGCGCCGCGATTGCGGTCAAGAAATACGCGATGGCCAACCCACATTCGATGGGCACGTGGTCCAAGGACAGCAAAACCAAGGTTTCTGCAATGTCGGAGGGTGATTTCTTTTCGAACGAAAAATCCCTGACGCTAAGCGATGCCCAAGCCGGCGCTGCTAAAATCGTGCATGTAGCTGCTGACGGGTCCGAAACCGTGTTGAAAGACGGCGTAACATTCCCCGCCGGTACCGTTGTCGACACGACATACATGTCTGCACGCGCGCTGGACAAATTCCTGGCCGAACAGATCGAAGAGACCCGGAAAGACGGCACGCTGTTTTCGTTGCACATGAAAGCGACGATGATGAAGGTGTCGGACCCGATCATCTTCGGGCACGCCGTGCGTGTATTCCTCAAGCCCGTGTTCGACAAATACGGCGATGAGTTAAAAGCGGCAGGTGTGAACCCGAACGCCGGTATTGGCGATATGATGGCCCGCATCGACGACAACGCCGAGATCAAGCAAGCGGTCAAAGAGGCAATGGACGCGCAACCGCCGATGTATATGGTGAACTCTGACAAGGGTATCACCAACCTGCACGTGCCATCCGATGTGATCATCGACGCGTCCATGCCCGCGCTGATCCGCGCTGGCGGCAAGGGCTGGGGCCCCGACAACAAGGAACGCGACACCAACTGTGTGATCCCTGACAATTCTTACGCTCCGGTCTATGACGAAAGCGTAAAATACTTCAAAGAAACCGGCGCGCTTGACCCGACAACTTCGGGTACTGTGCAGAACATCGGTTTGATGGCCCAAAAAGCCGAAGAATACGGATCACACCCCACCACGTTTGAAATTCCGGCTGATGGTACGGTCAAGATGATCGCCGCCAATGGCGATGTGATTTCCGAACATACCGTCGAGGCGAACGACATCTGGCGTGCCGCATCGGCCCGCAAAGCCCCCATTGAAGACTGGGTGCAACTGGCCATCGACCGTCAAAAGGCCGAAGGCTGCGAGGCGATTTTCTGGTTGGACGCAGACCGCGCCCACGACGCCGAACTGATCGCCTATGTCAAACCGATCCTTGAAGCCAAAGGCGTGGCGGACAAATTCGAGATCATGTCGCCTGCCAAAGCCACCCGCCAAACACTGGAAACCATCCGCAAAGGCGAAAACTCCATCGCGATCACGGGCAATGTGCTGCGCGACTATCTGACCGACCTGTTCCCGATTCTGGAACTGGGCACCTCGGCCAAGATGCTGTCGATTGTGAAACTGATGCAGGGCGGAGGTTTGTTTGAAACTGGTGCCGGTGGGTCCGCCCCTAAGCACGTTCAACAGTTGGTCGAAGAAAATCACCTGCGTTGGGATTCACTGGGCGAATTCTGCGCGCTTGGAGAAAGCCTCAAGTTCTTGGCCGATCAAAAGAACAACGAAAAGGCGCGGATTTTGGGCAAGGCGGTTGATGATGCCACGCAAGGTATCCTCGACAACAACAAATCGCCCTCACGCAAAGTCGGCCAGCCCGACAACCGCGCCAGCCATTACTATTTCGCACTGTATTGGGCACAGGCACTGGCAGCACAGACCGGCGACGCCGATCTGGCCAAGCATTTTGCCCCCATCGCGGAAAAGCTGGCCGCAAACGAGGACAAGATCATGGCCGAACTGGCCGAGGTCCAAGGCAAAGCGGTTGATCTGGGCGGGTATTTCCATTCGGACCCCGCCAAGACCGAATCCGTCATGCGCCCCTCAGCCACGCTGAACGCCATCATCGGCTAAACGCCCAACATAATACCCAACGACCCCGCCCCGTCCCTTGCAAAAGGGGCGGGGTTCTTTTTGTGGCCGGAAAGCCGCACCAAATTCAGGTCAATCTGCGGCCTTAAAAGCGCGAATGCCTGCAACAACAGACAATCAATGCACAATGGCGGCAATGATACGCTGTAAAACAAAGCTCTTAGTTGATCCTAAGGGCTATTCCTTCTATCGAGAAAGCCTAAACATACCCGTCGCCAGATCAGGATATTTTCATGACCAAACCATTGCCGACCGTCACGCCGAACACTTGGGAATTCCTGCGCGACCCGATGATCGTGCCCACCGGCTTTCGCGAGTATGACGCACGCTGGCAGTACCCCGAGGCAATCAACCTGCCCGGCATCACCGCGCTTGGCATGGGACTGGGCACGCAGATGCACCAACGCGGCATCGAACCGGTCATCGCTGTCGGCAATGATTACCGCGATTATTCGCTGTCGATCAAAAACGCGCTGATCCTTGGCCTGATGCAGGCCGGCATTCACGTCAAGGACATCGGGCCCTGCCTGTCGCCCATGGCCTATTTCGCACAGTTTCATCTGGACGCGCCTGCTGTGGCCATGGTCACAGCTTCGCATAACCCGAACGGCTGGACCGGCGTCAAGATGGGCTTTGAACGCCCGCTGACCCACGGCCCCGACGAAATGTCTGAACTACGCGATATCGTGCTGGAAGGACGTGGCGAAGCCAAACCCGGCGGCAAATACGAATTCGTCGAAGGCGTGCGCGAGGCGTATCTGGATGACCTCGTCGGTGACTTCAAAATGACCCGCAAACTCAAGGTTGTTTGTGCCACCGGCAATGGCACCGCGTCTGCCTTTGCCCCAGAACTGTTCCGCCGTCTGGGCGTCGAAGTCGTCGATAGCCATAACACGCTCGACTACACTTTCCCGCACTACAACCCGAACCCCGAAGCGATGGAAATGCTGCATGACATGTCCGCCTCGGTCAAAGCATCGGGCGCTGATTTCGCGCTCGGCTTTGATGGTGATGGCGATCGCTGCGGCGTGGTCGATGACGAGGGCGAAGAGATTTTCGCCGACAAGGTCGGTGTCATCATGGCCCGCGACCTGTCTGCGATCTATCCAAACAGCACTTTTGTTGCGGATGTAAAATCAACCGGTCTTTATGCGTCTGACCCCGTTCTGATCGCCAATGGTGCAACCGCAGACTATTGGAAAACCGGCCACAGCCACATGAAGCGTCGCGTCAAGGAATTGGGCGCGCTGGCGGGATTCGAGAAATCGGGCCACTACTTCCTCGCTGAACCCATCGGGCGCGGCTACGACTGCGGCATGCGCGTCGCTGTGGAAATCTGCAAGCTGATGGACCGTCACCCCGATAAATCAATGTCAGACCTGCGCCGTGATCTACCGCACACGTTTGCAACGCCCACCATGTCGCCCTATGCGTCGGATGAAGAAAAATACAACATTCTCGACCGGATTGTCGCGAAGCTGAAAGACGTCACCGAACTGGGTGGGCGTCCCGTCAAGGAAGTCGTCGCTGTGAACGGTGCGAGGGTGATCCTTGATAACGGCAGCTGGGGTCTGGTACGGGCATCGTCGAACACGCCCAATCTAGTGGTGGTCTGCGAAAGTGCGCAATCCGAGGAAGAGCTGCGCTCAATATTTGCGGACCTGGACGCCGTGATCAGAACGGAACCGGACGTCGGCGACTATGACCAAACCTTCTAAAGCGGTCGAGCCAAGCGGATCGACCGTTCTTGAAGCGCGCCGTTGCACTTGCTAAGCATTATAACTACTACGCCCGATTGAAATAAAATCGGGCGATACAACCGCCACATCAGGCATAGAACGGAAAAATACATGACGAAACGCGCTCTGATCACTGGTATCACGGGACAGGATGGTTCCTATCTCGCTGAATTGTTGTTGGAAAAAGGCTACGAAGTACATGGGATCAAGCGGCGGTCGTCTTCGCTGAACACCCAGCGGATCGACCATATCTATCAGGACCCGCACGAAAAAAACCCCAAGCTCAAGCTGCATTACGGCGATCTGACCGACAGTTCGAACCTGACACGGATCATGAGCGAAGTGCAGCCCGACGAGGTTTATAACCTTGGCGCGCAAAGCCATGTCGCCGTCAGCTTTGAAGCGCCCGAATATACCGCCGACGTGGATGCCAATGGCACGCTGCGTCTTCTCGAAGCCATTCGTTTCGTCGGCCTTGCCGAGAAAACGCGGTTCTATCAGGCCTCCACCTCCGAGCTGTATGGCTTGGTACAAGAAACGCCCCAGACCGAAACCACGCCGTTCCACCCGCGCAGCCCTTATGCCGTGGCCAAGATGTACGCCTATTGGATCACGGTGAATTACCGCGAAGCTTACGGCATGTATGCCTGCAACGGAATCTTGTTTAACCATGAATCGCCGCGCCGTGGCGAAACCTTTGTGACCCGTAAAATCACACGGGGCATGGCGAATATCGCCCAAGGTCTGGAAGAGTGCCTGTACATGGGCAACATTGATGCGCTGCGGGACTGGGGCCATGCCAAAGACTATGTGCGCATGCAGTGGATGATGTTGCAGCAAGACGCGCCCGATGATTTCGTGATCGCAACTGGTGTGCAATATTCCGTGCGCCAGTTTATCACATGGTCCGCTGCCGAATTGGGCATCACCCTACGGTTTGAGGGGACCGGCGTTGACGAACGCGCGATCATTGATAGCGTCGAGGGCGACAATGCCCCAGCCGTCAAACCCGGCGATGTGGTCATGCGGATTGATCCACAATATTTCCGCCCCGCCGAAGTCGAGACGCTGCTTGGCTCCCCCGCCAAAGCCAAAGAAAAGCTTGGCTGGGTACCGCAGATCACAACACAGGAAATGTGTGCTGAAATGGTCGCTGCTGATCTGAAAACCGCGCGGCGCCATGCGCTGTTGAAAGAGCACGGTCTGGATCTGCCTATCTCGCTTGAGAACGGATAACACCATGCGCAAGATTTATATCGCAGGACATCGCGGCATGGTGGGCGGCGCAATCTTGCGCCAGTTGCAGGCCCGCAAAGACGCAGGCGAAACGCTGGCTCTGATCACACGCACCCATGCCGAGCTTGATTTGACCTCGCAGGTCGCCGTGCGCGATTTCATGGCGACAGAGCAGCCCGATGTGGTGATTTTGGCGGCCGCAAAAGTCGGCGGCATCATGGCCAACAACACCTATCCGGCTGATTTTATTTACGAAAACCTGATGATCGAATGCAATGTGATTCATCAGGCCTTTGCGGCGGGCGTGAAATCACTGCTCCAGCTTGGAAGTTCGTGCATCTATCCTCGCGCGGCACAACAACCGATGGCCGAAGATGCCCTGCTAACGGGCACGCTAGAGCCGACGAATGAACCCTACGCCATCGCCAAGATTGCTGGCATCAAACTGTGCGAAAGCTATAATCGCCAGCACGGCGTTGATTATCGCAGTGTGATGCCGACCAATCTGTACGGGCCCGGCGATAACTTCCACCCGCAAAACAGCCACGTCCTGCCTGCCTTGATCCGCCGTTTCCACGAGGCGGCCCGCGACAATCTGGACGAGGTGGTGATCTGGGGCACAGGCAAACCGATGCGTGAATTCCTGCACGTCAATGACATGGCCGAAGCGTCCCTGTTCGTGCTGGACCTGCCCCAAGACGTCTATGCCGCCAACACCCAACCGATGCTAAGCCACATCAATGTGGGCACCGGCACCGATGTCAGCATCGGGGAACTGGCGCAGATGGTTGCGGATGTCACTGGTTTCAAAGGGAAACTTGGCTTTGATACGACCAAGCCCGACGGCACCATGCGCAAGCTGATGGATGTATCGCGTCTGGCAGATATGGGATGGCGCGCGCAGATTGACCTGAAGGACGGCTTGCAAGAAACCTATAACTGGTTTCTGAATCAAGATAGCATCCGTTCTTGAATGCTGCGCTTATCTTGAATGAAAGACTTATTTTATCAATATAATGGTGCCTGATATGATCCATCCAATTCTCCTTTGTGGCGGCTCCGGCACCCGGCTTTGGCCGCTTTCACGCAAATCCTATCCCAAGCAATTCGCCAAATTGATGGGAGACGAGAGCTTGTTTCAAGCATCGGCGCGGCGTCTGTCCGGCGACGGTTTTGCGGCACCTGTGATTGTGACGGGTGATCCGTTCCGCTTTATCGTGACCGAACAGCTGGCGCAGGTCGAACAGGCCGCGATGGGCATTCTGATTGAACCCCAAGGGCGCAATACGGCACCTGCGGTTCTCGCTGCTGCCTTGTGGGTTGCCAAGACCGATAGCTCGGCACTGATGCTGGTTGCCCCGTCAGATCACGTCATTCCCGACACAGCGGCCTTTGCCAGCACCGTCCAGGCTGCAGTCCCACGCGCCCAAGCGGGCGATCTGGTGACATTCGGAATCATGCCAACACGTCCCGAGACGGGCTATGGCTATCTTGAGCTCGCCGCCGGGGCCGATACTGCGGCCGCCAGTCCGCAAAGCCTTGCGCGTTTTGTCGAAAAACCCGACGCCGCCCGTGCGGGTGAAATGCTTGCAGCAGGGAATTTCCTTTGGAATGCAGGGATTTTCCTGTTCACCGCCGAAGCGATCATCGCCGCCTATCGCGCCCACGCGCCGCAGATGCTTGAGGTCGTGACCACAGCGCTCGCGGATGCCGATGCGGACCTCGGCTTTACCCGCCTTGATCCCACAGCATGGGGCAAAGCGGACGATATCTCGATCGATTATGCGATCATGGAAAAGGCCGAGAACCTAGCCGTTATGCCCTTTAGCGCAGGCTGGTCCGATCTGGGCGGCTGGGACGCGGTCTGGATGGAATCTGGCCCCGATGCACAGGGCAATGTCTGCTCTGACAATGCTACGGCGATTGATTGCGCCGATACGCTGCTGCGGTCCGAAACCGAAGGATTGCAACTGGTCGGCATCGGTCTAGAGAATATCATCGCAATCGCCATGGGCGACGCGGTGCTGGTGGCGGATAAATCCCAAGCCCAGCGCGTGAAAGAAGCCGTTGATGCGCTAAAAACCCAAGGGTCAAGCCAAGCGGTACAATTGCCGCGCGATTACCGTCCTTGGGGCTGGTACGAAAGCCTTGTCATCGGCGGGCGGTTTCAGGTCAAACGTATCGTGGTTAATCCAGGGGCCGCGCTAAGCTTGCAAAGCCATCACCATCGGTCGGAACATTGGATTGTCGTTGAAGGCACCGCGAAGGTGACCGTGGATGCAGACGTCAAGTTGATCAGCGAAAACCAGTCGGTTTATATCCCGCTTGGGGCAGTACACCGCATGGAAAACCCCGGCAAAGTGCCGATGGTCCTGATCGAAGTGCAGACCGGCAGCTATTTGGGGGAAGACGACATCATTCGGTACGAAGACGTTTACGCGCGCAGCTGACCGCCGCCCGCACCGTTTGGAAATATCAAAAGCGCCCGAATTAATCGGGCGCTTTTTTGTTTGGGATCAGGTGCGCGACAGGACGCTGGCAGGGCGCGCTTTGGCCAAACCATTGGTAATGAACGCTGCAAGAACCGCTTTGATAATGTCACCGGGGATAAAGACCATCACCAGCATTGCGGCCTCGATGAACGGTTTTTTCAGGGCAATTGCCAGCCCGGCGATGCCAAAGATATAGAGGACAAAGACCCCACCAATAATCGATGCAACACCGGCGGCCACCGTCAGGGATGCGCTGCGCCACTTTTCAACAATCAGACCCGTGACAAAGGCTGCGACGGGAAAGCCGATCAAAAAGCCCGATGACGGCAGCATAAACGCCCCCAAACCGCCGCGCCCACCAGCCAGCAGCGGCAACCCCAAAGCGACCAAAAGCAAGAACAACAACACCGCCAGCGCGCCCCGTTTGGCCCCCAGAACAGTTCCGCACAACATGATCCCAAGGCTTTGCGCCGTGATAGGAACACCAAAACCAAGCGAAAATTGCGGGATCAGCGCAAGTGCAGCAATGAGAGCTGCAAACAAGGCAACCAAGGTTAGATTTCGTTCCACGGGGCAGTCCTTACTGTTAATTTGCAACACATATCCCCTTGCTGCGCGCTAGATGCAAGGGGCCGCTATGCGATAAAACCTGCGCTGTCCAAAAGGGTTGAGACATCAAGATGCTGTTCCATATGATCGGCAAGCTGGTTCAGTGTATCATCAACCGTCTTGCTATAGGAAACCGGTGCCGAGGTCAGTCCGAACTGTGCCAGCCACGCCTTTCGAAAGGTGTCATTCGAGAACAATCCATGTAGATACGTGCCCGTAATCTTGCCATCGCGCGACGAAGCCCCGTCCGCCACGCCGTCGATCCAAGAGAATGGCCGCTGGCAATCCACACCTTCTGTCTGGCCAATGTGGATTTCATAGCCGTCGATCTGTGCACCTGATCCATGATGGCGCGCCTCTACGCGGGTCAGGGTCTTGTCTGCGGCCATGCGCGTGGCCACATCCAGCAACCCCAGGCCGGCATCTTGGCCGGCGGCACCTTCCAGGCCGTCGGGGTCAGCAATCGTCTGCCCCAGAATTTGATAGCCACCACAGATCCCCAGCACATGGCCACCGCGCCGTACATGGGCGCGCAGGTCAATATCCCACCCTTGCGCCCGCAAAAATGCCAGATCGCCGCGCGTTGATTTTGTCCCCGGCAATATCACCAGATCGGCATCTGCAGGCAAAGGTGTTCCGGGCGGGATCATGGTCAACCGCACAGAGGGTTCCGCAGCCAGCGGATCAAGATCGTCAAAATTAGCGATCCGCGACAGCATGGGACACACAATATGAAATGCACCGCCCGTGTCTGCGCGGGCCAGATCAACAGCATCTTCTGCGGGCAAAAGATGCGCGGCGTTGAACCACGGCAACACACCGAACCCTGCCCAACCGGTGCGTTGAATGATATCGTCGTACCCGTCATTGAACAGGGCAACATCACCGCGAAACTTGTTGATCAGAAAACCTTTGACCATCGCCGCGTCGTCCGGATCCAACACTGCTTGCGTGCCAACGATCTGCGCAATTACCCCGCCACGGTCAATGTCCCCCGCCAAAACCACAGGCACATTTGCCGCCCGCGCAAAGCCCATATTGGCGATGTCACCGTTGCGTAAATTCGTCTCGGCGGGGCTGCCGGCCCCTTCGACGATGATCAGATCGGCGGTGCGCGCAACGATGCCAAAGCTTTCCAGAACAGGTTTCAACAACGCGCCACGCGCTCCGCCAAAATCACGCGCCTCAAGGTGGCTTTGGGCGCGCCCCTGAATGACAACCTGCGATCCGGTATCGGTTTCGGGCTTGAGCAATACCGGGTTCATATGCACCGAAAGGTCACGTCCGCAGGCCATCGCTTGCAAAGCTTGGGCGCGGCCAATCTCGCCACCGTCCTGTGTGACGGCGGCATTGTTCGACATATTTTGCGGCTTGAAAGGGGCGACTGCTATGCCCCGGCGCAGTGCCGCACGGCACAAACCTGCAACCAGCATGGACTTGCCCACATTGGACCCCGTCCCTTGAATCATAATGGCACGGGGGGGCATGGGCAAACCTCGTTTAAGACTAACACGCTTGGTGTCAGTCGGCGCTGACTACGTCAAGCGCCCGGGGCGCGGTCGGGTAAAATTTCTCTCCTAGGCAGCCGCCCTCTGGCCTTGTCAAAGACCAGCCTGCAAGGCTGTCACGCCTCATGAACCAAGAGAAAAGGCCGGGTGCACCCCCAGACATCCGAAAGGTCCGCAATCAGCTTCAGCATTTTGCCCTTTTCCTGTGCTTTTGCCGCCATTTCGACGGCCAGAAAAGCAGCCCGGAGATCAACGGTGCCCAAGGTCGCCGCAGACCCGGCGCAGCTATGCGCCATCTGCGCAACATCTGGCGGGTCCATCGGGGTACCATTGCTTAGTTTCGCGATCACTTCATCAATTTCATGGCAAAAGCGCCCCAGCAGATCGTTCAAGCCGTCAACGCCCAAGGTTTCTCTAAGGGTATCAAGATCCGGTGCCACAACAGCTGTCTTCGGGGGTGTCGGATCCGAACTGACAACGCCTGCACCATCGGTATGAAGCGCAATCACATGCAAAAGGTCATCGCGTAACAAAGGCTTGGTCAAAACATAGTTCATACCATCGTGCAAGAACGCTTCTTGTTCTTCGACCATGGCGTTTGCGGTCAGGGCGACGATGGGGGTTTGGGCACTGGCCCCTTTTCCCGAACGAATAGCACGAGTGGCATTGCGCCCGTCCATCACAGGCATGCTGATATCCATGAATATCAAATCAAAGGCCTGCGCATTAGCCAAATCAACAGCTTCGCGCCCGTTATGCGCTTCGGTTACGGCATGTCCTGCCAAGGTGATCATTTCACGCGCGACGATACGATTGATCTTGTTGTCCTCGACCAGCAAAATGCACCGGGACTGCCCCTGCCCAGTGGCCTTGCGTTTTGCTGCCAATGCCCCGGGCGCTGCAATGGGTTCAACTGGAAAGCGTATACTGAAAGTACTGCCGACACCCTTGGTACTTTCCAGCGTAATCTCCCCCCCGAAGGCCTTAACGAAGCGCCGGGCGATCCCAAGCCCAAGGCCAGTGCCCCCCACATTGCGGTCATAAGAACTGTCACCCATCGTGAAGTCGTCGAAGATTTGGGATTGCAGGTCGGGATCAATGCCGATGCCGGTGTCTGCCACCTGAAATTCAATCATTGGCGTGCCATCGGCCTGCCCCGACACCGCCACATGCACGGTTATCCGGCCTTGGTGGGTAAACTTGACCGCATTTCCGATCACATTCATCAAGATATGCTGAACACGGTCGCGATCCGCGCGGATCCAATCGACCGATGGCGATATCCACGCCCATTCTAGCGTTGTGCCAGCTGCTAATGCGGCGCTGCTTTGGTTGTCCACGATGTCTTGCAAAAGCGCGCTAATGTTCATGGCCGCGGGCCGCAAAGTCAGCTTGCCCGCATCGTATTTCGTAATGTCCAGAACATCGGAAACATGGCTCATCAACAGCTTGCCCGAGGTATCCATATTCTTGATGTAGCGGCTTTGTTGCGCGGTCAGCCTAGTATCATTCAATAACGTCAGGTTGCCCAATAACCCATTCAACGGCGTCCGGATTTCGTGGCTCATCGTGGCAAGAAAGTCAGTCTTGGCCTTTTCACCGGCCAACGCACGATCGCGGGCGGTCACCAATTCCTGTTCTGCCTGAACGCGCGCTGAAATATCGCGCAGGAAGGCGACGAAGATCTCTCCCTCATCGGTCTGGGCGCACTGGACAGCCAATTCAATCGGGAAGATTGCGCCATTCTTATGCTTTGCTTCAAGCTGGATACGGCCCTTCCCAATCACATGTTTTTCACCCTTCTCGCGCATCCGCTGCATGCCGGCTTCATGCCCTGCGCGATAGGGGTCAGGCACAATCAACGCGCCAAGATCCTGACCAATGGCGACTGCCGTCCGGTACCCGAATATCTGTTCGGCCGCGACGTTGAAATCGAGAATCCTACCCCCGGCATCCGTCACAATCACCGCATCAAGCGAGGTGCTTGTAACGATATTCATCCGCTGGCTTGCCTCAACGGCATCTCTGCGACGGCGATTGCTTTGACGGTTCAAATGGCTCAGGTACAGCGACAACAGCAGCATGGCGAACAACAGAACGGTCACGCCAAAAGCCATCTGACTAAGCGTCACAGCGACATTGTTGCGACGTTGGTCCGACAACAAGGCAAAGTAGCTCAGACCAGAGTTAGACAGCCTGCGGACAGCCGGGCCTGCATCTGATGATTTCAGCTGAAGCTCTGACAGGCGCGCGACCAGTTCTGTATCCGCGGCATCGATGATGCCGACGGTATCATCCAGAAATGCCCCGACCATTTGCAGACTATCCGAAAAATCACTTTGCGCTCGCAACGCCTCGTAAATGGATGCTTCTTGAAGCGTTTTAATGCGGCTGAAGAAAATATCATATTCCCGCCGCAGCGTATTCAGCATGTCAGGTGTGTCTTGGGGGAACATTCTCAAATGAAGTTCGAATTCAAGGAACTCGACCTCGGTTTGCGAAAGAGACCATTGAACATTGTCAGAACTGGCAGAATTCAGCAGCCTGAGATCACGCGCCACATTTCCTGCCAAATACAGGATTGCCATGATCGTAAACAGCCCCAGCAACAACAATAATAGCAGTCGAAGGCGCACAACCAAATTTACAAAGCGCGGCATGGGCATCGTTCCTGTCTTGGGCAGCACCCGATCGACAATCATGTCACACTAGAAAGGTTAATTGATCACTTCAATACGGTCGAGCTGCCAAATACTGCGCGAATAAATCACTTCGCTGCGGTATTCAGGGTTCTCATCATAGGGATAAACCACCCAAAGCGGCCCTTTGTTGCGCACCAGCATCGCATCGCCATTCATCTTGTAGGCTATAATCGGGCCGCCTTCGATGGCGTCAGATACCGGAATGTCGACGTAGTAATCGTTGATTGCACGCGCCCGCAGGACATCGCCGTTTACGCCAAGCCGTTTGACCAAAAGGTTTAAGGAAACCCCCAGGAATGTCTGGGGGCCATCGGTCCAGATGGTTGATGTCTCAACCGTCCGATCGCCAATCGCTTCAAGCATACCCAAATCAAACTGGGCTTTCCCATCCACGTTTGTCGCCCCGATAGCGCCCCAAACCGTCAGGATCACGTCCCCTTCTGGCACGCTCAGATCTTCAGCATAAACAGGTAACGCTGTAACCATTAAAACTTGAAGAGCCCTGAGCAAAAACTTCACCATTCGAAGGTTCCCTGTCCTGACTTAAATCTAAATACCGTTGGATAAATATCATTGCCAACGGGCAGAGGGATAGACGTCTATCCTTTCGGATAGGTTTATGCGGGTTAAGTTATCTAACGTAACGGCAACCAGAATGTCGCACAAAACTATCACCCGCACAGTAAACGTTGCAGTGCCACAGACTGAAATCCAGCGCCAAAGCCGAAAGGCAATACCCACGGCGCGCATATTTCGGAGTTCTGACGGGCAACGCGCGCAACTGGTGCTGCAGTCAAACTTCATATCAGAGTGCTTTGCCCTGCGGGGCGCGAAACGGAACAAAAGCAATCCTTTGGACTGCTTGCCGATGCTATCAAACGGAAGGAGCGCCTAAAGTACCGAGACCTTCATGACTTTCACCTTATCCTAAAATAGTTGTGTCATTTTTTGCGACGCCCTGTTTTTCAAATGGCTCGATTTTCCGAGATACTGCCAAGGCATTCGCATCACGTGAACTCACAGCAGCTGCAGAGCATCAGTAGCCTGGGAAACGACGCAGCCTTTTCAACCGACATATCCAAAGCCTCGGCAGGTCCACAAATGCCATAAATCTCCTCCATTTATTCGCAAATGTAGGCTTAAAAAGCTCTGATCCTTGGAAATCAAGACGGATTATTAAGCAATTTTTCAGATCGTAAACCAGTGCCGATCGCTAACATCACCACCAAAAAGCCTTGTTCCAGATAAAATAAGAACATCTTGGCCTGAGAGAAATTCGACACCACAAAAAAGAAAAAGTGTGACGCATGGCTAATAATACCCTTACCGGAACTGGTGCTGCGAATGGCGCAACGTTAACAAACGCCACGGATGGATCAGGCACGCCGTTAAAGGACCCCACGCGCGTCACCGTCAACAAAACATCCAATGTCACGGTTTCGCAATCCAACAATAACGGCTTTTATGATGTCAATTTTCTGGCTGGAAACGACACTCTGATCGCGACGAACATGCCTTGGGTAAATGCCTCGGGCGACGACGTTGGGTTTGACGAAATCTATATGGGCGACGGCAACGATTTTGTCGAAATGAACCGCAGCGCATTCCGTACCACACTGGATATGGGCAGCGGCGCTGACACGCTGTTTATGAATGATTCCAGCGGCTCGGACGCCAACATGGGCAGCGGCGATGACCTAGCCCGCATCGATCTGTCGGGCCAAGTGTCAGAGGAAGAGGCCGCACAGAAAGCCGGTCAGGACCCGCTCGCCCTTGAAGGTGGTACGGGCATTGATACCCTTAACTTGATGGGAGACTGGACGCTGACCCTATCCAGCGGAAACGCGACGCTGGACACCGACGGGAATGGGTCTGGCGATATGGTAACAAATTCATTCAGTTCGGACCAGTTCAACCAGGTTATCGGAATGCCCTCATTGCTTAGCGGCACGGTCCAGTGGGGCGGTGTGCGGACCCTGTCTGGCGGGGACACAGTGGTGAACCAAACGCGGTTTTCAAACTTTGAAGATCTGAATGCGGTGTGTTTCGCAGCGGGCACAATGATCGACGTGCCCGGCGGCCAAACACCGGTAGATCAGTTAAAGATCGGCGATCTTGTCCTGACCCATGATGGGCCAAAGCGCGTGTCATGGGCAGGCAAGAAATCGTTGGATGTCATCGATCTTATGGCCAACCCAAAACTGTTGCCGATCAGGATTGCCGCCGGGTCCTTTGCCGAAGGCTTGCCCCGAAAAGACGTTTTGTTTTCGCCCCAACACCGCCTTTTGCTTAGGTCGCCGATTGCGGAACGCATGTTCGGGAGCAAAGAAGTCCTTGCCGCCGCGAAACATCTGATTGGCTTCAACGGCATAGATGTCGATGGCGATGTACGACAGATTACCTATTGCCACATAATGGTTGATAGACACACTGTTCTGCGAACCGAAGGCATCGAAGCGGAAACGCTGTTCCCCGGACCCGTCGCATTGAACTATCTGTCAAATGATGACCGGGCAGAGATTGAGGAAATCTTCCCCAATTGCTTTGGATCATCAAAAGATCCGAGACAAACAGAGAGCGCCTTTCTTATGCTTAAAGGGCGCGATTGCCGATCCTTGGTTGCCAGACACCGCAAAAACAACAAACCTATATATCAGTCGGATAGACAGGCGGACGATGAAATGATGGTGGGACTATCGAACGCCTACAACCGCAGCCCAACATTTGGGGGGGCCACAGTATGAGACCTGATATTTCGCAAGACGACCTTTCAAAACTGAAAATTTCCATCGGCTCCGATGCTGCGGATGTGCCGCGGGTTTTGCCTCTGGTGCGCCAGATGCATAAAGAAAGCATCTTTTCGGACATGCCATTTGATGCAGAACAGTACGAAAAAATTTGCTCGTTTATCATCGACATTCCAAGCCGCCATGGTGGTGTTTTCGTAGAATATGAAAACGAACCCGTCGCTTTTGCCTACTTTGTCCATCGGCCGTTTATGGGCAGCAGGATGAACTATATCACCTATATGCACACGATTTATCTGCGCGGTGATATCCGCTCCACACCTCTTGGCGGCTATATTTGGGAACGGATCATCATGGCCGTGCGCGGATGGTCAGCGCCCCGCAGCTCAAAGGGTTTGATGTTCAACGTCGTGTCAGGCATCGCAATCGAGGAATCCGATGCAGTGCTGCGGGCCAACGGCGGTACTTTTCTGGGCGGCAATTACTTTATTCGGATTTAGAACGGGTTCAGGTGGATCCGTCTTTGCCCACAGGTTTTGTTTGCAAGAATTAAGCGTTGATATCAACGCGAACCCTACGCCACTTTGCCCTGTTTAGTCGCCCAGCTTAGCACGAAATGAACCAAGTTAGCCTTGCATTTTCTACGGTTAGTCTGGTTAACCTAGATTGCAAGAATATGGAGGGCACCGGCTTGGCCACAATGGATATGCCCGTGATCGTAGGGTTGGGCTGTCGCCTGCCTGGTGCGCGCACAACCGGCGGCATGTGGCGCATCCTGGAAAACGGGCAATGCGTCGTCGGGACTGTTGATCCGACGCTGTTTGACCCCGCCCAATATTACGATCCCCGACAAACGCAGCGCGGCAAAACATATTCAATCGCAGCGGGGCAGATCGATGATCTGTTCCAATTTGATGCTTCGTTTTTTGGCATCAGCCCGCGAGAGGCCGAAGAAATGGACCCCCAGCAGCGGCTCATGCTTCAAACCACATGGGAAGCTGTCGAAGACGCTGGGCTGGATATGACCCAGTTGGCCGGTGATCGCACCGGCGTTTTTGTCGGTGCTTCTGTCGTCGACAACCTGTCACCTTTCTTCTTTGATTCCGCACGCGGCGGATCGAAATTCATGCTGGGCAACACCCTCAACAGCATCGCGAACCGCGTCTCGGCGAACTTTGATTTCGGCGGCCCAAGTTATGTTCTGGATGCGGCCTGTTCCTCGGGGCTTTATGCGCTGCATAACGCCACCCAAGCACTGCTGCGCGACGAGTTGGACACCGCCATCGTGGGCGCGGTTCACGTAGTTCGGGCCCCCGGCGGCTATGTAGGCTTTTCACAAGCGCAGATGTTATCGCCCACCGGATTGTGCCGCGCCTTCGATGAAAGCGCCGATGGCTATGTCCGGTCAGAGGCCTGCGTGGTCTTTGTGTTGCAACGCCCCCAAGCCGCCCGCCGGATGTCCGCAAAACCACGGCTTCGGATTTTGGCCAGCGGTGTGAACACCGATGGCGGTGCATCCCCGCTCAGCGTGCCCTCGACCCGCCGTCAGGAAAAACTGATTGATACGGTTCTTTTACGCAGTGATCGCGACCCCGAAGATTTCGCCTTTTTTGAAGCCCACGGCACCGGCACGCCGATCGGGGACCCGGTCGAGGCGGCATCGATCGGCGGTGCCGTGGCCCAACAACGGCGCGAACCTCTGCTTATCGGGTCGGCCAAGACAAATTTTGGCCACCCTGAACCGGCCGCGGGTCTGGTCGGGCTGGCCAAAACGATGTTGGCATTCGAACACCGTAAATTGCCAGCGTCGCTGCATTTCAAATCGGGAAATCCCACAATCGACTTTGAGGGGCTAAACCTTAGGGTCAATACGCAGCTGAACCCGCTTGCGCGCACCGGCCCTCTGGTCGCGGGGATCAACTCATTCGGCTTTGGCGGGACAAATGTCTGCGTCATTGTCGAGAGCATCGATGATCCCGTCTCCGCCGTCGTGGCAAACCCTGCCCCAACAACCCAACCTTGGCTGATGTTGTCCGCCGCATCTGATGTGTCAATGCGCAGACTTGCCGATCAATGGGCGGGGCGTCTGACCGGTTGTGCTGCCCCAGAAATGCAGCAGCTTGCCGCAGCAGCCACCGCACGCGCCGAATTGCCCGTCCGAATTGCCCTTCCGCTTGATCAAAGCACTCAGACGGTGCTTGAAAAGTTTGCGAGCGAGGCCGAAACGGTCATGCGTCCCCTGCAAGGGACCGCGCGCCAGAAATCACCACGCACCGTTTTTGCTTTTGCCGGAAACGGCGCGCCATTTACCGATTTGGCCCGCGCGCATTACCGCGACGATCAGGCGTTTCGCGCATCTTTTGACCAGACGGCCAACGCCTTTACCGCGGAAGGTATTGAGGACATTGCCAGCCTTCTGCACAGCAACGATCTTATGGACCGGCTGCGCGATCCTCTTGTTGTGCAACCGCTGCTTTTCGCCAGCCAGCTTGCCCACGCCCAAAGCCTGATTACCGCTGGCGTTACACCTGATGCAGTGATCGGCCATTCAGTCGGCGAAATCGCGGCGCTTCACATCGCCCAGTGCTTTGATCTGGCTGCTGCGGTCAAAATCATCGCCAGCCGGTCCCGTGCCTTGTCGGCACTTAAGGGCACAGGCACAATGGCGGCGCTGGCAGCCTCGGAAACCGAAGTTGAGAAAGCGATCATCGGCGTGGGCGCGCCCGATCTGGCAATTGCAGCGATCAACAGTCCAAGGTCGGTCACCGTGTCCGGTTCTGCGGGGTCGATCGCGCGCCTTGGGCGGGCCACCATCGCTGGCAAAAAGATCGCGATGATCGAATTGGATGTCGATGTTCCGTTCCATTCGCCGCAGATGGACCCGCTGAAAGAACGGTTCATGGCGGACCTTGCGGATATCCAGTTTTCCCCTCCCCGCCTGCCCGTGGCAGCGTCGGCAGCGGGACGCATGTTGCGCCCCTCCGAATGCAACGCCGACTACCTCTGGCGCAATGTGCGTGATGCTGTTCGCTTTTTCGGTGCGTTCTCGGCCTTGGCCGCGGGCGGCCCGTGCCAAGTGGTCGAGGTCGCATCCAAAGCAACCTTTGCAGGCAATATTCGCGACATGGCGCGATTTGCGGGATTGCCGCTGGAACATTTCGCACCGGACGGGGCAATTGGAGAACAAGGTCCGGCCTACACCGCAGCGCGCGCATGGGTCCAAGGGGTGGCGGTTGATCGCAGCACTCTGGCCGGTGCCCGCAGTGCGCCCATGCCCGACCTGCCCCGTTACCCTTGGGACGAAACATATTACCGCGCGGGTCTATCCGCTGACGGTCTGGATGCCTGGGGGGAAACCACGACCCGCCGCCCTGTCGGCAAGAGGGCCGAACGCGCGGCCCCTGTGTGGCTAGCGCAATTTTCACCCGCGTGGCCCAGTTGGGTCGCGGACCATAAAGTAGCCGGGCTGACCGTCCTTCCGGCCGCAGCGCTGATTGAAATGGCGCTGGATGTGGGGGCCGAGATGTGGCCAGACAGCCGTGTTGAGCTACGCGATTTCGACATCTTGGACGCCGCCCTTGTGCCCTCTGAAGGCATACGCATACGGACGGTTTTTGATGCTGATACCGGGGCTTTGACTATGGCCAAGCGGCCAGTGCTGACCAATGTCGACTGGACCGTTTTTGCGCGCGCCACCCTGCGTCAGGGCCATACCAGCGATAATCGCAAGGCCAACATCCCGCCCAAGATTGAAGGCGACGTTGGCGCGGTCTACGATTTTCTGACAGATCGCGCGCTGGAGTACGGCCCAAGCTTTCGCAGGCTTGAGGCGCAGCGCCGCACGGCAAAGCACACTGTTTGGGGCAGGTTGGCCCCCCCGACGTTGGATACGAATTTCCAGCTGGACCCAACCGCGCTTGATGCAGCATTCCACTGCCTTGGCGTTTTGATGCACGAAAAATTGTCCGGGCCAGACACAAGCCTGCGCGATGAGGTCGCAGGCGGCGGTAGCCTGATCCCTGTCCGCGTCGGGCACATGGTTTTATCGCGCGCGGGCATCCAGCCTGTATTTGCAAAGTTAACACTGACCCAAGCGCGCAAGCGCAGCGTTCTGGTCGATCTTGCGCTTTTTGATGCCGACGGCCATTCGGTTTGCACCTTGGAAGGTGTTGAATTTGCGCTTGTGCCGCAAGGTGCGCAGCATCGCATCAAACACGCGCGCACTGCGCGTCGCGCCGTGCGGCTGCGGCTGCCAACAACGCCCGTTACCTTGCCACGCGGATGGCGCAAACCCGCTGCGGTGCTGACGCGGCTCGGGCTAGCCGATACCGCGATCCAGACAGTAGAGGCCAAAGCCATCGGAGCCTTGCGCCGCGCGATGGTCACCTCTGATACGGCGACGCAACACGCGTTGGCCGATGTATTACGCATTGCGCCCCAGCTTGCCGACGATTGCCGCATTTTGCTGGCTTCGCAAAACGGGACGGCATCAGATAGCATCGCGATCCACAGCCCGACGCAGCAACGGCTGTGGGGCTTGGCGGACCGCGTGATCAACGCGCTCAAGCGCGGTTGGCGCAATCATGAGCGGCTTAATATCCTGATCGACGGGTTGCCAGATACCGATGTTCTGCGGCGTCTTGCGGCGGATGCAGGGGTTGATCGTGTGGCAATAGCCGCGCAAAATGATCAGCACGCCCAGGTCTTGCAGCAGATGCTGTCTCCTGATCTTTGGCCGTTGATCTTGATCAAAGTCGAACCAGCGCAGTTCGATATTGCTGTGACGGTCGGCGCTGGCCAAAAGGATACGCCGCCCAAAAAATTCCTTGCGCATGGTGGATTACACATCACGCTGGATGCCCCCGATTTGCCGTTGCCAGACGGGTCGGATCACGAGGCGCGCAAAACTGTTTACTGCAACGAAGGCCCTTTGCCTTTGCGACTGCGGATCAGCAGCGCGCATGACGCGACCCCGCCAGAACCTAAGCCCGTGATAAAGCCAAAGCTGTATCCAATTGGCCCCAGCCCCACCGAGTGGCCGACCCTGACCGCTGATCTTTCAGGTTACCTTATCCCGTCAGAAGCCGAGGCAACCCACCGGGTTCTGGTCCACGTGCACCGGGCTGGCCAATCTGTCCCGCAGGCTTTGGTGGACATACTGATGTCCCTAAGATCCGAAGTCGAAGGTGCAACCACACCCCTGCTCATTCTGTGCTTTGGCGCGGGCGACACTGCGATATTGGCCGCTGGCCTCTCGGCTGCTGTTGCGACGTTGGCGAATGAATATCCCGACCGGCGGGTCGCGCTGGTTTCCATTGAGGATTTTCCCGCGTCGGCAGCTCCGGACTGGTGGTCTTCGATTATTGCCCTGACCGATCGGGAAAGCCATATCCACGTCAATTCATCGGGCGTATGGGGGGGCCGCATTGTGCGCCTGCCCACGCTTGCACCAATCGGGGCAGCCGTGCATCTGGACCTAGCGGCACCGGGCCAGTTGGACAGCCTGACATGGCACACTGCACCCCGAAAACGGCCCGGCCCACGTGAGGCAGAAGTCACTGTCGCCGCCACCGGCCTTAACTTTCGCGATGTGATGTGGGCGCGGGGCTTGTTGCCGGAACGCATGTTGCAAAACGGGGCTTCGGCTGCCGGATTGGGAATGGAGTTCGCGGGCGTGATCCGGCGCGTTGGGTCTGACTGTCGCCTCAGGACAGGAAGCCGCGTTCTAGGCTTTGCCGCTTCGGCTTTTGCCAATTCGATCACCCTGCCCCAAGATGCGTTGTTTGCAGTCCCCAAAGGGCTGTCCTTGCCGCAAGCAGCTGCCGTGCCGGTTGTTTTCACCACAGCTTGGGATGCGCTGATGCGGCTGGCACGGTTACAGTCCGCAGAAACCGTTTTGATCCACGGTGCAGCGGGCGGCGTCGGGCTGGCGGCGCTTCAGATCGCACAACTGCACGGGGCCCGTGTATTTGCCACCGCTGGCACAAAAGAAAAACGCCTGATGCTGCGCGCTTTGGGAGCCGAAGCGGTCTTTGACAGCCGGAATCTGGGGTTTGCCGATGCCCTGCGCAGGGCGACGGACGGGCGCGGGGTTGATGTTGTGCTGAACAGCCTTTCAGGCGAAGCAATGCAACAGTCGGTCGAATGCCTGGCACCGTTCGGGCGCTTTGTTGAACTGGGAAAACGTGATTTCGCCGAAGGGCGGCATATGGGTTTGCGGCCCTTTGCGGCGAACCTGTCTTACCTTGCCTATGATCTTGACCAACGTTTGGCGGCCGATCCACACGGGGTTGCGGCAACCTTGCGGCTTGTCCTTTCTGCATTCGAAGCAGGCGATCTGACGCCCCTGCCTGTTACCTGCTTTCCAGACCAGATGGCCGAAGAGGCTTTTCGGCACATGCTGGCCTCGCGGCATATGGGCAAGTTGGTCATCGCACCGCCCACGCCCCGTGCCAAACGCAGCACGAGACCGGTGCGCGATGACTGGGTCATTCTTGGCGGTACCGGTGGTGTCGGCCTTGCCGTATCGCAAGAATTGCTGCGCAAGGGGGCTGCGCGGGTGCATCTGGTATCGCGATCGCCTGAACTGCCGCAGGGCCTGCACCTGCCCCCAGCAGACCGCGCGCGCATCATTCTGTGTGCTGCCGATGCATCAGACCCGCAGGCCTTGCAGGCAGTATTCGATGAAATGAGAACCAAAGGGCAGCGGCTTGGCGGTGTGATCCACGCCGCGATGATCTTACGCGACAGGGCTGTCAAAGATCTTGACCGCGCCGAAGCAAATCAGGTTATCACTGCCAAGCTGGGCGTAGCGATAACCTTGGATAGATGCCTGCGCAGCATGCCCGAGCAGCCAGACCATGTGGTTTTTTTCTCGTCTATCGCGGCGCAACTGGGCAATCCCGCGCAGATTTCCTATGCTGCCAGCAATGCCGCAATGGATGTTATTGCACGAAATCGGAGGCAAGACGGCCTGCCTGCGCTATCCATTGGATGGGGACCGATCAGCGACCGGGGCTATCTGACCCGCAACAGCGCAGTGGCCGCGCAGCTGTCAAAGCAAGAAGGCTTGCGGCTTTTGACAACGCGCGAAGTCATTTCAGAAATGTTCCGCGCCATCGCAGAGCCGCCAGCCGGCGATTATTGCTATGCTGCGATTGACTGGCAGAAAATGGCACAGTTCCTGCCCGCCCTGTCCAGCCGAACATTTGAGCAGATCGTGCCAGCCCATACTGCACGCCCTCGTACCGAGGGTGCCCTGATCGCTGTCTTGCAAACGCTGGAATGGTCCGCCGCCTTGCGCCGTCTGGAAAAAGAACTGGGCAAGATCGTGACGGCCATAACCCGGATCCCGCCCGATCAGTTCGATCCAGAGCGGCCCTTTGGGCATTATGGTCTGGATTCCCTGATGGCGATGGAATTGCGGTTGAACATTGAACAGGATCTAGGGATCACTTTTCCCATCGCATCGTTCTCTCATGCCATGACTGCCCGGCAACTTTGTGTAAAACTGTTGGCACAAGTTCTGGACGCACAAGCATCACAAGACGCCACTGATCCGCCCATTTACTAACCAAAGCGAAAACAAATTATGCCAGCCTTACTTGATCACGCCGACCCTCGCCTTGGCCTGCGCGCCGCGCGTGCTGCCCCCAATGATCCTATGACACGGGCTGCAATCCGGCTGCTGGGCGATACGTTAGCGGAATCTGGCGATGGGGCGCTATCTGGGCCAGCTGTGGGGCTGCCGGTTCAAATCATCGCGCTGCGGCAGGGGGACCTGACGGGCTATTACCTGAATCCCACCATCGTTTCGCTTGGCCCGCTCTCGCTGTCGCATGCTGAAACCTCGCAACACACTGGACCCATCCGGCGCAATACGCCTCGCGCCAAAAAGCTGACGTTTCAGGACACCGATCTTTCTGGCGTCGCACAGCAGGCTGATCTTGGCGGGGAATTGGCGCTTCGTGCGCAGCAAGCTTTTGATTTGTTGGACAGCCCTGCGCCACTTGGGTGGCTATCCGCTTTTCACAGGGCTTTGTTGAATGAACGCGACGCCCCGCGCCGCCAGTTGTTCGAAGCCGTGAATGCGGGGCTATATTCAACCCCGCCCTACGACGGATCACGCCCTAAGACTGCTTCGGGTCTCAGGTTTAGCGTGCCGAACATTGTGGCGGTTCATCCAGATGCGCCGGGGTCTGCCCTGACACATATTGACGGGCTTGACCCGCTGCGCCCCACAGGACGCAAAAACGGGGCATTACTCAGCTTGATGGCGGCACTATCAACGGGAAAACCAGCGCTGTTTTCGGACCCAAGCCAATTGGATCTAATCGTCGGAACCCTGTTGATCATACCGGGAATGAAGGCATTTTTGACAACCCAGCCTGGTGCTTGGCCAATGACTGCCATCAGCCAACTGGGCCTTGCCCCCTTCCTGCGGAGCACGCCCATGGATGTGCGGACATTCGACGATCCACTAGAATCCCTCAAAGGGCTGGACAGCGTATTGATCGACCTGACAGTCCCTAGCGCAACGGCTGCACCCGACGTGCCAGCGCTGCGCAATATCGCACGCGCATTGGCGGGCACATCGGGGGCATTGCTGTGTGTCACACAATTCCTGGACCCTGAGTTAGAGGACCGGCTGAAGACATGTTTTACCTCGGTCTATCTGATTGAGGTGGACGATAATTCGAAAATCTACTGCGCAATGAAGACACCCATAGATATTGGCAGCGCGCGTGCACGGCTATTGACCCGCACCACAAAAACTGGCGCGGTTGATCTGGGAGCGATGCTAAGCATCCCTTGGCTGTCACTGCGCAAGGACGGTCAAAGGGAGGTGTTGTAATGCCCCTTCCACCGTCCAGCGCAGATATTGCGCGACCGAAAATCCTGCTTTTACATCTGAATGCGACGGGCCAATTCGAATTTCTAGGCAAGTGGTTGGCCAAGAATGGCTGGGATGTGCGAACGGCTTATCGGGGCGATGATACTGTCACCGAAGCAGACAACATCCGTAGTTACGGCTTTCGGACCCGTGCCACAGATCACCGCGAAAATGATTTCCGTTATCCACTGGATTATGCGGCCCAAAATGCGCTTGGGGCGACCCGGTTGTTTTTCAACATGCGTGATGGCGAAGACTATGTACCAGATGTCGTGATTGCTCATGTCGGCTGGGGCATCGGTCTTTGCGTAAAGCAGGTTTGGCCCACAACCAAATATATAGCCTATCACGAGTGGTATTATACAGAACAAGACTGGTCCAAAGGCGGCAAAGCGGAGCGTCCGGTGAATGTTTCAACAACGCTCAGCAACCGGATGCGCAATCTGCCGATTGTAGCAGAGTTCGACTGCGCTGATGCCAGTTGGTGCCCTACGGAATTTCAGAAAAGCCGTTTCCCCCCTGCCCTGCAACCTTTCATCGAGGTGCTTCCAGATGGGGTAGATTGTCAGCTTCACCGGGGTAGCTTGGTGTTTGGGGTTGATTTTGAGTGGTTGGGATTGCCGGTTGGTGGGAAGGTTTTAACCTA
>ERZ651776.1539-NODE-1539-length-27350-cov-4.861805_pt1 | contig 27350 bp, 24 predicted proteins | sample MGYA00514761_ERZ651776 | MGnify/ENA metagenome assembly ERZ651776 | reverse complement strand
TCACCATCGATGAGGACTTCGAGGACCGCCGCGCCGGTGACCACGTGATTGTTGGTCACGACTAGACCCGACTCATCGATGATGAATCCCGTGCCGCTGCCCACCACGTTCGACTGCAACCCAGCTGCCGGGTCGATCAGGTTCCAGTCGCGTTGATCTGCACAACCGCGGCACGAACCCCGTCGACAGAGTTCACCGCGCCGCTTGGGACCGGCGGCAGAGTCACAGAGTTCACCGCGCCGCTTGGGACCGGCGGCAGAGTCGGCGAGGGCGTGGCCTCGACTGATGCGACCACGGATGGACCTGCAGCTGGAGTGGCAGTCCCCGGGTCGGCGGTGAGCGTCGTGCCAGCACCACAGGCCGAGGCGAAGACGATCACCGCAAGTACTACCGCCGAGATACTACGAGACATCACATTCCTTTTCATGGCGCGACCAACCGCGTCCGCGTCATCGAAACTAACAGCAGACCTGGTGGAATTGTCACGACCTAGGTGCGAACAAATCAGTTGCCGATGGCGAGCAACACCTGGCGCATGGCTCGGAGTGAATGGCCCGACAGCATCACGTCGCAGTGCGGCAGCGCTGCAGCCATGCCGCCTACAAGCGGTTCGAAACCATCAGCAGCAGCACGGGGGTTGACCCAGATAACGCGGTGGGCCATACGTGAGAGCCGCTGCATGCGGCGGCCCATGTCTTCAGCCGAGTCGGTATCCCAGCCATCGCTAGCGATCAGAACCACCGAGCCACGCAGCAACGTAGACCAGCTGGCATGGGACATGAGCGTCTGAAAACTCGTTGCGATCTTGGTGCCAGAAAACCGATCGTCGACCAACTCCGATGCTGCAGCAACAGCCTCGATCGGGTCGGACCGACGCAGTGCCGGCGTGATGCGAGTGATTGTGGTGGAGAACGCGAATGCCTCGGCGTCGACATGGGTGGAGAGCGCCCGCAACACATGCATATACGGCCGCACAAATGTCTGCATCGAGCCCGACACATCAGCCAGCATCACCACCCGGCGGGTGCGGCGATGATTGTCATTCCACATGAGCTGCACTGGGTCACCGCCAGTGCGTCGGGCAGCTGCCAACGTGCGACGTCGATCCAACTTCCCAGGTGAGTTGGATGGTTTACGACGCCGCACCGGCTTACGGGGCCAAGCAATCGCCGCCTGCTCGAGCCATTCACCAATGGCCGCGAGTTCATCTTCGCTCAACAGGTCAAACGGCTGGTCTGCTAGCTGCGCTAACTCGGCAGGAAGTAGCTCGGGCAGCACCATCTCGCTGTCGTCGTCGGCTGGCTCGTCGTCCTCGGGTGATGCCGACGGCGCCTGCGACCATGGCACTCCCCCGCCAGCGTCGGCCTGCTGGTTACGAGCCTCTCGCCGGCGTTGTTCGGCGGTCGGGAACGAAGGCTCCTGATGTTTGTTCGACTTGCGAGCATTACGACCTGTGGGAAGCGCTCCACCCTCGAAGACGATCTCGAAGACACGGTCGAAGGTGTCGATGTGCCGGGCGTCGTGCACCAGACAGACCCGCGACACCCAATACAGCTGCGTCCGGCTGGTTGGTTTCGTTGCCGCTAGTGCTGCTGCATACCGTTCGCCTGAGTGAATCGAAACCGGCAGTTCGGCCTTGCGAAGTGACTCAACAAACGCCGAGGCAAAGATCGCCCGATCGATATCGGGCAGAAGTGTGGGTCGAGTCACCGGCTCAGACTCCGGCTAGGAGGCCAGTTCTTCTCGGAGTGCGGCCAGGTCATCGGGTGTCTTGGCGAGTGAGCCCAGGGTGCGCATCGCGTTCTGGTCGACCAGCGAGACACCAAGCACCATAAGCGCGCTGACCCAATCGATGGTCTCGGCGAGGCCCGGCGGCTTGTCCAGCCCACGATCTCGGGCCGTACCGACGAAGGCGGTTGCTGCTTCGATCAGTGCCTCGTCGGCATGGGGCACATTTCGGCGAATGATCTGGGCGGCGCGGGCGATCTCGGGGTAGTCGATCCAGTGGTACAGGCACCGACGTTTGAGCGCATCGTGGAGCTCACGGCTGCGGTTTGACGTCAATATGACGATGGGTGGTGTTGTTGCCTCGATCGTGCCGAGCTCCGGGATCGTGATCGACTGCTCACCCAGAAACTCGAACAACAAAGCCTCAAACTCATCGTCGGCTCGATCGATCTCGTCGATCAAGACCACCGGCGGCACATCACCTTGATGTTTCACCGCAGCCAGCAATGGACGTTCGACCAAGTACTCATCGGTAAACAGGTCGGTGTCGGCCAGCTTCTGACCATCGGCCTCGGATAACCGAATGGCCAGAAGCTGACGCGGATAGTTCCACTCATAGAGCGCTTCGTTGGCAGCGATGCCTTCGTAACACTGCAACCGCAGCAGCGGCGTGTTGAGCGCCTTGGCCATGGCTTTGGCTGCGGCTGTCTTACCCACGCCCGGTTCGCCCTCAAGCAGAAGTGGTTGACCTAACGATTGGGCTAGGTAGAGCGCGGTGGCGAGTCCTTCGTCGACCAGATAGTCGACGCGATTGAGGGCACCGGTCAGCTCTTCAACACTCGCAAAACTCGTCATGTGTTACGGCCCATTCTGCAGCTCAGAATCATGGTGTTTGCACCTGGTCGTGGGCGAGCAGGTTCTCATAATCATCCCAGGTGTCGACGTCGAGCGGGATCGTGGCATCGATCGGAACCTCGGTCACGGGATAGAGACCTGATTCGAGCAGTTTCCAAACTGCCTTATCACCGTGCAGTTCGGCGAGGTCACTAAATACCTGGCGGCCGAACCAGAACGGATGCCCGATGCCATCGGTATACCGACAGACGGCCAACGGTGCGGGCCCGCCGCCTGCTGTGGCTGCAGCGATGAGCGATTCGATTGCCGAAACTGTGATGCCCGGCTGATCACCAAGCAGCATCACGACGCCTTGGGTATCAGCAGCGAGCGAGCTGAGCGCGGACACGATCGACGATGAACAACCGTCGGTGAAGTGCAGACTATCGACGACCTTGAAGCCATCGAAGTTGACCTGGTGCACGACTTCATCGGCAGCCCCACCAACGGTGACCAGACGCTGGTCAAACGGTGCAGCTCGGGCGACATCGAGAGTGGCATCGAGCAATGTGCGCCCCTTGTAGGGAAGCAGCTGTTTTGGTTGGCCGAGTCGACGAGACGACCCAGCGGCGAGAAGGAGGCCGGCGACGTGCTCGGTCACGCGCCTGCCCCGATTGCTACATCTTCGGCGTGGCGATTCCGACAGCCGACGTTGCAGTACCAATAGTCATTACCTTCGTGATGCAGATGGGGTGTCTGAGCACCGACGATTACGGTCATGCCGCAGATGGGGTCAATTGCCTCGGCGGGCGCCTGCGGCCCGTCACTTTTTGGCGCTACCAATCCGTTGAGGCGGACCTCGGCGGTCAACTCAGCCAGCACCGACAGAGCGACTTCCTCGGCGGTGCGGGCGCCGATCTCGACGCCAACAGGTGAGCGCACAACCGACGCCTGTTCATCGGTCAGATCAAGCGACGCAAGCACCGCGGCACCACGCACCCGGCTCGCCACCAGACCAATAAACCCGACCTGACCGGCAAGCGCAGCATTGATCGAGTCTTCCTCGTGGCGGCCATGGCTCGAGATCAATACAGCGAGTGACCCGGTTGCGTCGGGGACGCCGTTGGGCACATGGTCCATTGCGTAGCCAAGTTGTGTTCCGAACTGGACGAGCGCCTCGGCGATCGGCGTGTTGCCGACCACAGCGATCCGAGCGGCGGGCAGTTTGGGTTCGAGGAAGACCTCGATCGCCCCACCCGACAAACATGGATTGACGACGGCTTGTGCACCTGGGCGCTCGGGAAATCCCTCTTCTTCTGCAGGAAGCACCCGCAGCAACAATGGCTCACCCGAAGCCAACACTCCCATGGCAGCGACCTTGACCGACTCTTCGGCGCATTGGCCGCCGACGAACCCGTCGACGCTGCCATCGGCCAGGATGATCGCCGCATCACCCGGACGAGCCGACGTAGGCATCTCCGCCCGCACCACCGTCGCCAACACAAACGGCACCCGCGTAGCAACCAACTCACCAACTCGCTGAGAAGTACGCCTTGATGACGACACTACGTTCTCCTTTTCACCGCTCCGCTCGGGCCGACGTTCGTCGGATATGGCCTCTGGTCATTGTGGTCGCCTCCTCCGTCGGCTCCGCCCGCTCGTCCCCCACTCCTCAGCTAGCCACGGGTAGCGAAGCGGTCCGGGACCGTCGACCCTTTAGCTCGAACAGCGTTTGCGAGGAACGAGCGAAGGCGGACTACCCGAACAGCGTTTGCGAGGAACGAGCAAAGGCGGACTTCCCTAGATCGGCGGGGTGTGGTTGCCTTGCATGGCTTGCCATACCCGTGATGGGGTCAGTGGCATGTCTGCATGGCGGATGCCGAATGGTTTGAGTGCGTCGACCACCGCGTTCACGACTGCGGCCGGTGAACCAACCGTGGCCGATTCGCCGATGCCCTTGGCCCCGATCGGGTGATGCGGCGACGGCGTGACCGTGCTGCCGGTTTCCCAGTCGGGTGTCTCGAGCGCCGTCGGGATCAGATAGTCCATGAGTGAACCACCAAGACAGTTGCCGTCTTCGTCGAACGAGATCATCTCCATAAGTGCCATACCAATGCCGTCGGCGAGGCCGCCGTGCACCTGACCTTCGATGATCATGGGGTTGATCTGGGTGCCGCAATCGTCGACAGCGATGAAGCGGCGGACCTTGACTTCGGCAGTCCCTGGATCGATATCGACGACACAGATGTAGGCGCCGAACGGGTACGTCAGGTTCTCGGGGTTGTAACAGATCTGGGCTTCGAGGCCACCCTCGATGCCTTCAGGAAGATCGCCAGCACCGTGTGCCTTCATCGCGATGTCCTGGATCGTGACCGACTTGGACGGATCGCCCTTGACATGGAACGAACCCTTGACCCATTCCAGATCAGCCACCGAGACTTCGAGCATGCCACTAGCAATGATCTGTGCCTTGTCTTTGACCTTGCGAGCAACGAGCGCCGCGGCAGCACCGGAAACCGGTGTCGAACGGGAGCCGTAGGTACCCAAACCAAACGGGGTGTTGTCGGTGTCGCCATGAACGACGTCGATGTCTTCGGGCGGGATACCGATCTCTTCGGCGATGATCTGGGCGAAGGTTGTCTCGTGGCCCTGGCCCTGCGTCTTTACCGACAGTCGCACGACGGCCTTGCCGGTCGGATGCACTCGCAGCTCGCAGCCATCGGCCATACCGAGACCCAAGATGTCCATATCCTTACGAGGACCAGCACCCACAGCTTCGGTGAAGAACGTGACGCCGATACCCATCAGTTCGCCATTGGCTCGTTTCTCGACCTGTTCGGCCCGGAGCTCGTCGTAACCGGCCATGTCAAGCGCCTTGCGCATGGTTGGTTCGTAGTTGCCGGAGTCATACGTCCAGCCGGTTTTGGTCTCGTACGGGAACTGCTCGGGCTGAATGAAGTTCTTGATCCGAAGTTCGGCTGGGTCCATGTCGAGCTCGTAGGCCAGACAGTCGACCAATCGTTCCACGAAGTACACAGCCTCGGTGATGCGGAACGAACAGGCGTAGGCGACACCCCCCGGGGCCTTGTTCGTGTACACGGCCTTCATCGATGAGTACGCCGCTTCGAGGTCATACGAGCCGGTGAAGACACCGAAGAAACCAGCGGGATACTTGACCGGTGCGGCAACGCCGTTGAAAGCACCATGGTCGGCGAGTACTTCGCCGCGCACCGCAAGGATCTTGCCGTCTTTGGTGGCGCAGATGTCACCGTTCATCACGTAGTCGCGGGCGAAGCCGGTGGACACCAGGTTCTCGGTGCGGTCTTCCATCCACTTGACCGGCTTGCCGATCAGCAGGGATGCAACGATCGAACATACGTAACCCGGATAGATGGGCACCTTGTTACCGAAGCCGCCACCGATGTCGGGGGCGATCACTCGAATCTTATGTTCAGGAATCCCAGCCACCAGCGCGTACACCGTGCGGTGGGCGTGCGGGGCCTGGGTGGTTGACCACAGGGTGAGTTTGCCGGACACCCGTTCCATGTCCGCGACGCAGCCGCAGGTCTCCATTGGAGCCGGGTGGACACGGGGGTAGATGATCTCTTGGCTGACGACTACGTCGGCACGAGCGAACGCCGCATCGGTTTCAGCCGCGTCGCCAGTTTCCCAATCGAAACAATGGTTGTCGGTTTTGCCATCGAGATCGGTGCGGATCACCGCTGTCTCAGGATCCATGGCCTTACGCACGTCCATGACCGCAGGCAGGATGTCGTATTCGACCTCGATCAGCTCAAGTGCGTCTCGGGCCGAGTACTTATCTTCGGCGACAACAAAGGCGACCTCTTGGTACTGAAAACGCACCTTGTCGGTGGCCAACACCGCTTGCACGTCGTTCGACAAGGTCGGCATCCATGCAAGCCCATGTTCGGCCAAGTCAGCGCCCGTGACGACGGCTACGACCTTGGGGTGTGCTTCGGCTGCGGACTTGTCGATGCTCACGATGTTGGCGTGGGCCACTGGCGATCGCAGGATCGCCAGGTGCAACATGCCGGGGAGCACGACGTCGTCGCAGAAGTTGCCCATGCCTCGAACCAGGCGAGCGTCTTCCTTACGGAGCATCTTGCCGAAACCCATCGGGTTACCTTCGGGCGATAGGCCTTCTGATGACTGGGGATCTTCGGTGACGGTCATGATGCACTCCCGATAGTGACGGCGGATTCGTAGTTTGCGGCCCACTGCACTGATCGCACGATCATCGAGTAGCCGGTGCAGCGACAGATTTGTCCGGAGATGGCCTCGCGGATCTCGTCTTCGCTGGGGTTCGGATTGCGGTCAAGAAGGGCCCGGCTGGTCATCAACATGCCAGGCGTACAGAAACCGCACTGCAAGCCGTGTTCTTGAATGAACCCTTGTTGTACGGGGTCGAGCACGTTGTCTTGTTCGAGATCTTCGACGGTGCGGACTCGGTGGCCTTCGGCCATAGCGGCGAGAACGGTACAGCTCTTCACTGGCTCCTCGTCCATCCATACGACACATGTGCCACAGTTTGAGGTGTCACAACCCCAGTGGGTGCCGGTCAGGCCCACGGTGTCGCGCAGGAAATGCACGAGCAGCAGGCGACCTTCGATTTCGTGGGTCTGGTCGACCCCGTTCACGTTGACGGTTACTTCCATGATCAGTCGCTCCTTCAGGCTGTGGCTCGGGCGACGGCGTCGCGGAGCGCTCGTTGGGTCAGTTCGTTGGCCAGGTGGCGCTTGTAGTCGGCGGTGCCTCGTCCGTCGGTTTGGGGATCACACGCAGCGGCGGCGATGGCACCGACCTGGGCGTAGAGCTCCTCGGAGGGTGTTGCGCCGGCAAGAGCGGCGGCTGCATCGGCAATCGAGTTGGTGTTGGCGCCGACGGCGGCCAGCCCGACTCGGCCTTGGCTGATCGTGCCGTTGTCGATCCACACGGCAGCACCGGCCGAGACCACGGCCCAGTCGCCGGCTCGGCGTTCGACCTTGTGATAGGCGCTACTGCCGTTCGGGCGAATAGGAATACGCACCTCGGTCAGCATCTCGGCATCGCCCACCGCTGTCTCGTAGGGACCCACGTGGAAGTCGTGCATTGACACGACCCGTTCGCCGCTGCTGCTGCGGATGACACACTCGGCGTCCAGCGTCGAACACACCGCTGACAGGTCCTCGGACGGATCGGCTTGACACAGTGAACCGCCGATGGTGCCCCGGTTTCGCACGACCGGGTCGGCGATGACCTTCTCGGCATCGCGGAAGATGGGGAAGGCAGCAGCCAGCTCCTCGGATTCGAGCAGCTCACGATGCCGGGTCATAGCGCCTATGTACATCGTGTCGCCTTCGGTGCGGATGTACCCGAGTTCATCAGCAAGATCGTTGATGTCGATGATGTATTCGGGATTTGCTAGCCGAAGCCGCATCATCGGCAGCAGGCTGTGCCCGCCTGCGATGAGCCGGGCTTCGGAGCCCAGACGTTCGAGTAAATCGATCGCGTGATCGACGCTGGTAGCCCGTTCGTATTCGAACGGAGCAGGTACTTGCATGACGACAACCCCCCGGTTGGTGCTTGTGCGACCACCCTGCCCCGAACTTTGACTAGGGTCAAGCCGACTTAAGAGGATCCTTAATTCACTCTCACAGCCCACAAGGCATCGAGGCTTGATGACTCCAACCCAACTCTGCAGTTTCGCCACGGTCGTCCGTCTTGGAACCGTACGCGCCGCAGCCGCCGAGCTGGGCGTCTCCGAGGCAGCGGTCTCGGGCAACGTTGGCGCTCTGCGCAAAGAACTCGACGACCGACTGTTCCATCCGTCGCACAGTGGTCTCGTTTTCACACCCGGAGGAATCCGGTTGGCACAGCGAGCAGTGGAGATGTTGGGCTTGCAGGAACAGACACGCCGCGAGGTCAGCGATGCTCACGGCGGGCGTCGCCACCTCCGTGTCGTAGCCACGTCACTGTTCGCCGAGTACGCGGCACCGGGATTGATCGAGGCCTTCTCGACGCGCGCCGACGACCTTGAAGTCGAACTCGTCGTTGACTCCTCGGACCGCTTCGACGAACTGCTGCTCAGTCACACGGCCGATGTCGTGATCGGCCCGCTCCCCCAAAAGACCACGACCGACGGACTAACGGCGACCGAGTTTTTACGGTACGGGGTTGTTGGTGTGTGCACACCCGAGGTTGCGGCCGGCGACCTGGCTCGTGCCCAATGGCATCTTGGGCCGTCCGCCGTTGAGCCAGCAGGAGTGTCGAAGACGATCGTCGAACGGATGCGAGTCGACGAGAACAACCAACGCATCTACACCAGCCATGCAGCGGCGCTCGCCCAAGCTCGCGACGGCAATGGCTTGGCGCTGGTACCGAAGTTCGTGGCCGACCGCTCAACCGCTAATGGCGAACTCGTACTTGTCGACGACCGGCGCTGCGCAGCGACCGGCACGTGGACGGCTCGCAGCTGGCGCGGCGACAGAGCATCGAGCGCGGCTCGAGAACTCATGCGTTTCGTGACCACACCACGAGCCATCCAGGCCATGCTCGCTGGCTCCGGTTCACGCATCGGCCGCTTCAAACCCCGGGTCCACATCACACTCTGGAGCTGAAGGTCGCCAGCATCTGGTTTTGTTACGTCCCGGAGTGACCACTTGGCTAGCTGGAACGACGACCGGACTCGACATCATTGAGATCCAGATGGTTGCGCATGTACTGACCGGTTGCGTCGGTCGTTGGTTGGAAGTCCCAGGCCGAGTACCGACCCTTGCGGAGCGCATGGTCGACAACCCGTCGATCAGCTTGGCTATCGAGCACGTCGACCAGTATCTGCGACATGTTCCACCGGTCTTTTGCTTCGGATCGGAAACTCGCGACATCGGCCAGGTACTCGACCGAGTCAACGACATTGTTCAGCTCATGCGGATCAACGCTCAGGTCATACAGCTGGTCACCGTCGGGCTGGCTGTAGATGTATTTGAGTTTGCCTCTGCGGAGCATGAAGATCGGGGCCACCGCGCCCTCGCCTAGATACTCCCCCTCCACTGTCCGCAACGTGTCTTCGAAGCCGCCAAGCTGCGGGAGCAGACTGTGACCGTCCATTGCGCTCGGCGCCTCGATACCAGCCATGTCGAGCAACGTCGGCGCAATGTCGAGCAGGCTCGACAGGGTGGCCACCCGAGATGCACGGAAACGGGTCGGCGAGTGCACGATGAGTGGGATTCGAGCGCTGTGTTCGAAGAAGTTCATCTTGTACCAGAGGCCCCTCTCACCCAGCATGTCGCCGTGATCTGCGGTAAACACGATGATCGTGTCGTCGGCCAGTCCGTGGTAGTTGAGCGTGTCCACGATCTGCCCGACCCAGTGATCGACGTAGGAGCAGTTGGCGAGATAGGCGCGGCGCGCGGCCAGGATCTGTTCGTCGGTGACGTGGGTTGTGTCGGCGCAGATGACCTTGCGTAACCGGACGCTATGCGGGTCGAGCTCATCATCAGCGATCGGGCCGACAGTTGGCATCGGGATATCGACATCGTCGTACAGATCCCAGAACTCTTGGCGAGCGACATAGGGGTCGTGCGGATGTGTGAACGACGCGGTAACCATGAACGGGCGTTCATCCTGGGTTCGTGCCAGGTCGCGCAACTTGCGGATCGTACGGAAGCCGACCTCGTCGTCATAGTCGAGCTGGTTGGTGGCGTCGGCAACTCCGGCGTGGGTCACGCTGTCCAGGTTGTGGAACCACCAGTCGAAGCGGCCGTCAGGGTCGAGCCAGTTCGGGGTCCACCCAAAGTCAGCCGGATAGATATCGGTCGTCAGCCGTTCTTCGTAGCCGTGCAGCTGGTCGGGACCAACGAAATGCATCTTGCCAACGAGTGACGTTTGATAACCAGCCGAGCGCAGATAGTGCGCAAACGTCGGCACCGTCGAGGCGAACTCCGACGCATTGTCATAGGCACCGATTTTGTGATTCTGCTGGCCAGCCATCATCGCGAACCGAGCGGGCGCGCACAGTGGCGAATTGCTGTACGTCGACTCGAAGACCACACCGTCGGCTGCCAGCCGGTCGATCGCCGGGGCAATCGCTGGCCCACCCCACGGTGCCATGAACGGCGCTGCCATCTGATCCGCCATGATCAGCACGATGTTCGGTTGCGTCGTCATCGCCACACTATGCCCAGATTATTGCCCCTCGGGCACGCCTTCCCCGCCAGGAAACGGGGTTCGCGAAACCTCCGCTGACGGCCTGAAGCATGCATGCATAATGCATGCATGCCCAACGTTCAGATCCGAGAAGTGCCCGACGACGTTCACAACGAGCTGGTTCGACGAGCCGAACGCGCTGGCCAGTCGCTGCAGCAGTATCTGTCAGCACAGTTGGCCTCGATCGCTGCCACCCCGACGCTCGACGACGTACTCGAGCGAATTGAGAACCGATCGAAGGGTCAGCTGTCGAAGGCTGACGCCGTCTCTGCTCTTGAGGACGAACGTGCTCGTCGTTGACGCTTCTGTTATCGCCCCGGCCATCGCCGACGGCGGCCCCGATGGGGACGCGTGTCGGATGCGAATCAAAGGTCAATCGCTTGCTGCGCCCGATTTGCTCCGGCTGGAAACAATGTCGGTGCTTCCCGGCACCTAGCTAAAGGCTCCTTTACGTCAAATCAGGCGGACAACGCCGTGCAGGACTTGCTGCACGTTCCACTCGTTGTCTACCCCACGGCACCGCTACTGCGCCGCGAATGGGAGCTACGCGACAACGTGACCGCCTATGACTCGTGTTACGTCGTTCTCGCCGAAGCCTTAGGCTGCCCACTGGTCACCGCCGACCAACGCCTCGCCAATGCGCCAGATACGCGCTGTCAGTTCGATGTCGTCTAGCTACAAACTTGCCACCCACGGTCGCTGCTGACAACAACACCGAGTGATCGGGCCGCTCGTAACGCCGGAGACGCAGCGCACGTGTTCGGATTGAGCTCGCGAGTATCAGCGGGCTCGAGGTATCGAGCACATGGTCGATAGCTCTCAACCAACCGGCCGACCGACCCTGTCGGAAACTAGTTAATGGAAGCCGGGATGTCTGGAATCACACCGTTGGAGAGTGCACCCCACTACGCGAAGCGGCCGGCGTCGGGTGCCCGGTAGACGTCGACTTCTTCGGCCGGAAGTTGGACCTGGCCAAGGATCATGTCGGCACATCGCTCGGCGATCATCATGACTGGTGCATAGATGTTGCCGTTGGTGACATTTGGCATGACGGATGCGTCGCAGACTCGCAGACCTTCGACGCCGTGCACTCGCAATGTCGCTGGGTCAACAACGGCCATGTCATCGGTTCCCATACGGGCGGTGCACGATGGGTGCAAGGCCGTCTCGGAATCAGACGCCACCCATTTGAGAATCTCTTCGTCGGTCTCGACCGATGGCCCTGGTGACACTTCGCCGCCGTTGTACTTCTCGAACGCCGGTTGCGTCAGCACCCGGCGAGCAGTGCGCACTGCTTCGATCCACTCTTTGCGATCATTGCCCGTCGACAGATAGTTGAACTGCACTGCGGGGTGTTCACGCGGATTCGTGGTTTTGATCTTGACCGTGCCACGGACATCGCTATACATCGGGCCAACGTGCACCTGGTAGCCGTGGCCCTCGGTGGCCTCTGACCCGTCGTACCGGATCGCAATCGGCAGGAAGTGGAACATCAGGTTGGGGTACTCAACCTGGTCGTTGCTGCGTAGGAACGCGCCAGCTTCGAAGTGGTTGGTCGCCGCTGGTCCTCGCCGGAAGAGCCATTGCAGGCCAATAAACGGCATACGCCACGTGGCGTTATACGGCTGCATGGAAACCGGTTCCTTGCACGCGTACTGGATGTAGACCTCGAGATGATCCTGCAAGTTTTCGCCGACACCCGGGAGCGCCGAAACAACGTCGATACCGAGTGACTTCAGGTGGTCCGGATCACCGATTCCCGAGAGCTGAAGAAGCTGCGGCGAGTTGAACGCACCACCGCAGCTAATGATCTCGTTGCCTCGCACGGTGTGGGAGCGGCGGCCGCGGCGATACTCCACGCCCACCGCACGATTGCCTTCGAACACAATCTTGTTGGCTTGGGCAAGGGTGAGCAACGTGAGGTTCGCCCGATCAAGCACCGGGTGCAGGTACGCACGGGCGGCGCTCAGGCGACGGCCTCGGACCACGTTCTTGTCGAAGACCGCGAAACCTTCCTGCTGGTAGCCGTTGACATCACTCGTGCTATGAAAACCTGCTTGGGGACCGGCTTCGAGCCAGGCCGTGAACAGAGGGTTCTTCGCCGGACCGGTCTCGACCTTCAGCGGGCCGTCTTCGCCGCGCCACTCGTCGCCGCCGACCAGGCGATTCTCCATTCGTTTGAAGTACGGCAAACAGTTCTCGTACGCCCAGTGCTCCATACCTGACTCGGCGGCCCACTTGTCGTAATCCATGGGATTACCCCGCTGGAAGATCATGCCGTTGATGCTGCTGCTACCGCCCAAGACCTTGCCCCGGGCGTGGTATACCTTGCGGCCGTTCATAAACGGCTCGGGTTCACTCTCGTACTTCCAGTCGTAGAACCGGCTTCCGATCGGGTACGTCAGCGCCGCTGGCATGTGGATGAAGACATCCCACTTCCAGTCCTTACGCCCCGCTTCGAGAACAAGCACTTCGTTGGCAGGATCGGCGCTCAGCCGGTTCGCCAACGCACACCCAGCGGACCCACCACCAATGATGATGTAGTCATACGTCTTGTCGGAGACCTTGGTGCGTGCCATCGTGCGTACGGTATCGAATCGCACCTGTGCGCGGTGTCGGCACGAATTCTTCAGCTGAATGCCAGCCTTCGATCAGTTGCGACAGCGACTCGATGCATCACCCGGCGGTGCGGGAGATAGTCGGCCACGGCGTAGTGCTGCGTACCCCGGTTGTCCCAGATGGCAATGGTGTTCGGGCGCCACCGCAGGCGGACATGGTGTTCTGGTCGGTTCGTAGTATCGAACAACATGGTGAGGAGCCGGGCTGACTCTGGCGCGGACATGCCAATAATCCAACGAGTGAACGACTCGCTGACATTCAGATACGGGCGTTCGCTTACCGGATGATGAGCCACCACAGGGTGCACTGCCATCCCAGCTGACCCCATCGCCTGGATGATGCCAGCGTTGCCGCCCTGTGCATACGCACCGGTGCGAAAGGCACCCATGTCATGAACCACTTCAAGCTCAGCGAGCTCACTCTTGAGCCCGTTGCTCAGGCTCTCATAGACCGCGTGCATGCTTGCCCACAACGTGTCACCCCCGACTGGAGGAACCTCGACCGCCTTCAAGATCGAGGCGAACGGCGGCTGTTCGCGATACGTCATGTCGCTGTGCCACTCGGCCGCATCGGGTTTGTCGTCACCTTGCCACGTCAGCACGACGACGTCGCTCGATTCGACATGAGTGACATAACTGTGGTGGCGAGCCCCAAGCTCGCCTAACGATCGCCCGAGTGCCACAAGATCGGCCGGCCCAAGATCCGTTTCATGAAGGAAAACAACCTGGTGTGCAATCAGCGAGTCGTACAACGAATCAACGAACTGTTCGTCGGTGATGGCTGCGGCGCTAACTCCGGAGAGTTCGGCCCCAAGGGCGGGCGTGAGCCGCTCAGCAGAAAGCATCCGCGCAGCGTACAACTCCGCTCACGTGCCATGTTTTGGACGAGGGGAAGGTGCCGCCTCTAGGTTTGAAGCCATGACGGCTACGGCAACACAACAACCCAAGGTGCTCACCTCGGACCAGGTCGAGGCCTATCACGAACGTGGGTACCTGCTGATCGAAGGTGCCGTCAGCGATACGTGGCTGAAGCGCCTGCAGGCTGCCAGCGAGGAGTTCGTTGACGAGAGCCGCTCCCTGACGGAAAGCACGAGGAAGCTCGACCTCGACCCCTCACACACCCCAGAGGATCCACGACTACGACGACTAACCAGCCCGGTCGAACATCACGTCGTATTCGCCGAATTCACGCTGCAGGGTCCAGCTGCTCAGATTGCGCTTGACCTGCTTGGATCACCTGCCCGGTACCACCACTCAAAACTCAACTACAAGTGGTCGGGCGGCGGCGAAGCGGTCGAATGGCATCAGGACATCCAGTACTGGCCCCACACCGACTTCACCCCGCTCACCATCGGCGTGTACCTAAACGACGTCGACGACGAGATGGGGCCAATGGGCATCGTGCCAGGCAGCCACACCGGCGAGCTCTACAACCTGTACGCCGACGACAACACCACCTGGACCGGCTCGATCCGGGACCAAGACCTGCACAAGGTCGACCTTGCTTCGGCCGAGTATCTCAAGGGCCCCGCTGGCTCGATCACGGTGCACAATTGCGGGTGTGTCCATGGCTCCATGCCAAATAACTCGGGTCGAGTCCGGCCGTTACTACTGCAGACGTACTCGGCTCATGGCAGCTATCCCCTGCTCGGTGTCGGCGCCAATGGCGCAACCGGGAGGACCTCGGGCTTCTTGATCGGCCAAGGTGACCCTGCCCGCTCGCTCACCGTGAACGGACGCTCCATGCCTGCGGCTCCCGACTGGTCTCGTGGCGGCTACACCACCATCTTCGACGTCCAACAGGGGTAGTTCGGGTCGCGCACACCAGGGGTTCGACCCCCGTGTGCACTGCCGAGAGCTGGACCCGAGCACCAATCGTGCACACCGACGGACAGGGAAATGTCATTGGCCTTCGGTTCTCGAACCAGCTGATGCAACCCATGTCGCCGTTCGACCCGGAAGTGCAGCCGTTCTATGAGGCGTATCACCTGCTGGCCACCGCCATCAACGACCCGGCAAACCAGATCGGGTTTCGCGCCCATGCTGGCACCATGCAGTTTGTGCATGGCCACCGGGTGCTGCATGCTCGTCGAGCCTTTGATGGCGCGAGTGGTGTACGCCATCTGCAAGACACATACTTTGACTACGACGATGTCGCCTCGCTCGTCGCCTTGATCTCTGGAGAAGCCCGATGACAGCAATGCCGAAACCACAACCGCGGACCGTCTCGTGGACATCGATGCAAGACGGCGATCAAGCCGACTACGAACTGCTGACCCCGCTGTTCGAAGAACATGCTCGGGCTGCGCTGGTCGACAATCTGACCACCATGCTGGACATGCTGAAGGGGCCCACACTCGGCTATCAGATCGATCGCTACGACCACTCCTTGCAATCGGCTACACGAGCGTTCCGCAATGGTGAACGGGTCGACCTGGTCGTTGGCGCGTTGCTGCACGATGTCGCCGATGCGTTTGCACCCGAGAACCACAGTGATGCTGCCGCGGCGCTACTTGCCCCGTATGTCGACGAAGAAACCCACTGGGTCGTGAAACACCACGGCATCTTCCAGGGGTACTACTACTTCCATCATCTCGGCGGCGACCGCAACGCACGCGACCGTTACCACGACAGTCCCCACTACGACGCGTGTGCGCACTTCTGCGCCGAATACGACCAGAACTGCTTTGATCCGAACTACGAGAACATGACCATCGAGGACTTCGCACCGATGCTCGACGAAGTATTTACCCGCCCATCGCAAGTCCCGGGTGTAGCCCCACTGGTATAGGCCTGAACCCTGTGAAAGCGCCCAGTCAGGTCTGAAGCGACAGAACCTCGGAGACCGATTCGACCGCGGCGCTCCAATCCTCGGGAGGTTCGGCTGGGCGAATCACGAACTTGGAGAACCCCGCGTCGAGGAAGGCATGGATGCGCTCGGCAAGACCAGACGCTCCGCAGCCGATCGTGTGTGCAGGGTCAAAACCCGGCCGACGAGCTTCGACACTTGCGAGCAACTCATCGCTCATTGGCCGGTCGACCCAAGACAGATTCATGCCGAAGTGTTCATCGTCGATGATCCGACCGGCAGCTGCCGCCTCGGCGAGCACGACCTCTCGCATGGCCGCGGCTTCGTCGGGAGAACACAGGCCCGGCATCCAACCCTCGCCGACCCGACCACACCGTTTCAACGCCGCTGGCACTTGGCCACCGAGCCAGACCTCGAGCGGGTCTTGCCGGGGACGTACCGCTAACTCGACGCCGTCGTAAGAAGAGAACTGACCTTTGAATTCGAGCGGTTCACCCGACCATAAGGTGCGCATGATGTGCAACGCCTCTTCGAGCATTGCCGAACGTTGCGAAGCCACAACCGACTGGGCATCAAGCTCATGTGGCTGACGCAGACCGAGCACGAAGAGCAACAACAACCGGCCATCACTGAGCTGATCGAGTGTGGCCAGTTCCTTGGCCAAACGGACAGGGTCGCGACCAGGGACTATCAAGTGGGTGCCGAGCTTCAACCGTTCACGACGCCCCGCTGCGACACTTAGCGCAGCGACGGGGTCAAAGACGCTCGCGGTGATGACATCGGGAACCCACACAGAGTCGTAACCCAGATCATCGAGAGCGTCGACCAACCGTAAGAACCCGTGGGGATCATCGGTTGCGCCGGCTCCGGCTGCGACGCCGATTCGTACCTTCATGAGGGCGAAGCTAGCTCGGCGCGCTGATCAGCGCCAGGACTCTCCCCGAAAGACACAGCTGGCGACCATTGGAGTAGCTCCTACTGGTTGAGCGGCTGCCCGCTAGGAACGCCCTGTTCGTTACGGCGTCGACGGGGAATGAGGTTGGCCGCAACCGACGAGGCTCGAGCCGGGAACGGCACATAACGGCGCTGGCGTTCTTTCGGCAGCGCGTCCTTGCTCACAATACGGGTCAAGATGTAGATGCCGATCACCGAGAAGATTGATGTAATCGACCAGAAGAACATGCGGGGCCCAAATGCTGCCATCAAGCCGCCTGCCAGCAACGGCCCGACGATCGCGCCGCTTCCGTTGACTCGAACCAGCGTGCCGCTTGCTCCCAGAATCTCTTCTGCTTTGAGCCAGTCGTTCGTGTACGCGATCCCTAACGAATAGAACGGGAACATCGCTCCACCGATGAGGCCCATTGCCAACACTGCCACCATCGATTGTTCGCCGACTGCCAAGGCAACCAGAGGCGATGTCGCCGCTGCCGCCGCCACACCGAACATGATCCCACGGCGGGGAAACTTGTCCGACAACACACCGATCGGGAGCTGAAACAACAAGGCCCCAATCATTGGCGCAGTGACGAACAGCGACAGCCGCCCAGCCGGCATACCCACCTGTGATGCATACACCGCGGACATACTGATGAGCGCTCCCGCTCCAGCCCCACTGAAGAATGAGGACATAACACCAGTGGGCGCCCGACGCAGCAGCGGAGCCAACTTCATCGTTTCGGGCACGACCAACGGTGGAGTACTCGACGCAGAAAGTGCGACCGGCACCAGTGACAACGAGACCAACACCGACGCCACGATGAACAGCGTGAAACCGGAGTTGTCGTTGACATTCAGAAGCAGCTGACCTGCACCGACACCTCCCATTGACACGATCATGTACACCGACAGGATCCGACCTCTCGTGGCGTTGGTGGCCAGGTCGTTGAGCCACGATTCGACGACCACATAGATACCTGCCATGCAGGCGCCAAAAAGGAACCGGGTCATCATCCAGGTGATTGGCGAGATCGAGATGGCTTGCACCAATACAACACTCGAGGCCAACGACGCCAGCGCAGCGAATACTCGGATGTGACCAACGCTCTTCAGCGCACGTTCGGCATAGGTGGTACCTACCAGGAAACCAACAAAGTATGCAGCCATGATTACGCCAGTGATGCTCAGGTCGAAGCCTGCAGCCTCACTTCGGACCCCGAGCAGTGAACCGTTCAGACCATTGCCGATCATGACCAACCCGAGCCCCAGAAAGAGAGCCCATGTTGCGGCAGCTACCGACGGGCGGTGAAGCAGTTGGCTGGTTTCACGTTCGAGCTCATCATCGGCCGACGGTGTCGCCACCGCATCAACCATGACTCCTGCCGATATCTCGGCGACCAGAACTGGTCACAACTCAACATCATTCTGCGGGTGAAATCCTTCGACGAGCTGCCCTAATAATGCTCGCACCGCTGACTCGCGTGAACGTTGCGAGCGACGGGCAACAAGTTTTACTTCGGGAAGTCCGTCGGGAAGTCCAAGTTCCTCGCCGCGGACTACAGCGTCGGCAGCAACCGGATGGTTTACGTTGAGCACGGCCACACCTAAACCGGCTTCGACTGCGGCAATTACCCCTGCGGTGCTCTCACACTCGACAACAACGATGCTCCCGAACCCAACGTCGCGGAGCAGCCCTTCGACGATCGGGCGGTAAAACCCCCGTGGACCAAAGGTGATGAGCGGAACCGAGCCGTCGGGCTCAAGCGTGAGGTCGGGCGAGGCGAACCAGCCAAGCCGGTCGTGACGCAAAATAACGTCGTTCTCTTTGACGTCGTCGGCGAGCACTTGGATGATCGCGAGATCAAGTTCACCAGCTCGCAGCCACGCTCCGACCACACTGCTCAACCCGATTCGGGTGCGAACCCTCACTTTGGGGTGTTCGATACGGAAGGCACGAATACTGTCGGCCACCTGATTGATCTGTGGCTCATCGTTACATCCAAGCCGCACCGTGCCGGTCAGCTCTCGCAACTTCAGGCTGGCGACGGCCTCGTCATGTGCCATCAGAATACGTTCCGCATGTGCCAGCAGTTCGTGACCCATCTCGGTGGGTTCAATCGATTTGCCATCACGTACGAGAAGCGCGTGACCAAGCCGTTCTTCGAGCCGTTTGATCTTCCAGCTGACAGCTGACTGAGTCAGATGAAGGCGCGCTGCTGCGCCAGTGAAGCTTCCGGCCTCGACGATTGCTCGCAGAGTACGCAACGAGTCAATGTCGAGTCGCACGGGCGGATCCTACAGATTACGTGAAGCAACGCAAGCACTTCTTTTGCAGTACCGTCGCAACATGGCCTGGTTTCGTTTGCGACGACAGCACCAACGAAACCGCGACTATCACAGTGCACCAGTCATGAGCACAAGCCGTGTGACCAGAGATGTCGTTGGCCCGACGGGTTGGCTCATGTCCAACGCATGGGATGAGCTCGCTCAACACGGCGAGGCATACAAACAATCTTTCGATCGGCGACTGCCACCGAGCCTGTTTGTCTCAGAACGTGATCGGACTCGAGCGAAGCAGCCAATGCCCCTGTCCGAACGCTGTATCGAGGACTACCACACCCGCCGGAAATAGGAGCGGGTTACCCCTCGAAGACGAGTAACGAGTTGTCGTCTGGAACATCGTTTAGCCGCAACGGCAGTACTCGGCCGTCGTTCGGATACACGACTGAGAGAAGGTCGCCCACCACAATCGCAACGAATGAACTGTCGGGTGCCCAATCAACTGCGGTGACATCACCCTCCAATGTCAGCGCTTGGCGTGGGGCACCAATCTCGTGGACAACAATCGTGTCGTCGGCGGCGGCGACGACCCACTTCCCATCGGGACTGACCGTGAATCCCGTGCCGGCTTCGAAGGGCAACGGGGTGACTGACCCTTGATCATCCTGGCTGAAGTAGGCGCACGTTAACGAGTCATCACAGGCCTCATACACCGTCCCGTGCAAGCTGGCCGCAACAGCACGTGCGTCGCTAATCCTGGTAAGACTCGAGGCAATCCCAGATAGCTCAAAGGTTCCGCCGGTGCGAGGCATCACCAAGGGACCTCGGCCTTGCGCCCACAACAGTCCCGCCCCTTCGGGAAGCTGCACACTGGGCACAGGGAGCGCCGAGGACATCAAGCTGATGGCAGACTGATCATCAGGCCGGATGATTGCGATCGTTCCCGGACGCTCAGATACGACGACGACATAACTGTTTGAGACCAGATAGTTGCGTTCGCGATCGATGGGATTAACTGCCCAGGTTCGTCCATCATTGGTGAGTAACGCGAGGTTGGAGACCGTCTCGAATTCAACCGCTATCTCCAACTCGGGCAAGGTGATGCCCCGATGGTCAAGCACCACAAAATCGTCAGTCGAAACATAGGCAATGCCATAACGACTGCCGTCGCTGTTGATATCGGTCTCAAACAACGAGGCAATCTGGTCGGCCCGCAGGTGTTCCGCGCTAGGGGGCTCAAAACCGGGTGAACGTTCGGCAACAACCGGTGGTGGATCACTGGCATCAGTCGATGGCGTCAATACCTCTGGCGAGATCGCTTCAACTGGTTCGTCCTGCACGACCGGCGTGTCGTCGGTCATCAGCGAAACAGCGAGCAGCGCTGCGAGCGCACTAACAACCAAACCAACAACGAGGAACACGCCAGTGCGTTTGTCCTTTGGGTCTCGACTATCACGCCGGACCCGCTGCAAATCCCGCCGGTCAGGCGATTCCGGCCCGGCCGTAGACCCAATATCAGGGCCAAGGTCAGGCCCACTGCCATCGTGAATCGGGCCAAGATCGAAGATCGGTTTGTCACCCACGTGGGCAATTGGTAGCACAGGAAACAGCCCACTCGTTGATGGAATGGATGTTCACTTGGGGATACGCCGACCCTGTGACCTGGGACACAAGGAGCTACGGCTGCTACGTTGACGAGTGCCGATGCCACAGGTATCGGTGTAAATAAAGGGATCACACAATCAGCTATTTCATCGTTTCTCGACAACGCGCTTACATGCTCGCCGCGTATCTGCCTCGTGCCGCCAGTCAACTAATGACTTGGGGGCAGTCCCGTGACTGAACCCATCGTCAGACTCGAACACGTTTTTAAGATCTTCGGCAGCCAACCACGGGGCCGAGCACTTGAGCTCGCCAAGGCCGGTGTCGGCAAAAACGACGTGCAGGCCGCAACCGGCCATGTCGTCGGCATGTCGAACGTCAACTTCGAGGTGTACCCCGGCGAAATCTTCGTCATCATGGGCTTGTCGGGATCAGGAAAGTCAACTGCCATCCGCACGGTCAACAAGCTCCACGACATCACCTACGGCAAGGTGTGGTTTGAAGACATCGACGTACAGTCGCTTTCCGGCACCGATTTGCAGGACTTCCGCCGCGAGAAGATGAGCATGGTGTTCCAGCACTTCGCGCTCTTCCCACATCGTTCGGTGATCGACAACGCCGGCTACGGCCTGAAGGTCAAGGGCGTCGATAAGGCAGAACGAGACACCCGCTCCATGGTCGCGCTCGACTTGGTTGGGCTCGGTGCCTTCGCGAAGTCCTACCCCCACGAACTCTCCGGCGGCATGCAACAACGAGTCGGTCTGGCTCGTGCCCTTGCTGCCGACACGCCAGTGATGCTGATGGACGAAGCGTTCTCGGCGCTCGATCCCCTTATTCGTCGTCAGATGCAAGACGAGATGATGGAGATTCAAGTCGAACTGAAGAAGACCATTATTTTCATTACCCACGATCTCAACGAGGCCCTCCGCATCGGCGACCGGGTGTGCATCATGAAGGACGGCGAAGTCGTACAGATCGGTACTCCCGAGCAAATCCTGACCCAGCCAGCCACCGGATATGTCGCCGAGTTCGTCCAAGACGTCGACCAGGGTCGTGTCATCCAGGTTCACGAGATCATGCAGGAGCCTCAGCCCGTTGCCGCCGGGACATCGTTGCAGGAAGCGCTCCAGAGTCTCGGCGATCGAGCCGGCGCATTCGTGCTCGGCGACGACGGAAAGCCGAAGGCAGTGCTCACCTCGGCCGACGGTATCCGCGCCGCCGGTATGGGCAGCACCGAATTGCAGGCCGGCCTGCGGGAAGACTTCAACTCCTGCACCCCCCAGACCACGCTCAACGAGATCTATTCGGCTGCCGGCCGAGGACTCCCGATCGCGGTCTGTGACGACGATGGCAGGCTCGTCGGCAACCTCGACCCCCGTCACATCATGGAAGAGATGGGCCGAGTCGAGAACCTCATAGACGGCTTCGAGCGAGAGGTATTCATGTAATGCGTGCTCTACTGCAAGACGACGTGAACTTCACCGATAACGAGGTGCTCGATGAGTGGCGCATCCCGTTTGGCGACTGGTATGACCAGGCTGTCTCCTGGGTCGATAACCAGCTCAAACCAATCCTCGACTTCATCGACGGTCTTTTCGGGTTACTTATCGACTTTGTCAATGACACGGTGCTACTGGGCGTGCCCTGGTTCGTCGTGGTCATCGCCTTCTTCCTGATTGGCTGGGTGGTCCAGAACATTAGAGTCGGCATCTTCTCTGGCGTCGCGCTGGTTATCTGTGCCCTCATGGGAACCGGCTATTGGGAGCAGACCGCAAAAACCATTGGCTTCATTGCTGTTGCGGTGCTGTTATGCACTGTTGTTGGTATCCCCGTCGGCATCATGGCCGGACGAGTTGATTCATTCTGGAAAGCCATCAGGCCATTGCTTGATGCCATGCAGGTTGTGCACTCGTTCGTGTACATGTTGCCGTTCATCTATTTCTTCGGCATCGGCGAAGTCGGCGCAACGATCGTGACCATGGTCTTTGCCCTCCCACCCTTGATTCGCCTGACGAACCTGGGTATCCGTCAGGTGCCCGAAGATGTGGTCGAGGCCAGTCGGGCCTTTGGCCAAACCGAACTCCAGATCCTGAAAGACGTGCAGTTGCCGCTGGCGCGTCCTGCGATCATGACCGGCATTAACCAGACGCTGCTGCTGTCAATCTCCATGCTTGGTATCGCTGCGATTATGGGTGCTGGTGGTCTGGCCCAGTTCATGTTCCGTGCGCTCAGCAACCAGGATCCGGCATTGTCAGGTTCTGCTGGACTGTCCTTCTTCCTTGTCGCCGTCATGCTCGACCGCATCACCCAACGCGATGGCGATAGCAGCCAAAGCTTGGCAGTCCGCATGCGCCGCGCCTGGTCTGCCCGAAAGACTCCAGAAGACTTGCTCGTGACACAAGACGCCGTCGAACTGGATCTCCCCGAGACCGCAAGTAGCACCGTTGTCTACGAACCAGTTACTGCTGTCGAACGCACAGGTATCAGCGTCTCGATCCTTGGTTCGGCCGTGCTCCTCGTGTCGTTGTTCCTGACGTGGAACAGCAATGGTGGCTGGTTTTCGAGCTTCACTCGGCGGGCCGATGAACTCGGCGAGATTCCTGCCCTTGGCGTCCGCGACGCTGTCGATCTGACCGGTAGGTCGTTCAACGGCATCGAAGCAAGCGGTGGTTCATGGTTCGGATTTGTGCTCGCTGCTGCCGCGATCATGGCGATCGCCGCTGGTGTCAGTGTCATCCGCAAACCAGGGTTGACCAGCCGATGGCTCAATGCCGATGGCTCACTGATTGCCTCGTTAGCAGCGCTCACCATCGCAGCCGTCTATGTGTTGGGCTCGCCGTCGACGTTGGCGGTAGCCGATAGTGGCATCGGCCCTGTTGTCGCTCTTGTTGCTGCACTCATCATGACCGCCGGTTCGACCATGTGGATCCTCGCTGCCCAGCATGAGCCACTCCGACCATTCCCCACGGGTGGTCTCCCTGCCCCGGCCATCACTGCTGCTCTGGCCGTCTGTTTGCTGCTCGGAGCCGGATTTGCGAACTTCAGCTCCGACGAGCGGGCCGAAGCCGTACTCACCCCTGAACTGCAAGAACAGATCGCCGTACTCGATGCCGAAGCCGACGAGCTTCGAGCTATCTCCGTTGATCCCGACGCGAGCGCCGAAGAAAAGAGCGACGCGCAAAGACGCACGGTCGCCATCATCAACGAGTCGACATCGCTTCGGGCAGGTGCCGTCAGCACCGGCACCATCACCATTAGCGGCTTCGCTGGACACGGTTCACAGATCGCCCGGTACACGCTGGTAGCAGGCCTATTGGGTCTGATCAGCGCGGTGCTCGCTGCTGGTTTTGTGTTCGCCGACGCCCGAAAGCGCTGGATCGCAGGCGCAGTAGCGATGGGCCTCGGTGCCGGACTTGCAGCCACCGCTCTTGGTTGGATCGGCACGCTTGCCCGTGCGACCGACCAGAAAGTTGTGAGCGGTGTAGGCGTTTTCTTCTTACTGTTGGCCGGCGCAACGCTCGCGAATTCAGGACGCTCGATCATCAACGACTTCCGTCGATCTCGGGTCTATGCCGAGATCGATGATCAGCACGTCGTTGATCAGGCGGGTGCACACGCAGGCGAGCCGACCTCCGTGCGCGAAATGGCACCTGCGGGTGCCGACGGCAACTAATCGTTTAAGCCTTATAGGCTTGAACACTTCAAACCCTAGGAGGGGTTTTATATGAAATCAATGAAAGCGCTATTCGCGCTGCTGTTAGCACTTGCGATGTTTGCAACTGCTTGCGGAAGCGACGACGCAACAGAAACTGTCGACGCTGGCGAAGCAACAGAGTCAACCGACGTAAACCTGACACCAGGTGAAGGCGTCGATGTCACCATGGCTCGCGCCGACTGGACAACTGGCTACTTCCAGGCCGAGGTCTACAAGCTGCTCATGGAAGATCTCGGTTACAACGTGTCTGAGCCATCATCGCTCGAACTCGGACCGTCACTTGCCTACTTGTCAATGTCACAAGGCGAAATCGACTTCTGGGTCAACAGTTGGTACCCCGGTCACCTGAGCTGGCTCGAAGCTGACCGTCCTGATGGCACCAAGGTTGGCGACCATCTGACACGTGTTGGTGCAGAAATGCCTGCTGGTGGCCTGCAAGGTTTCCTCGTGACCAAGTCAGTGGCTGAAGAAAACAACATCACCACGCTTGACCAGATCTATGCAGATCCTGAGCTCAGTGCGTTGTTCGACAACAACGGAAACGGCACACCAGACCTGTACGGCTGTCCTGAAAGCTGGACCTGCGACAACATCATCACCGAAATGGCTTGCCAGTTCGACTGGGACGTTGAGCAGATCCAAGCTGGTTACGACACCATGATCGCTGAAGCGACCGACCTGGCAAATGCTGGCGAACCAATGGCGATCTACACCTGGACTCCATCGGCCTACATCACCAAGCTCATTCCGGGCAACAACGTGATGTGGATCAGTGTCGACGGCGAAGTTGACGATCAGAACTGCTCAGGCCAAGAAAACGCTGAACAGTATGCACAAGCAAACGCAACTGCCTCAATCGGCGAAGACAGCTGTCTCTTCAACGCAGCCGGCGAATGCCGATTGGGTTGGACTGCAGCTGACATCCAAGTAACCGCCAACACCGACTTCGTCGATGCCAACCCAGCTGCAGCTGAGTTGCTCGATCAGGTAGTCATGCCTCTGATCGACGTGGCACTTGCCAACGTTGAACAAGACGCCACCGACGGCAGCGTTGCTGCTATCCGTGCCATCGCAGAGCGTTGGGTTGCAGACAATGCCGACCTAACCAACGGTTGGCTCGAAGCAGCTCGCGCTGCTGGCTGAACCAACTGATCTGAGCTTCGGCTCAATCGAGTTTCGATGAAGGGTGAGGGCTTCGGCCCTCACCCTTTGCCGTTTTCATGTACTGAGCCAGCACATCTGTGAGCCTCACACCGCGCATACCGCGGCGTGACACTCACGAATCGCATCGGCCTTGGCCACCATCGCATGTTCTTCATGACGGCCGACCGTATTCCGGTGTTGCCGTCACGTTCTCGTCAAGTGGGTAGATCGGGCGGCGAACGTTTTCGAACGTAAACAAGCTGTTATCGCTGCTCGTCACACCCACGCCATTACACGGAATGTCTCGGGTTGAGATGTCGTGGAACCCAGCCCGGTAATGAATCCGCGACTTCATGATCAGATAACGCATGGCGGTCGGTTCGATCCCCACGCTGCGGAAACATCCCGGGTCCCATGGTTCGACGTTGCGGGAGATCACGACAATCTTCACTGATCCGACTTCGAGGACAGCGGTTGCTCCCATGTCCATCAACGTTCCCCGTCCCATCGGAACAGTGACCGTGAACTGGCCATCGGTCAGCGCCCGAATCCGTCCAGTAACCGTGAGCGGTTCGCCGATTCGACCAATGGCTGGCATGTCGGTCTTGCCGCCGAGCTCAACAGTGATGTCTTGGCCGACGCCCGCAGCCGTCATCTGTTGCACAGCTGCCGGGTCGCAGATGGCGAACATGGCGACGTCTTCGAGTTCTTGGGCCAAGACCTCGGCAAGCACAGCCACGGTGTCCTGTGTTCCACCAGAGGCCGCATTGTCGGCGTGGTCGAGCAGGATGATCGGGCCATTCGTCATCGCCTTGGCCGATGAAATGGTCTCGGCAAGCGGCTCGCTCTCGAACATGAACTCCGCTCGTTCCGCCCATGCCGCGTCCAGGATCACGTCGCGGGCTTCTTCGGCAGCTGGCTGGTTTGCGTCGGCGATCGTTACGACCGAGAGTCCCGCATGCCAAATATCGGCCAACGGGAAACCGCCGAATACTGACGAGGCCAGCAGGCCGCGAGATTCTTGGAGGCGGGCCATTTCCAGCAGCGGTCCCATTGGTTCGTCTTCGTGTCCCATGCGCAACGTTTGCGCCAGGATCGGACGGCTACCCCACACCATGACCGGGTTGATCTCACCCGCCAACGTGCGCACCAACAGCTGTCCAGCGTGGGCGCCCGCTTCGTACATGTCCAGGTGTGGGTACGTCTTGTAACCAACCAGCACGGTGCAGTTGTCCACGATTGCATCGGTCATGTTGGCATGAAGGTCAAGGCTGATACCGATAGGGATATCGGGTGCGATCGACCGAATACGAGCGAGCAGTGTTCCTTCACCATCGGTTGTGGTCTCGGCCACCATCGCCCCGTGGAGATCGAGCATCACCGCATCGCACCCGGCCTCGACGGCAGAACAGATGGCATCACTCATGTAGTTGTACGCGTCGGCGTGCACCTTGCCGCTTGGTGCAGCATTGCCAGCGAT
>ERZ651776.1538-NODE-1538-length-27352-cov-4.639010_pt1 | contig 27352 bp, 14 predicted proteins | sample MGYA00514761_ERZ651776 | MGnify/ENA metagenome assembly ERZ651776 | reverse complement strand
TTAACCTGTCGCTCTGCCCCAAAAAGAGTGTGGAATTGAGTGACTGGGAAGAAATGGGCCATTTTTGGGAAACGTTGTTCGGGCGGCTTCACAAAAAAACATTTTCCAGTAGTTTAGTGAGACTACATTATTTTTTTTTGAATTGAAGAGTCCGAAATGAAGCACATTATTATCACTCTACTCGCTCTTTCGAGTTCTTTTAATATTTCTCCATATATACCTCGAAAAACTCACATTTTTAGCTCCCCTGCCACATCATCGACAGCATCTCCTCTCCCGAAGCATGACGGCTCGCTTACGCCAGACTGCGAATACAGCTCAATATTGTCTACTGATCGCAACAAAAAACCCCCTCTTTCGTCGCAGGAATACCCATCTGTTGGTCAGCTCAAATCTGTGATTCCTAAGTCGTGCTTTGAGGTGAGAGAAAATGTACATTTTCCCTCGTCGGCAAAGATTCAGCGCTTTCATCTAACGAAACCCTTCTCTGGCTTATTAGGTCGACACATTGACGTCCCTGAAGTACCTTGGTGTAAGCACGGTATTGAGTTCAGCTTGTGTCGCCGCTGGATTTGCCGCTTTGCCAATCGTCGGGACCTCTCTCGCGAGTGTACCATTCTGGATCGCTTACGCTGCGGTTTCCGGGACTGTTGAGATGGGTTTGTGGGTTCTAGCGCATGAGGTGAGCATATTTTGTTGGTATTTTTTTGGTAGCTGCTTTTGATCCCCCCTGCGTAGCTTTTGGTCCCCCCCACCATAACTGTTCAGCTTCTAACTTGCTTTGAACTTGCTCTACTTGCGGTAATGGCGACGAAACCAAACAACAACACAAAGTGCGGACATGGTGCGTTTTCCAAAGACTCCCGCATCCAGGATACTGTTGGATTTGTGATTCACTCGATTTTGCTTGTTCCTTACTACTCCTGGCAGAGGAGTCATGCCGTCCACCACCGCTTCACAAACCACCTGGAGCTCGGAGAGACTCACGTACCGGAGATCTGGACGCCAGAAACTAACAAAGGAAGTAGTATTGCCCGTCGACAAGGGCTGATTAAGGTATTTGGGGAGGAGGTGGGGTTAAAACTTTGGGGGAGTTCGCAGGCTGTATTGCACCTCGTCTTTGGATGGCCCGCTTACCTCCTCATTGGTGCAACGGGAGGCCCGGGAAGGGGTGGGACGAACCACTTCTTACCAGACCCTACATCGCCTGTCTCTGACGAATTCCCCAAGTCGGAGCTCTTCCCAGGCCAGTGGAAGTCCAAGGTTTTGCAATCGGATATTGGGATTGCTGCTGTGGTAAGCGGTTTGCTTACGTGGGGGTTCTGCAACGGATTTGGGCAAGTAATGGCGATATACGGTGGTCCATACATCATTATCAATGCATGGCTGGTCCTTTACACTTGGCTGCAGCATACCAATACGGATGTTCCTCATTTCACCGATGAAGATCACAGCTATGTGAAGGGCGCTTTGCACACAATCGACAGGCCTTACGATGAGCTCGATCCCTGGGGCGCAATTGATTTCCTCCACCACAAAATCGGCACAACACACGTAGCCCACCACTTTGACTGCACGATCCCGCACTACCACGCAGAAAAAGCGACGAATGCTATCAAGGAAAATTACCCAGAGTTGTACATGCATGACCCAACACCAATATTTGAGGCTCTCTGGAAGTGCTGTGTTGGGTGTACTGCTGTCGAGAAGTTAGGCGACAAATATATATGGCAGAACAGGGATCTGTCTGAGAGTGCTCTCGCGTCAGTCGCTGGGGCTGCCGTGGGACAAAAGTAGCGTGAAACGTAGTAAAACGAAAGGAAGACAATGCGGTTGTAGCTGCAGAAATTGGTAAAATTCCATTTTTTTGTTGCATTTGCGAATTACACCATATTCCCCCATTTCTCACTTTATAGCTTTTCATCGCCCACATTCGCATTAGCTTTTGGTACGTCCGGAACCTTCTGATAGTTCCCTCTTGACCCTCCACTCCTCCCATTCGTTGAAAACCTGCTCTGCAAAATGTACAGCATGAGACACAGAATGCAGACCTCACTCCAGTGTTTCAGCAAAATGATGCTATCCCACTCCCTCTCAGTGAACGCGCCCCCGAACGTTTGGTGCTTGTGGTAGTTGAAAATCAGTATAAAAGTAAGGGTTATTTCAATGCCTGCCCTAAGCAGAAAGAAAATATTGCCAGTGACAGTGATCCAAACGATCCTCTTCACTTGGCTCTCTGTCGATACTTGGTTGATCGCGCCGAGTGTCCTCAGCACAGTCCGGAAGCGGTGACTGAAGATGGTGATCTCAGCCACACAAATCAGGCTCACTGCTCCCAGTACTATGCTGTCCACAAGAATCATTCCCTCGCTGCTGTAAAATTTCATTAAAAATAAGATACCATTGGTGATTTCACCAACAATTAGCACACCCACCATCATCAGAAAAGTGCTCATTGGCCTCTTTCGGCGAACTCCGGGGTAAAAGTATTTCTTCAAGATGTCAGCCCAGTACACTAAAATCAAAATGAAAATACTGAAGAGGCTCAAGCTCCCCAAACTCAACATGACCTCGCTGATAAAGGTCCCTACCCACTTCCCACCCTCAGGATTGAAAGCAAAAACTGGCCCCGGAACGTAGCTGTCTTCTAAAACATAACTTGGAATGAAAAACCAAATCGAACGGATCAAGCTCGTCAGCAAAATCAAACTGTAGAACGCAGTCACGACAGTCGTTTCGACACCCCCCTGGGAATAAGACCAGTGCATCCGCTTCAGCGACACAAGAGTTGTCACCAAAAAAGCTGTTCCCAACAACAGGTCGTTGTAATACTCGTTTGAAGTCTCTGTCAAATTCACATAATTGTGGGGAAGGGAGGAATCAGGATCAGGGATGAGAGGGGGATTGTCGTTGGCAGCATCATCGCGTGCAACATCACGGGACCCGTCGGCGTTGGGCGACATGTCAGAGCTCTCGCCATGCTTTAGCATTCGAGATGCAAGGGAGAGTAGCGTGCTCTTCGTTGACAGAGAATAAATTGATGAAGCCGAGCTGAACGAGGCATACGAGCTCATCTTAGGTGCGGAACAGTTAAGGATGACTTCAAAATAGATTTAAGGCGAATTATGTTACGGTTTCAGGGGAACAAATCTGCTGACCACGATTGGCACGTGGTTTGCACCACAATTTTAATTAGCAACCCTGACGTTATAACGGTTAAAATATCACCCCTATATCACATCCTACCAACAAATTGTAGAAAAACTAGGTTAAACACCAAGGTGAAAGACGAAGGCTCGCGAATTTTACCACTCAAATGGAGATAAAGAAGCTAAAGAAGGCAGTGAAAAAGGGATCCTTCACCGTCCCAGAACTGGCCATTTCTCTCGATACCACCGAAAACGACTTAACCTCCATGATTGCCGCGAACTCTGATATTTTTGTACTTGGTGACAATGGAATCTTGTCGGTCGCAAGTAAGAAGAGAAAAAGAGAGGAGAGTGAGAAAGAGAAAAGCACGGTGATCGATAAAGCAGACGAGGAGGAGGTGAAGGAGGAGAAGAAGGAAAAGAAGAAGAAAAGAGAGAAGAAGGAGAAGAAGGAGAAGAAGGAGAAGAAGGAGAAGAAGGAGAAGAAGGAAAAGAAGGAAAAGAAGAAAAACCCTGACAACGATGATGTCTCCTCCTCATCGACGCCATCAACATCAATACCAAGCTCGTCATTACAACCTTCCTCAAAAGACGGTGTATCTATTTTACTCTTCTACCAATACATCGAACCTATTCTCACTCCGGCCCAGCACACAATTTTGTATGATTATGTATCCAGCAGTGGCTCCAAATTCAACCTTGGAGGTCGCATGAGAGTTGCACGGGAAGGGCTGAATTGCACTCTCACTGGCACCTACGATGATGTCCGGAAGTGGTCGGAAGAGCTGAGAAAGTACGGAAGGGACAACACGACCTACACTGACGGGACCGGCTGGTTTGATAACACTGAGTTCAAGTTCACAGACAACCTACCGGCCGGACAGCACTTCCCCAAGTTGAATCCCTTTACCGTGGATGAGCTCGTGAATTACGGTCTTGCTGGAGAAAAAGCACCAGATATTAAGAAAACAGCCACTCACCTAGAGCCCGAGGATTATCACCAAAAAATGTGCGAAGGAGATGCTGTGGTAATTGATGTGCGGAATTTTTACGAATCCTCAATTGGACACTTCAACCCTCCCAAAGATGGCGCAAAGCTGATCGACCCCATGATGAGAAAATCAACGGAGTTTCCGGTCTGGCTTGACAAGCCGGAAACCAAGGAGAAGCTCCGTGGAAAGCAGGTGATGATGTACTGCACAGGCGGGGTGCGCTGCGAGCGTGCCGGTGCTCTCCTGCGCGAGAAAATCGAAACGGACGAATCTGTCGCGAATTTGAACATAAAGGGTGTCTACCAGCTGCAGGGTGGCATCGACAAGTATTTCAAAATGTTCCCCGAGGGAGGCCACTGGGTCGGAAAGAACTACACATTCGACAAGCGGTTCAGCCATGTCCCCGAGTCGGTTCAAGATGATAAGCCCCTGACAGTTTGCGAGGATTGCAGTAAGCCATGGGACCGTTTCAGGGGTAAGCGCCGGTGTCCAACGTGCGGCGTGCCGTCGATTATCTGCACTGAGTGCTTTGAGAAGAATTCCAAAAGCGATGCGCAGTGTGCTCTGTGCAAATTGGAGAACGTCAAGACAAAGAAGGAGGTGAAGGAGAAGGAGAAGAAGGAACTCGAGGAGTACGAAAGTAAGATGTCGAAGATGGAGAAGATTCGCCCCCCTCCTTCTCAGCAGCACCAAGAGCAGGACCAACAGCGAGATCGGAATGGGTACGATCGCAACGCTGTATCGAAACATGTAGAACCCGCTCCCAATCCCGATAAAACTACGCGCATCTGGATAGGCAACCTATGCAAGCGCACAGTAACTGAGGAATCTTTATCTGCTGCCATCCCGGAAATTAAGTTCCTGCAGTGGATAAATAGCTACGACGGCTCTTTCAAAGGCTGCTGTTTCGCAGAGATGATTACACCAGAGGCGGCGGCTTATGCAGTGGGACTCGGCGCGAGTAAGCACAGGTGCTGCGGACGGCCGGTATTTGTAAATTTTGCTCCCAATGACGGTAAAAGCATTTGGCCTCCTAAGGATAAGGTCTCAATTTGTGAGTAACGGACGTGGTACTTTGCACGAAAAAATGTTTTCGCATCGACAATTTCTTCTTTGTTTAATGTTCCATGATGTGCAGCAAAAACTTTCTTAGGGCACAAAATATTCGCCTACTACTCATTTTATTTCTCTTTAGTACTGTTTCCCCTTCGTGATCAAACTAGCGGTACGCCGCTTCAACTCCCTCTCTTTTTTCGGTTTTGGGCTGTTCGTCGTCTTTGCCAAAGACTGATCCAGTTTTAAGTTTGCAATATCGATCTCTCTTTTTGCCTTGAGCCATTTCTCGGACATGCAAGTTTCGAGGATTTCGCCCTTTTTGAGCTCCCAATTAACCTTCCCACGGAAGAAGTGAGCCACCTTTTCTGCTGGTGGGTTGTGCATTACAATACTTTCCTCTAAGCTCTGCTTTAAGTGATGGTTGAGATGGAGATTCAGCCTCTTGATCTCCCTTTCTCCCAAGGTGTATAGCTCCACATTCGTGCAAGCTATGACGGTGACTGGGTTGTGCTCGGTGTTGTCAAGAACAGCGAGCTCACCGAAATACTGCCCACTTCCGAGCACTCCAACGGTAAAGTCGTGTGTCAGTCCCTCTCTTCTTTCGTCACTGACCCCAGCCGTCCTCGGTTCCATGATTTCACGCCAATTTCTCTGAATGACCCAGATACCTGGAGGTTCATCCTTTAAGAACTGGTTCTTTTTCTTTTTTGTTTTACTCATCCTCTCCTTGTCTTCGTCCTGCATTAAGCACAGCTCTAAAGGTGTAGCCTTTGTGACCTTTACCATCCCTTTCTTAATGAGACACAGCTCCTTGTTGGTCGCGTCTCCCTTCCCGCAAATTACTGTACCCGCATCGTAACGCTTAACCTTCATGAGCTTCACAATCTTTTCTAGTCTGTCCTGGTCGTATGTCTTGAAGGCTAGGCAGCGCCTGACCATGGCAAGCTTCTCCTGTTTGATGAAGGCCTCGTGCTCCTCCTCGATGGCGAGGTAGTCAGGGCAGGTGATAACGAGCAGGTAGCTGTCCTGGGTACATTTGGCATTTGCACCGCGTCTACCTCCCTCTGTTTTTAGCGCCGTCTCCCCAAAGGTGTCTCCCTTGTGCAAGAGCTTCAGCGTTTTTTCGTGGACACCAATATTTTCGTTCTTCGAAGAGGAAGTACTAGCAGTACTCTTATTTCCACCATCTCCACTCAGGTGAATAGTGATACTGACCGCCCCCTCATACAAGACGTAGAAGACGTCACCTAAATCTCCGTGGTGGAAAATGTAAGTGTCCTTGTGATACGTTCTCATCTCAATTTTCATGCACAAATGAATCAGCGCTTCCATATCATCGCTCATGAGCTTGAAAAATTCGAAGTTGATAAGTGTGTTTGCGACCTTACGCGCCTCGAGCTTGGTCCTGTCTTTTGGCTCTTTCATCAGAATCTCAACAACACTGTCCTTGATCTCTTCCTCCCTGGCAATCGCCTCTGAGCTCGCAGCACCAAACGTGTTGCTCGAAGATCCCCCAAGCAACACATTCATACTTGGGCGGTTGTAGGTAGGCAGACCCACTGAATTGTTCATAATCGTGTCATCGTGTAGGTCTTTGCGAGAGTCTAACAGATCCTTCATCCTTTTGTTTAGCAAAGAGTTTGCCGTGTTCGGAGTACGGTGGCGCGAAGTGGGGCTTGTTGTCGGCGTCATGGCTGGTGACATTGTCGGCGTCGTGACTGGTCTCATCGTCGGTGGCTCCATTTGAACAGGTTTGTAGTCACAAAGGTCTAAACAATCATCAATAATCACCGGCTCCTCCAGAGGCGACAAACTCGGTAGAGCCTCCACCTTGTGAAGCGTTTTCTTCGTCTGCCTGAGTATTTTGCTGGCTCTCACCCCCAAGTCATCCTTCTGAATGCTTCCCATTTTGCTCTTCATCATCTCTCCCTTGGCCTTCTCCTTTTCTCTCCCTCCCTCAATCTTTCTCACCACCTTAATGTCGCTCCAACTCTCCAAGTACTTGTTCATTTTCCTCCTGAGCAGGGCCCTGTTCCTGTAAAGGTTGACATTGAGTCCACCTTCTCCTTCTCCTGCACTCTTCGCATCCTGAGCGATGGCCGTATTGAGGTCCTCCAGCGCCAACTGAAAGTCCCCCTTTCCATAATGCAATAAACCCCTATTGAAATATGCCTCAACACACCACTCCTTCAATTCCTCGAAGATGGATATGCATGTCGTGTAATCTCGGAATGCGCGTTCTGCATTCCCACATATTTCGTAGGCATACGCGCGGGTGAAGTAGATGTGTCCCAGTGAGACGGTCCGCCCCTCACTGCTATACTTAATCTGGTTAGTGGTGTGCAGAATTTGGGAAATAAAATGCGCGTAGGATCGGTGGGTGATACCTCGAGCAGACAGGAGGGAAGACTTTGTCGGCTGCATCTCCATTGACCGGCGAATCAAGAGATTTGAAGAGGGGTGCCGAGCGGAGGCAGATGACGTGTGCTGTGCTGCCACAAAGTCAATCTCATGGGCAATCTCATCGTCATCAAGGTAAGTCCTGTGGTGGCCCGAATTGGGATCCTTTCCATATCTTGATTTGTTTGAGCCGTCCATTTCCATCGCAATGCCCATCGAATGACTCAACGCGGAAGAAGCTTTATTCTTTCCTGACTTCCTTGCCTTTTCAGTTGCATAATTTAGCAGTTTTTTTTCATCTACAGCCTTCTGAAGGGAGCGACGAGAGCTCTGGCTCAGATTCCGGAGGAGAGATGTCGACAAAGAGCGAGTTGCAGCGTAACCGGGCGTTTGCGGAGCTGCGGATTTCGGCATCACGTTAACGTCTTTTTGTGCTGTTACTGATGCAGTTGGAAGAAGTTGTTGGAGCCGGAGTTGAGGGCAGGTTTTGAAAGATTACGGTCGACTGCAGCAAATAAAATTTCAGTTAGGAATTATTCACAAGCGTCCTGAAGACTTCGTACGTTTTTGAGAAAAAATGAGGAAGGTGTGATGAGAGCAAGCAGGTCTCAAAAAGGCCCAAAAACTGAAAAACTGAGTTCGTTTGTGTTTTTGTTTTGTTTTTTTTTGGGAGATTCTTGTCTTTTAAGTCATACAGAAACGATGATCTGACACGAGCATTTCTTTGATAGCCATGTTGAGACGATTGGTGAGCCCTCGTTGCCCTTATCGCTTCAAAATATCCCATAAGTACCTTTTTCCAAGACCCTTCACATCTCTTTCCAATGAAAACAAACAGCAAAAGTCAATAGGAACGAAGACGGATCCAAAGTGGGAGAAGCCACATTCGATTCACCCTGACCTATCTGCATTGTCATCTTCCTCAGCCAATGTACTTGGTCCCGAAATAGACGACATCATACCAGCACAAAAACCCAAGATTATGGGAGTTCACTACTTAAAGAAGGACCCGATCCAGGACAAGTGGGTGCCACCCAGCCTTTCCGAAGAGAGTGCCAATATGGGAACACTGCGCTTGGGAGACGAAATTCCCACCTTTAATGCTCCTAAAATCGTGAAAGCTTCTTCCCCATACTCAGATGATGGTACAACTAAAGTGGATGCTGAAGCCGAGTCTGTGACTGTAAAGGGCGCCGTGTTGAATTGCTTTCTCGCCACTTCCAAGTTAATCACTGGATTGCTGGCGAATTCACCTGCCATGATTTCGGATTCTGCACACTCCTTTGCTGACATTGCAACCGATGCAGTTACATTTGTGACGTACAGAGTTTCAAGGCAGAGCGCAAACTGGGAATTCGCCTACGGCTACGGCAAGGTCGAAAGCCTAGGTGCTGTGTTCGTCGGGGGAGTGCTGGTTCTCACTGGAGGAGCTGTCGGTTTTCACAGTATCGACAGTATCATGCACGTAACGCAAGAAGGGTTTCACTCTCTCACTGCTTTGGAATCCGTGGTGCACCCAATGTACGCGGCGGCTATGGCTGTCGTATCGATGTTGAGCAAAGAAATGATGTACCAACAGACATTCGCGGCAGGGGAGAGGAGCAACAGCGCTGTACTAAAGGCGAATGCGTACCATCACAGAAGCGACGCTCTTTCGTCTGCTGTGGCTCTCGTCGGGATTGGAGGAGGGATATTGTTGGACTTTCATTTGTTGGATCCTCTGGCTGGTCTTGTCGTCGCAGGCCTCGTCGCTAAGTCAGGTTATGACGTGATCGAGGAACCGCTGCACGAGCTATTGGACAAGACCGTATCCTTGGAGAACATCGCGCTTATGAGACAAATTTGTCTCAACATTCCAGGGGTTAAAATATATGGTGCCAACGCCATCAGAGCGAGGAAGACGGGGCCCCACATTCTGGCGGATATAAAAATTACTGTCGACGGCAATTTGAGCGCTAGTAGCGCACACCAACTCGGAGAGCACGTTAGATTCGCTGTGATGAGGGAAATGCCCGATTGTAGGGAGGTAAGAGTGCACGTCGACCCGGATATCAGGCAGGAGTTCGACACGTTACATGATAGATTACTCGAGCCACCGGTTATAATTGAAAAAAAAATCCGCTCCACCCTACTCTTCCACATCCACGAGATCAATTTCATACCAAATATTAGCTTGCAATATACGTATGATGGCAAGCTCCTTGTCAAGGTGAGCCTGTCGCTAGATCCTGAACTGACTATCAAGGATGCCAGCGAAATTGCACACGCCTGCAGGGCCGTGCTGCTAAAAAAGCGTGATATAGAAAGGGTACACGTTGATTTGGATCTGGATCTGGAGGGCACTTGGGCTGAAGAGGAGAGAAAGAAAATTTTTTCGCTCCGTATGGTGAAACTGCAACGGTGACGATGCTGCAGAGAAAGTTCGGTAAAAATATAAAATGTCGCAAATAGTGAAAAAATTTGCGCATCGCTACAGCAAACTGTCGGTCACAATTTTTAGCTTCTCCGTTATGCTCTTTCTCCTATTTTCGGTAAGTTTGGCATACTGGTTCCAAAGCTGTCCTTTTCTCGGTTCAGCTTTTTCAGCGGCCCGTGCGACGTCCAAAGCTTTTCCCTCGTCTCCGTGCTGTCTCTCAAAAAAGTATGCGTACGCCCAGGCATCCCCCAGCTCGGGATCCAAGGCCACAGCACGAGAGAGCCATTTCCGGGCCTTGTCAATTTTATTCTCGATCTCGAAGAGCCTGGCCACGGCCAAAATTACGTGCGGGTCATCGTTGCAGTTCTTAATAGCATCCTTACTCTTCCGCTTTTGGTCGGCCCGTGGACTCGTCCTGATATCTTCTGCCCACAAAATGCCGCTGCAGGGGAACTTTTGCAGAGCCTTCGCCATTAACATGGTTGCCCCCTTCTCATTTTCGATTCTTCTCTCCAAGCGTACGCTCTCCAGCCATAGCACTTCACTCTCGCCATTCTTTAGCCTCGCAACTTCCAAAATACTACGAGCCTTCGCCGTGAATTTTTTCGACTCCTCATACTTTGCGGCGATAATAAAAAGATCGACGCATGTAGGGCAGAAAATGGTACCCTGGTTAAACCAATCCTTGAGTTTTTCCTCGTCGCCTGTAGATTCACATATCTGGAAACCCATCAAGTAGAATTTAGCAAAGTTCGGGTACTTTTTCCTTCCTTCACTGAGGAGACTGAGGGCGTGTTGAAAGTTGCCAGACTCCCTCTCCAGAAGGGCTGATTTCATCCAAACCTTTGCCGTCGGAGACTGTTCCCTAGCGCGCTTGTAGAGCGCCCGGGCGCGGGCCAATTCGTCATTTTCCCACTCAAGCTTCGCAGCTGCAAGCCAAACCTGTTCAGAATTCGGATTGGCCTTGAAAGCCTCCGTTAAAATTTCCCGGGCGTTAGCAATATCTCCAGAAATCCATTTCTCCTTGGCAAACATGAGCCACAGAATCTCAGCGTGGGGAACGCTGGTAACTGCCATTCTAAGTACGGAGAAGAGCTCTTCTTGCGTCCCGTGCATCTTCTCCAGCTCGATTGCTTGTAGCCAAACGGATCTTTTCGTGCTAAACTCCTTGAGTGTGTAGGAGTAAATGGCCCTGGCTGCAATGAACATTCCCCTGTCCATGGCCTGCTTTGCGTCGCCGCACCACACTCTGAGGCGATCCTCCACGTCTACGTTGAAACCGATGCAGTGCCGAACGATGCTACCGCAAGTGTGGGGAGCCCCCGCACGCTCGCAAGCCTCCGCCTCGGTAAGCCACTGCGAGCGTTTCACAATGATGTTTCTGCCAAGAGTGAGCAGCTGGACGGCCTTGCTGACGACCTTGTCAACCGTAGAGAGATTATTCTGAGACTCCTCCAACTTCGCGGCGGCAATCCATATGGCTAGCTCGGCAGGCAGGTTCTTCCGGGCATTGTTCAGCACGGCCTTTGCATTCTTGTAAGTCTCTAGTCTCGCGTAGGCTAACCACATGTCAACAGATTTGGGGCAACACTCTACAGCTCTTCCCAGCATAATGCGGGCGTCATCAACATCCTCCATCTCAATTGCGGCCTTCCAAAGCTTAACGCTGTTAGGAACCGACTCAAGGGCTTTCCTAAGAACCTTCTTTCTCTCAAGCTCCCCAGTTTCTAGGTCTGTAGCAGTGAGCCATAGCTTCACAGAATGAGGAAGCTTGAGCAAAGCCTCCTTAACAAGTGTTCTGCTAGCCTGGGGAGATTCTTGCAGTCGCACACCTTCCACCCAGACGTCTTCGCTGTCCGGGCAGGCGGCGCAACCGTCCCGTATGATCTTCCTGGCGATAACCTTTTTCCCCGCGTGCTCCTCCACCCTCGCCGCTGCAATCCAACCGGGTCCATGCTTCGGGTTAGTGTCTCTCACGGACTTTAGGAGCAGACGAGCTTTCTTGATGTCCCCAATCTCCGCGGCGGTTGAAATCTTCTCAGACGCCAGAGACGTCAGGTATCCTTTCGGGTCGATTACGGTCTGCCCAGACACAGAATCGGACATCTTGTCCAGATTCATCGACATGAGCTTGCCACGGCTCGACGCCAAACCCGAGAGAGTCGATGCGGTGCCCACGGAGGCAGATTCATCCACCTTTGATGACTCCGAAGCTGATGCCGCTGAAGCAAGCACATTGTCAGGGAGGGGAGTGAATATTTCCTCGCGCCTTTTCTGTTTGTACTTGAGCGAATAATCTCCAACGTCAGGAATTGCCTCCCACTCTGCCGTCGAAACCTCCTTCAGTTTTGATTTCAGATCTGCAAACTGATCTGAAATATTTACAGCAGCAGTGATATCGCCCTCTTCCTCCTTCTTATTTTTAGCCTTAGCGCTCTGGTCCATCTCCTCCCTTTTCCTCTTCTTCTCCCGCCGGGCTTTCATCCTCTCGTCAATCTCATCGTATATCTTGTCAGCATCATCGTCCTCCTTGTCGTACGTCCCCCCTTTCGACTGCTGATTGAATCCACTGAAGCTGTCAAACTGTCCCCCCTCAGAGACGGTGGGAGCGGCACCTGCAGGTCCAGACGCATTTCCAATGTCTGAACGAGTCTGAAACCCCGTCGCTCCCCTGCCCCTTCCCGGAATGTAACCCGGGGGGGCCTTCACATTGTCGTAAGTCGGGGCACTTTGTAGGTAGCTCATCTTACCCTGCCTAGGCAAAGATGGGCGAAATAAAATCACGAATGCTCAAACAAAAGAATGAATCTTCCCAAAAAATAAAATAAAAAATAAAATACCCTATTTATTTCCCTCGCGACTGTCCTATACGGCTCGGTATGTCCTCTACCCCTCCGTCCAAACGACAAAAGATCTCGACACAAAAGACCTTGACACAACCCTCTTCTTCCAACCAAATAATCCTTCTACCCATCGCCGGAGCTGGCGGAAATCTTGGAAAAAACACTACTGCGACGCTGGACGCCTTCACTTCCTCCCATCCAAACGTCACCGTCGTCGAACGTGTGCAGCGCACTTACAATGACGACGAGAAAACAGTGCGAAAGCAACGGAAGAAGGAGAGCGACAAGGACTACGCAGTGGTTGTGAAGGAGTTCAACGATAAGAGGAGAACAGATGATGCGCTATACCCCAAGAATCTCACTGGGGGCAACGGTGCTACAGCCAAAGTCGTCGGCCACGCCACCGCGCACCTTCTCGATGCTTGCTCCTCTCACCCCGATGCCGACGTCTATTTCTACACCAACAGCTTCGGCGGGCGCCTCGCCGTTCACACCGTCCTTCAGATTTCCGAAAACAAAAAAGATGAAGCAAATCCGTACAAGCAGCTTGAAGGTGTCGTTCGAGACCTTGAAGGGAACGAGACTGAACTGAATTACCCTGTAAACCTTCCCGCAAATTTCAAGGGCGTAATCGCCTCGGGTTACCCTCTTGAGGGCAAAGGTCCGCTCGACCGTCGCGACGTCCTCCGGCGGCTTAGGAATGAGGCCGCAGCCTTTGAGGCCGCAGCCGGTATCAAATTCCTTTTCCTTGCAGGCGATAGCGACCCCAGCTCACCAACCCTCGTTGAAGACCTCGAAGAAATCTTCGGTGAGCAGACCAAAGGTGTCACGGTCGTAGCTGTTGCGGGAGGGAAGCACAACGTGTGGGAGAACTTGGGAGAGGAGGAGACCAAGCGAGTTTTGGGGGAGATGAGTACATTTTTGGGACATTCCTTTCTTTGATTAAAGTTGAATTCAGCGAACGCCAAGTCACGAACGCCAAGTCACTCGGGCTTCATAGGCAAAGGCGACAAAAGGTTCGACGACCAGTGGGTGGGCGTCCCTGCAATTGTCCCTGCAATTATATGTTTAATTCGGAATAAAAAATTGATTTTTTCTTTCTTTCTTGCTTGGAATTTTCTTTGCCTCATGTACAACTTACATTTAGTCCTCCCCTGTGATGCAAATGATTTCTCCCCCCCCCCTTCACCACCCCTAAATTACCTTTCCAAAATCCTAAAGTTCTCAACGATAAGGGTTCGAGTCACCTGAGGAAATGTACGAGTTTTTCTTCTGCTCAGGGTTCAATGACTTCGTCTCTTGCGCTCCACCTCCACCACTACTGTAGGTGTTCTTATAGTCGAGCACATTTGAGCTAATCCTGCGCTTGCTCTTCCACTTTGCCTCCTCTTCTCTCAAGCCCTTCAGCTTCTTTTGACGCATGTACCACCAGGTGGCTCCTGCAATCAACGCTATAATTGCGATGGCAAGCCCGACGCCCAGACCCGCATTAGAACTGTCATCATCCCCGCCTTTGTTATTGTTGTTCCCGTTGTTTGCGAGAGTCGAAGGAGCGGAACTTGGCGATGCAGTAGGCGACTCAGTCGGAACTGCCGGGACAAAAGGGGGCTTCTCGATATTTTCGTCGAAGTAACTTGTCATTGAATCACTAACGTCCAGCTGATATGCTAAATTCTCCTCCGGGTTACCGTTTTGGTCGGCGTAAGCAAACGAGACAGAGCTGGAGACCCTAACAATAAATCCTCCAGTACTGGGATTCTCTGGTTGCTCGATGGGAGACAGGATGGCCGAAACAAACTTATTTTCAATGTAGGCAATCTGGCGCGGAGTGGAGTAGAGGGTGATAAATCGACTTTTAGAGTGAGAATGTGGGTCGGGTCGATGGGTCGATTTCCCAGTGAGCAAAAGCAGAAGCAGTACAAAAAAACAACCGCAAACTCACCGTATTCGCTGTGACCCCATAAGTCGGTAATTTGCGTCGGAGTGAAGATGGCTTCCGGTAACTCTCAGCAAATTTGTTCCCATTCAAGTCGATTTGGTTGCTTCGTTTTAGGTTCATTGTGCAACATGTGTGTGAGTGTACGTGTGCATGGCTGGTACGTGTACATGCGCATGTGCATGCGTTCCTATCACTGGGCGCGGAAAAGTTACTCACCTCATACCTGTCTCCGAAGCACTATTGTTGTACGCCTGGGCGGTTTTATTCGTGCGGATATCGTAGACATAATTGAATCGTCCAATATTTGCCTCGGCGACAGTTGGAGCGATAGACGGGGAAGTTGAGGGAGCAAGTGAAGGTGCATAGGTCCAATAGGTGCGGCCATAAAGCTCCGTGCAAAATCCGGTGACATTTGCATCGTTCAATGAAGTGTAGTGGTAATGATCATTATGTAAGCAGGGGATTGTACCACCCCATTCAAAATCTGGATCGGAACAAGTGCCTGAAATAAATGAAGTTTTGAGGGTTTTGTTATATTGTTAGAGGCACAATAGACCAATAAAGATTCTGGGGATATGGCAATATAACGCGATACAAGGCAAGGCAAACAGAGGGGGTACTCACTGAAGTTAATGCACACGCCAGTAGGCTCCATCCAATCATTCAGAGGCTGACAAGGCAAGGTATTGTTGTACTCATTCATGAGTTTAGTGGTTATGGTATCATTCGCTCCGAGGGCAATGTAGCAATCAGATGTCAGCCATCCTGTCTGCGGACGCGAAAAAGGGTTAGGAAATGGAACCGACAACTAAATAGTGGCATTTGGAACTCACAATTTCAACCTCATCATTATCAATTGTGTCTTTGTTAAGGTACCAACCATTTTCTCCATCAAAAAGATTACTCCCGGTATTAACACACGTCACACAGTCACCGACAGTGAAAGTAGGCCCCTCAGCGGTGACGAAGGAAGCGATGCCAGCACAAAAAACAAGGCGGAGAAATATGCCCATGGCAGATACGCCGATCATATGTAGGGTTTGTTTTTGGAGATGGATTTCGTTCTTGTACAACACAATGTGTGCGTTTCAAACCCTCAAATGGACAACTTAAAATTGTGTAGAGTGAAAACTGTCTTGGAATTTTTCTAGTTCAGAAGAAAAAAAAATGACGTTGACCCGTTCTGTTGTGGCCATATCTTCACTTCTGATTAGCTTATAATAAAAAATCGACCACCCAGTTCGTTCAAAAGCTTACGAGAACTTTCCCTACGCTCATTGACTCTCATCGAAGTCGAAAAGCTGAGATCTACCCTTTTCTCGCTCACCAAACTCTGCCTTTCGCCAACGTTTTGCCAACCCTCCCTGCCTTATAGCTCCCTCCGCCACCACAGATGACCTGGCAAAGAGCAATAGGCGGCATCTCGTCTGCAAGCTCAATCGGGTTAGCCGCTTACGGCGCTCACGGCCTCCGCAGTCGTCCTGACGTTACGGATACAAAGATCAAGCAATTTGAATCTGCGAATCGGCTACATCTCATGCACTCCATGGCTCTTATGTTCCTACCCGCTGCCATACCACCGCATCAGCAGCTCGCTCTCCGCCTCTCGTCGGGCTGTTTTGTCGGAGGAACCACACTGTTCTCTGGGGGTGTATACGCCAAGGTTTTGGGGCACGAGGATGCTGCGAGAGGAGCGCCATTTGGTGGTGTTCTGATGATGTGCGGATGGATTTGTGCGGGTTTGTTGAGGCGTTGAAGTAAATTTGAGTAAATTTGCCACAGACCATCGTGATGGCAGTATAGAAAAGGAACAGAAGGAATATTCGTAGAAGATAAACACATAGAAACAGAAACATATTGGAGTGTGAATTGAATCCCCCCCCCCAACAAGTTTTAGAAACAAAAAAGTAGATTTGGCCTTGGTCACAAACTTTTCATTACATAAATTACAATTACTGTGCATATAATACATTTCTCGATCAATTGTCCAAGTGCTTGTCCAAGTGCTTACTTATTGGACCTTTGACAAGAACTTGTTCTTTTTGACAAAGGTTGCGTAACCATTTCCCTTGTTCCCAAATACTCCGTTGATGGGTATGCTAACGACATCATTCTGCGATTTGATGACGACATTACCGTCGACAGCCTCCCCCTGTTCCTGACCATGGATCTCGAGTACGACTGCGACGCTGATTCCCGCCGCAACCACTCCCCCCGGCTTCTCTACGACCTTCACATTACCAGAAACACCCTCCCACTTGATGTGATACCTGACACCCTCCCCACCCCTGTTTCCAACGCTCAATGCGATGCGATATTTCTCCCCGCATTCCAGGACTCCCTCGCCAATACTACAAGCCGTTGGCATGATCTCCATGCTCCCGGCATTTGCCATCGTATTTCCGCCCATCGTATTTCCGCCGATGAAGCTGTTGGCATCGTTGCTTTGGGTATTCAAGAGACTCGTCGGGGAGCTGTTCAGGCTCCTCAAACTGGTATCGGGGGAGCGTCGTCCGGATACGGCGTCCATCTCTACTCGCATGTACTCCGTGTTGGCACCCCCCTTTGCCCTCTCCCCGTACCTGACAGGAACCTCCCTCTCTTCACCATAAATATCGATGTCAGCGGGCCTCTCCCCCTCACGGAGCCTCTTGCCTTCCGCCCTCTCCAGCAGGCTCTTGGCTCTCACAGCGTTCCTCCCTCCTCCCGCTGCCGTCACCTTCAGCTCGTGCACGCTCAGCCTGCTCAGACCGGTGAAGCTCGTCGCGCTCTGCGGTGACTGCGACCTGCTAAGACTGATCATTCCGGGGGCCGTCGAAACCCTCTTAGCTCCTTGTGCTTCTTCCGCGAAGCCTGAAATGATAGATAAGCTCCCTTCCGCTCCCACACCATCACCAAAGGTCAAAGCAGAATCACCCACGCCACTAATCTTGCCGCCGAATTCCCCTGCTGACGCCCGGGAATCTCCCCTCTTTGGATTACCGTGGACTGTCTTGGGCCTGATCAGAACCGCCGCCTTAGGTATTGGCTCCCCTGAAAGGTGTCGAATGTCCCCCTTCTTCTTGGGAACGTATCCCGGATCGTCCTTCAGCATCTTCTCCCTTAGAGAGGCGCCGTGCTGCGTGGAGAAGAAGCTACCATAGTCCCGGGGCGGCGGCGTGGAGGAGTCCTTCTTCTCTTCCGAAACATCAGTGACGCCCACCGGGACCACAGCGGGTGCCGTTGCGCTGAACACGGGGAGCTGCTCGTCTTCGGGGGCTTGACTGGAGTTCCTGCTCTCATTTCTGCTCTCATTTCTGCTCTTTGCCCTCCTTTCCGCCTTGGCCGCCCTGAGGATCTGGAGGAATTCGGCGAACGTGATGTCGCTCCTCTCCTCCCCCGGTTGCAGACCCAGCATGGACTCGACGCTGGCCTTGCTGACGGCGGTCCCCAGGCTCATAACGAGCGCGCCTCGGCATCCCGCCACATCGACAACCTTCTCCCTAGCATTTTCTCCCTCTTCTCCTCCCTCCTCCTCATCCTCCTCTTCCATATCGCTTCCGCCATCTCCCCCCCAACCTTCCCAGTAGTTCTCGAAGCACTCCCTCGCCTCCTCCATCTCCTGTTCAAGTTCGTCGTCCTTCCCTCCGCCAGTGCCGTCAAGGTCGCTGTCCGTTTCATAGAACTCATCATCGTCCTCCTCCAAATCATCCATGCCAGCCGCCCCACTGTCCTCACCCTCCACAATGGGCGATATCGTAACCCTTTGGGCCTCAGAGTCGGGCTCAGTCATCCCCAACCCACCCTCTCCTCCACTGGTGCCAGCCTTACCAAAAAGCGCTTCACTTTGCTTCGCCTTGGCGTTGGCTTTCGCGTTCTGTTTCTTTAGCATTGTTTGCCTCTCTCTCTTCCTCGTGGCTTTTGCCGCCTTGAACGCCCTCTTCAGGAGCTTGCTCATGTGTTCCTCGGACTTGCGATCCTTCTCATCCCTGTCATCTTCAACGGCGAACCTGTCGATGGTGTTCTGGCGCGCCTCCCTCCACTTCTCGCAGCTCTCCATCGCCCCAAGGAGGGACGTCTTCACGGACGTCGGCAGAGAGGGGTACGTAACCAGCCGCCGCGTGATGACAATATCTGGCGCCGAGTCCAAAACGTTGGAAACGGAGACCTCGTCGTATCCGTAGACGCCATTTCGAACAATCTTGGGGGGTGCCGACTTGCGTATGGTGCTCGTCCGGAAGCGGTACCGAGTGCAGCAATTCGGGAGTTTGCTCAGGTGCCAGTCCTGCACGAGATCCGTCCTGTTCCACTTAATCCCAAAGGTCTTCACATGGAGGGACCCAAAGTTATGGAATAATCCTGAAAAGTCCCGAGGGGTCGGATGACGGATCCTCCTCTCAAACTCCCTCTGGAAAGACTGCTCGTCCCTGGGATCACCAAATCGTTCAATCCTGCCGTTCTCCTCGTCCTTGGTGACGTCCTTCAAAGTCTCTCCCTCGTTCCGAACTCTCCTCTCCCAGTCGTCCACGTCGCTCCTCCTGAGTACCTCTCTCCCCCTCCCGTCCCTTTCCACGACGAAGAGCCTCGGCTCGACAGGTTTATCTACAACAGCGGGCACCTTTTTCATACCATCATTGATAACTTCGTCCCCCAGCACACCTGCCAGGTCCACCTTAACGGCGCCACTGTTCGGGCAAGATCCAAGATACGCCCGGAAGTGGTTAAAGTCTGGGTCGCAAGTCGCGAAGAGGCCCTCTCTGAGGTCGAAGATGTAGCACTTGCTCTCCCTGTCGGGATCGGGCTGAGCGTCAGGGTCTGACGACGGCGAGGGAGGGGGGGGAGGCTTGTTGTTATTCTTATCCTTGTTGGGCTTTGCCTTGGCATTTCCCTTCCTCCTCGCCTCCTCCTCGAAGGTATCTTCCCCTCCCCAAAGTCCCCTACCCCTATGCAAGATCTTCCCGTCATCCCCAGCGATGACCTCTGTCCGATCAGGCCTAACACTGATGACCCTCCCACAGACCCTGCTGGTGATCCTCGTGTCGAATGTGGTGAGTGCGTACCCTCCGTCAGGGAAGCATGTCCTGGTGCGCACCCTATCCCCTCCCTTGCTGATAGCAATTTGTTCGCCGTTTGCGTACGCGTTGGCCTGCTTGTCTACCTCGTACTCCAAGCAAACCGAGGCAAACCCCTTGGCGGAGACGAGGATTTGCGGGACGATGCTGCCGTCTTCCGTTGCTTGGCGAGGGGCCGAACGGATAACCGTACCATCCGAGTGGACAACTAATACGCTTCCGTCCAAGTTTGTCACGTGCCTCGTCAGCAGGGGTGTCTTATTTTTGTTGCTACCGCCGCTGTCTGCATCGTCATCATTATTACTGGAGTTGTTACTTTCGTAGTGCGTTAGAGTCACTACCGTGACCTTCGTCTCCGGATCTTTTTCCACAGTTCTCTCTAGCCTCCCTACTTCCACCAGCATCTTATCCCCAGTGTAGGGGTCCGCTTGTTTCCTGTAAATCACTCCGTCCGAGATGGACCTGATCTCGAAGTCTACATCCCCCTTCTTCCTGTACCCCGTCCTCCCATCCGGGTACAGTATCTCGGTGTCCCCATTTCGAAGATGCCTGACAACGCTACCGCCTCCCACAACGATTCTGCACAATTCTTCATCCGCTTTGTCCCCGAAAGTCCCCACCTTCGCGTTCGTGATTCTGTCCATCCTGACCCGTCCGTCACTGCAGTTGCTCACGACGAGACCAGAGGGGAAGACGTGACGCAGGGTAACTGTGTGAAACCCGTCAGGTTTCAAGGGACTGCGCGTGCCTTCGCATCCAACCACACGCACGCCACCCTCAAAATCGCACACGTAGTGGGCCGCAAAGTTGCCTGTCTTTTTGTATTCTTCCCGGAGTGCATCTGCCGGGTCCTTCTTGTCAAACTCGCTGCGGGTGTAGTCTTCAATGTCATCAGTGAAGCCGGAATCACCTCCGGTGCTCTCATTTTTCGAACTATTCCTAGAGGGTATCATAACACCCTCGCGGGTAGGGTGCCTCAGTCCAAACACGTGCCCGTCGTGATAAACGCTCAGCCACGAGTTCTTGCCCCCGACTTTTCCGACAGCGTCTTCGTACTTGTTCTTGTCTTTCCCCTCCGCATCAGCCAACTCAGAACCGCGAGTTCGCAGGCAGATCGTGCTGTGGTCCGCGGGGAACATCCACATCGTGTGAGTGGTGAGTTTCTTGAGGTCGCTGCTCCTGATCTCTACGCCGGTGTTTTTTGCCTCCTTCGTCCTTGGGGTCGCGTCAAGTCGGGGAGAGATTCTCCAATCGTTGAAGGGCACCCTGTGGCGAACGAAAGAGGCGGGGTTCCATAGCTTCTGCCCGACGCGGCCCTTGGCAGTCGGGTTGTGGAGGGCGAGGAGAAGGGTATCTGTTGAAGGATGGTAAGAACGGAGCATCTCAGGGCTGCTCATCATGGCAGACTCCAGAACCTGACTAAGGACGAAGGGGGGGAAGTCCTCGACGACCGTGCGATCCGTCAATACCCAAGGGTCTACATCGTTCGCCCCCTGGATATCGTTGTAGGCGGTGTTCAGCAGCCGCTCAAATTGGATGAGCTGAGTATGTCTGTCGATGTCATTTGGGGAGAGGGAGGTGAATGTCAAGAGTTCGGTGCGTTCCTTGCCCCTCTGGGAGACACTTTTTTTCGGCCGCAGGGGCAAAGACCCACGCCCTAAGGTGCGAGGGAATTGTAGGTTCTTGAATGCGACCCTGTCGATCCCTACCAGCATGCGGCTGTCCAGGTTGGAGTTGTCAGCAAGGTCCGCGAGATCCAGCTCACCGGACGCGACCCTCGCAGTAGCATAGTCACCATGAGAGATGGCAACCATACCAGGTCCTAGCGTTCCGCTGTGGGTCATGTTCAGAGAGCTCGTTGATTCTAGTCCGTTGGCATCGGTCAAAAGATAGCCGAGGGACGGATCATTGCTGCTACACTGATCTGAATCGCCAACAACTTCCATGACAGCCGTAACCATAGCATATAGCATCACGCCGCACCCAAGAACGCTCTCGGGGACCTCGCTGACAATCTCACCGTATCTGCTGAGAGTTTGAGCCTGGGTTGTTTTCGACGGACGGAGGTTGGAGCGATTCCAGGTAGAAGATAAGGGTTTGTCGTTGTAGGGAGCGTTGGCGGCGACTTCCATGGCAGCACGCGTTGACGTAAGATCAATCTCAGGCACAGGAACCATGGTTGAAACCCACGACTTAAACATTACCTTGTCAATGCTGATATCCCCCACGAAAGTGTTGAAGTCCGAAATGAATTCCGTGGGCGTTTTCTTCAAGTGGACCGCTCCCGCGGCACTGCCATCTACCTCCTCGGCATGTGCGTGGGCGTGTTCTTCCTCGCCTTCGGTCACCGCGGAGGAAGGCTCGACAGGTGTGGCATTCTTGGTGCTGATTGTCTCAATGGCGAGGTCCTGCCAAAGCTTCCCCTTCGTCTTCATTAATTTCGCTACCTCGCTCGCTAGGCCGTGCTGTGGGGTATAGTAGTGCACCGTGTCGCGCTCCACTTTCTTTCCCTCTTCGTCAAGGGGAACACTGTCTGGCCGTTTATTCTCCTTCAAGCAAACACTTGTTGTCGTGTGGGCGTCAAAGGCAGTTCGGGGCCGAGAGTCGCTAGGAGGATTCTTGATGAGCTCCCTACTGCCATCACCCCGAGGTGCAACATTACTCTCAGCTACGATTGTCACCACTCCGTCCAAAAGCCCCTGGACCTTGTTCTTTGACTTCTTTGTCAGATCTGTGTCTTTACTGTTTTTGTTGCTGCTCTTCTTCTCACCCCCAACTCCGCCCGCATCTCTGCCGCCTTTGCTTTCATATTCTACTAGCATCTCAACCTCTGCCGTCGATTGGGGAAAGTTGTGTAGAATATAGATCCGGTCTGGTGCCTCGTTCTTCTCGTCTAGAGCAGCCACGGCAGAGTCGAAATTCTGCTGTTCCAGCCTTTTTCGCTCCTCGGCCTCCGCTTCTTTCGCCATCTTCTCAATCGACTCCGGATCATCTGCCTCTTCCTCCTCGTCATCATTATTAACCTGGGCAGGTGACTCATCTTTGGTTTGAGATGTAGCTTGGTTGCTGTTCTGCTCGCGCTGTTTTTTTAGAGTCTTCTTCATCAAACCTTCTGCCTCCTCTCCACGGACAAAATTATCGAGCGCCTGACAGAGAGCGTTGGGCCCTGTTAGATGCTTCGAGGCAACAATCTGCTCGAGGTCATCGCGAGTGATGAGACTATAGCGACCCTTCTGACGAGGGGTGAGGGCGCCCCCCTGCCCATCTCCTCCCTTCACAAATCGAACTACATCATGGAATAAGTCCTTAGATTCTTCGTTTTCATCAGTCTCTAATGCATAGAGCGCATACCGCCAGGTGGGGGGGGCATCGAACAGAGTCACAGATTGAGTTGACCGAGTTGAGGAGAGATTATTAGTCTGAGATGCATTGGACATTTGTTAACAGTGAGTAGCTTTCGCGAGTGTGGGAGGAATAATGGAAGTTAAATTTAGGTATACGTTGGCAAGATATGAAAGCGAGAGGCACGACACGTATTAAAACCCCCTCCAGAATTAAACTGGAAAGGAATTTTTGATCGGCACAGCAAAGCCAACTCCATATTCACCTCCATCCAATTTGCTTAAAAATGGCGCCGAAGATTATAATCGCCGGCGCTCCGGCGAGCGGAAAAGGTACACAGTGCGAATTCATCAAAGAGAAGTACGGAGTAGTGCACTTGAGCACGGGGGACATGCTCAGGGCTGCTGCAAAGAGTGGGTCAGATATTGGCAAGCAAGCAGAAGAGTACATGGACGCCGGAAAGCTCGTAACGGACGAGATCATCATTGGTGTTATTCTGGAGCGCTTGGCGATGTCTGACTGTGTTGAAAAGGGCTGGTTACTGGATGGATTCCCGCGGACAAGAGCCCAGGCAGATGCACTCCAAGACGCTGGTATCGAGTGCGATGCATTTGTGTTCTTAGACGTTCCCGACGATGCTCTGATCGAGCGCGTTGTAGGTCGTCGGACAGACCCTGTGACTGGAAAGATTTACCACATGACGTTTAATCCACCTGAAGATGAGGAAATTGCAAACCGCTTGACACAGCGCAGCGATGACACAGAGGAAAAGGTTAAGGTTCGTTTGGAAGCTTTCCACGATAATTTGGACGCCATCATGGACTGCTACACCGACAAGCTGTTCTACGTTTCTGGTAACCAGGACAAGAGAAAAATTAGTGATCAAATCGTCTCCCATTGTACTGCATTGGACAAGTTTCAGGTTGTCTTTGTGCTTGGTGGACCTGGTAGTGGCAAGGGCACGCAGTGCGCGAGGATTAAAGAAGAGTTCGGATATGTGCACTTGTCAGCCGGAGACTTGCTTCGAGAGGAGAGGAAGAGCGGGGGGGACACCGGAGACCTTATCAACAACTACATAAAGGAAGGCAAGATTGTGCCGGCTGAAATCACAGTCGGGCTTTTGAAGAAAGCCATGGCGAAAAGCGGCAAGAAGAAATTCTTAATCGACGGTTTCCCGAGGAGCAAGGAAAATTTGGATAGTTTTTACGACGTTATGGGATCAGACTTCACTCTCAATATGGTTTTGGTCTTCCATTGTCCCGAGGAAGTCTTGCAAGAGCGTCTTTTGAAGAGAGGAGAGACCAGTGGGCGCAGTGATGACAATCTCGAGAGTATTAAGAAGAGGTTCAGGACTTTTCATGAAACTAGCGAACCTGTTATCGCGGAGTTCAAGAGGATGGGAAAGGTGAAAATCATCGACAGCGTGCCATCGGCCGACATTGTGTATAATCGGACTCGGCGATTATTCATCGGCAGCAGTGTTTGTCACAGTGTGGATAGGACGCTGGCGATGATCAAGCCTGATGCCATGAAGAGTGGACAGGCGAGCGCTATTATCGATGAAATCGAAGAGGCTGGTTTCACCGTGGTCGCTCGGAAGACCCACAAGATGACAGGGAAACAGATCGAGGAGTTTTACGCTGAGCACAAGGGTAAGGAGTTTTTCAAGAATCTGAGTTCTTTCATGTCTAGTGGGGAGGTCATGGCATTATTGTTGGAGAAACACGATGCCGTGGCGTCTTGGAGGAAGTTGATGGGCCCCACAAACGTTGCTACGGCGAGAGAAGTCGCACCTGACAGTCTAAGAGCTAGGTACGGAAGCGGACAGACAGAGAACGCTTGTCATGGTAGCGATAGCTTCTTGAGCGCCGCGAGGGAGGCGGCTTTTTGGTTCCCAGAGCTAGAGCTGGAAGACGAGGTGACATTGGCCATGATCAAGCCAGGAACTAGCGAACTCAACTACGAGCAGATCATGGGCTGCATTGAATATTGGGGCTTCAATGTGGTCGGAGAGGTGAAGATGGTCTTGAGTGACGCCGACGCGGAAGGTTTCTACTCTGAACACAAGGGTAAAAGCTTCTTCCCGAATCTAGTGGGGTACATGACGAGTGGTCCGATAGTTGCATTGGCATTGCAGAAACCCAGTGCCATCAAAAGCTGGAGGAAGATGATGGGGAAGACGAACACCTTTGATGCTAAGAAGGACGACCCTTGGTGTTTGAGGGCTCTGTTTGGAAAAGATGGGACAAGGAATGCCGTCCATGGAAGTGACAGCGAGAAGAGTGCCAGGAGAGAACTAGGATTCTTCTTTAACATCTCTCGGATCAAACTTGGAAGGGAGCCCGTCGTGGCAAATGCCAGCCCTGCGCAGATGGACGCTGTTGCTTACCTGAAAGAATTCGTAGATCCCATATTTGCGCCGCTGCTGCAGCGCATCTTGAGTTCGAGACCTTCTGACGTTGCACAGTTTGTTTGTGGCGATTTGGCCTCCGGGGGAAATTGAGAAGGAGGCTTATTTATAGGGGGTTTGATTTGGAATGATGGGTGTAATTTGCAATTTTAACGCTGCCACTGCTGTATTTTGCGATCTTAACAATTTTTTTATCTATTTGCTTAAAGAGAACACACGTACGTCAGTCGTCCGTCAACTACTGTTGAATTCTGCGCCCTCCTTAAGTAGTCTCTTAGCAAACTCTTTGCCTTCATTCTTTTTTTCTCCCGATATCATTCGTATGATCTCCTGGAGTCTTTCTTCCTCCTGCTCAGCCCCTGCACCGTTCCCGAAGCCGAAATCTGTGACGCCACCGTCCTTCACACAAAGGTGTTTTTTTCCGAAGCTGGCGACTACGCCACTGTGCGTGATACTGAGGCACTGCGCTTGGCTTTGCGCCATCATTTCCGCACACGACTTGGCCGCCCTACCCCCGATGTGTGCGTCAATTTCGTCAAAAATCGTCATTATCGGTGGTTCGTTGGTGTACGAAGCACTCACAGCCCCCCCGATGCAGCCGGGGACCACGCTCTCCAGAATCAATAGAATTCGGCTCCTTTCTCCGCTGCTCGCGATGGTATCGATCTCTCCAATAACCCCTCCCTTCCCATTCGCCAATTTGTTCTCGTCTACCAAATTAAAGTCTACAAAGTCCATTCCGACACATCCTGGTTGTGTGCTTTTCAGGAGAGTGTCGTCATCGTACGCCTTCGACTTCACAGAGACGCGTAGCACGACATTGCTTTGGAAGCCAAGCTTACTCATTTCGTCGCTCACTGTGGCAGAGAGAATACCAGCCCACAATTTACGCTGCGCGGTCAGGTCTTCGCAAGCTGATATGTATGCTTCCTTTGCGTTTTCCTCGTCGATGATGTGTTCTTTCAGCCGGTTGGTAAGCTCTTCTCCGCTCGTGAGCTTAAGTTTCAAGTCGGAGTAGACATTGACGAGCGCATTCGGCTGAACGCTATGCTTCCTCGAGAATGAAGTCCAACGCTTTATGATGCTTTCAAGCAAAGAATCATTACCTTCGTTGTAACTTTGCTTACAACATGCCTCCTCAAACTCCACGATATCGGCCTCTAATTTTGAAGCTAAAACTCCATCAATCCTCCGATCGACAAGCTTTCTCATATCTCCTTCACACGCGTTAATCTGCTCATGTATAGCTTCCAGCTCACGCTCATCGCAAGCATCCGCCAGGTTGAAGAGTTCTTTGCGCGCGTCTTCAAGTGTATTGAGGTTTTCGCGACAAATTTTATTCAGCGAGTTGATCGTTTCAAGGCTGCTTCTGAGGACATCATGATTTTCTTGCAAGGCAATCAGCAGTTGGTAATCATCTGACTGTTCCTTTTCAGGATCAAAAGACAATATTGTTGGAGGTGGGCCGTCGCGCAAGTACTGCAGTGTTTTCTTAAAGTTCGCCGTCTTAGACAACATGTCTTCGTTGCCACCATCATTCTCCTCCAACGAGTCCCTCTCGAAATTTCTCGAATTCGCAATTGCGACCAACTGTGAGACCACAGTTTTCCAATCCTTCAAACACATCTCAATCTCTTCGACCCACTCAACCATCAGCTCTTTGTCATCAGCTCCTCTGTCACCGTCACCGTCACCGTCACCGTCACCGTCACCGTCACCGTCACCGTCACCGTCACCGTCACCGTCACCGTCAC
>ERZ651776.1536-NODE-1536-length-27377-cov-4.863590_pt1 | contig 27377 bp, 21 predicted proteins | sample MGYA00514761_ERZ651776 | MGnify/ENA metagenome assembly ERZ651776 | reverse complement strand
GCCGTTGGATTGGCCGTTGGATTGGCGTCACATATGGTCATCTTTCTCACTTTCTCACACGAGCTACGTGATGGCACTCTCCCTCTCTCCCTCTCTCCCTCTCTCCCTTCCATCGACATTCATGCAAGATTTGAATTGTTTCCATATGAATCAAGCAGAGCGTATCATCAAAATAAAAGTTGCGAAGGCCCTGAAATCACCCCCACCACTCCTCCCTGTATCATCTTATACGCATAGCGATTATTAGTTACCTACCTATCGAATAAGATAAGGAAATGAATATTTTGGTTCTGGGTGGCTGAAATGGGCATGCAAGATTTTTTTTTCTTGCGCAGAGTGCGCATATCTAATCCAAAACCTATATTCCCAGATTATCACGGCCGTCCGCTCCTACAACCTCATATGACCCGCTCCAGTCTCCATTGTTGTTATTTCCAATGTTTTCTACCATTCAACGCCATACTTCCCCTCTGTCCCCCCCACTGCAATGACTGTTTGCTTCCTCTTTCCTGACCCCATTCTATCCTATCAGTGAGCCCTCCTCCAGTATGCAGAAATATCGCCCTCTCTTAAGATATCTATGGTGCCAATTGTTTATTGCAGCTTGTTTCTTTCTGCACTTTGCTGAGGGCAGCAAGCTGTTAAAAAAAATAATAATATCTCGGGTGGGTACTACACAGGGACAGAGGTAGAAGTAAACTACACAGGGACAGAGGTAGAAGTAAAGTGTGAGTAAAAAAGGAAATGAAGAACACACCCGCTTTCGGTTTCTTTCCCATACCAGCACATCATGTCTTCCGCACAACACATACTCACTTTCAATGCCTTGCCAGGATCTTCATTCAGTTCTTCAAAGATGTCCCTGATGTTTCCATCGTGTTTGTCCCAGATCCCTTCAAGGTGCGCTCGTACTTCTGCATCGTCCTCTTCCGCTATCGCTGCTGTCTTTGCGTCTTTTGTTGGTGCTGGTGTGGAGTTGAGGGCCTTGGCGGCTGCTGAAATGTCCAAGTTAAATGCAGGTCTTTTAGCTTCAGCCATGGTTCAATAATTGTCTATGTCCACCACTATTATTACAAGAAAATTGAGGTGGATTATATATTTAGGTTGTTCCAGGCGTTTATGTCTATTAGGTTCTCCCGGACCCCGGACGACCCGAGCACGTGCCGAGAGAGGGTTGGTTACTCTAAAAATTTTTTGGGGGGCCAAAAAAAGCTTCCCCCCACACCCTATTTACTGAACAGACGGCCCTTCCATAATCATTATCATCCCAATACACGACGGCTTGTAACTTCGATCCACTTCCTGTTATTACGATTTCTTTCTGAGGAGTCAGACGATTCCCACGCAGATAATTGATATCCACATCAAATCCCCCCACCTCTCCCCCCACGCTCTCTACAAAGTGGTACTGGCTCGTCTGCTGACTACACCACCAAATCTTGACCCCCAATTCCCTCCGTACCACCTTATGAGCGCAGCATAAGATCAGATAAGCCCAACCAGCACCGAAACGATGTTTGTTCCGCTCCACTAACAAACGGCTGAGAGAGTAGGAGGACGACGAGTAGTACAGCTGACGGCTTGTGGAACTCTTCTCTAATGGTGAATAGCGAGCTGAGTGAGGTATCAGTAGACGAGCTGCAGTTTTAGGGTGTCATCTTGGGTGCTGGGGACGCAACTCAACATCGTCAAGATTTCCTCTTAATGGGACAATAGCGGCGCGTTACCTCGCCACACAGGCGCAACTAATGGCCCCTTCCTGTAATTTTAGACGACGTTGAGCTTAGGTGAGAAAGATATAACGGGTCTGTACGACTATTATCGTGCGTCTTGGGCTGCTTCTTGCAGAGGGTGCGTAGTTAGGCTCAATTATCAGCATAAGTAACCTATATGGGGTGTTTTCTTGACGGATTTGCGGGCGCTGCAACGATAAAACACCCGCTTACTGATGCTCCGTTCTGAGGTGTTGTCTGGACGACCTCTCGGCGACGCTACTGCACTACTAGTGACCCCCCGATGGTCTTCATGCTCATTAGCACCAGTGATGACGGAGTAGATTTCGCAGGCTCGGTAGTAGGGTTTTGGGATCATCTTCTTCATATTATCGTCCGTTTTTTTTAATTTTCCAACGCTGAAACTTTGAAGTCAGTCAAGTGAGCATCAAATGCAAATGTTTCTAGTTGTTGTAAAACTACTCTACAAAATCCCAGTACCGCAGCGGCGACAAGCTAGTGTTAGGATCTCTTTCGATCAGCCCGAACAGTTCATTGGTGACTTCTGAAGGGTTTTGTGGCGCTGTTAATACCTTCTTGTACTCGCCCGCCAACTCCTTAAATTGTTCTTGCATCAAACTCAGGAGGTCACACCTACTTCCCAATGTGCTAGAATGCCCCGCTCCAGCAATAACAAGCCCTTTGCAGTTTGCGATCAGGTTTTCGATTCGCTTCGCCTCTTGAGTCGAAGGTAAGGCTTTATCTCGCTCTGCCGCAATCACGAGGGTCCTCGCCGTAATTGAGCGCAGCTCATCATCAGATACGACCTCCATCAGCAGCGCATTAAGCCTCCAATCCATTGTTTGAGGCGGGACAAAGTTAAGCTCTCTTACAAGACTGAAGGCTGTTCTACCTAAATACGCTTCGTCTCGCTCTCCTCCTCCTACCAAGACAGCTGGCATCCAGCTGCCAGAAAGGATTTTAAACAAGGAGGGGACTGAATAGTCGTCAGTAAAAAGAGGTAGAAATTTTGACAGGAGGAAGTAGAAATAAGCGATGCCTCCAGAAGGGATTTCTTTGGCAATTTTTCGGAGATTGCTATTTCGATAGCTTGTTGCAGGATTTACCAAGATGACGCCTTTCACTTTTGGCGCTGGGTGAGCCATTATTGAAGCGCACAACACCCCCCCGAAACTTTCTCCGCAGAGATAGACCTCTCGTCCTCTTCCTAAATACCCTTCAATTACGCCAATTACAAAGGTCTTGATATCCTGCAACAGCAAAGATATTGAATTAGCGGGCCGAGGTCGCACTTGTGTTAATGACACAGAGCCATCCGCCGCCCATCGAATGTACTACCGGCATCTACTCACCTCGAAAGTATTGCGATCGTCGACACTCATGCGAAGGCCGAGGACATCAAGACCGCCACGGTTAATCTCAGGCCACTGGATGAAGGGGGACAGCAGAGTCCCGTCTATCCCAGGCACATACAGCAAAACTGGCCTCTTCTCTCTTTCGTACATTTGCGCAGTCGAAGAGGAAATGTATTTTGAGGTGAGTAGGGGTGCTGTGAATTCTAGGAGTGATAAACTGGGCTGTAAAGATAAGAAAATGGCCAGAGATAGGCTCACAATACGAGTGCTCATTTAATTGTCGGATAGCATTAGCATAGCATCGATGGTGTTTTAAACGGGGCTTTTAAACAAGGGGAACAGACCACTACTTTTTCTAAAATAAATTCTCTTTAACAACAAAATTTCTCTCATCTCCAAGAACCGCACCTTAGATGAACGCAGTAGGTGATCTACGAGTTATAGACCGCGTGACAAACAATATTTATGTTCAGGACAATTTCTTGAGTGCCCCTCACATCTCCCTTCTGCGCCGTGATGCTGAGTCGTTGTATGCTGCCGGTGCTTTCCGCGAGGGTGGTGTTGGGGGGAGGAAATCGAGCGGGGTGGCAGCAAGAACTCGGAACTGCGACATTTGCGGCCTATTTGACGACGCTGAGAGTGGCAAAGGTGAGGGTGTTGGAGAACTTACTGCGCGGGAAGATATGTTGGATTTAATGGGTGATCTGAAGGAAAAGCTGAAGGATGGGTTAGGCAGAAAAATCAGTGATTCAATGGAGCTTCAATATTTACGTTACCCCGGTGATGGAAAGGGCTTTTATGGCCGTCATTTAGACCACAACTCCCCAAATGACGATGGCCTATCTTTGCATGTGAGTAAAGTAATGTGACATTTGCAAATCGATCGACCCAACTCCCCTGAAAGTACCCTAAAAAACTCGTATAACTTTTTGAGAAGAGACAAACGCTAATGACACGTTTCGTAGCGATCTGTGAGCTTACTTATTTACCTGAATGAGGATGACTGGGATGCAAAGCGTGATGGTGGTATTCTCCGCGCCCACAATAAAAATAATAATAATCTCACTGATATCCTCCCCTGCGGAGGCAGGCTTGTACTTTTTGATAGCAAGCGCTTAGAGCACGAAGTCACACCGACGAAGCGTGTGCGACTAGCTCTTGTAGGTTGGTTTCTGGAGAACGCTGTGAACCAACAATCAAATCAGCCACCTAAAGCGGACAAGCAGCCGTGGTCGGCTTCTTCACCAGCACCTTCATTCCTCCCCGTCAGTCACTCAAAAAGGAGTTCCTATGAGATTAGCATATGCTCCTTGCGCTCGTCAAATGAAGTTGCCATAACGCTATCATCGCTTTCAAAAAGCGTCAACATTATTGTAAACTGTAGCGAGTCCGAAGGTGGTAGGAACTCTCGGGTGACCAGCAATTTTGGTCCTGGAACCGGCCAATTCCCTCCTCTCTCCAGCGCATCTTCACGCGATCCCTCACTTCTCCTCTTGACTTCGCTTTCTTCTCTTGATTCTGTGGCGTTTGCGAATGGTCTTCCGCCGTTGATTTATGACTTATCGAATCGCGGTACCATACCAATCCTTGACGTTGTGGGACCAAAGGGAAGGCCAAGTACCAACATGGGTGCAACTAAAAAATTTGTTGAGACCTGTGCAAGTGTCGGCCGCCGTATGTTCCCAGCCCTACGTGTAATGGAGGTTTCGGGCTCAGGTTGGTTTGAGGTCTACGATATAGATGATGTTGTTGAGAAGGTTGGGACAGCGGCGACAACAAAAGCAACCAAGACAGCTACAAAAGCGAAAATTAAGTGCTTAGGGAGAGCGGTGGGCTATAGAAAGGTTGTGTACGCCCTCTTGGTCAGCGGCATGGTTGTGGATGATTTTGTAGATAGCGACGATGACGATGATGGCGACCAATATGAGGAAGAGTTATCCACCACAGTGATTCTAATTTGCCCCCCCGAGCAAAACCCATCAAAGGATGACAGAAAACAGAAATGCCCGTCCATCTCTGACCTGATCGATTCTCTTCCGGAAATATTTGATCACGAGATCATAATTCACTTCGACAGAATCAATGAATCTCAAGCGACAGCACTATCCGGTAGTTGCAAGCACGTATTAGTCCGCCGTGCGCCGCCGCCAGAAGGAGACATTAAGATTTATCCCAATTCGAGCGCAGGACTAAAGGAGTGTGAGAGGAGGAATCGCAATTGCGATGTGCTCTTCCCTTTCGACAACTCTTCTTTATTTTCTGCCCCCTGCGCCATCCCTCCCAGTCTGACGACGACAACAATAATTTGCGGTCCCTGCTCAAACAAATCCTGCGTAGGAGTTACGTTTAATGTCAGGCATAACAACTGCATAGATCAGACCGAAACAACCGTTTGTGATAACGATTACAGAGAAAACACGGCCAAAGACAACAGTGACGAGGAAATCTCTCATGAAGACAATGACAAGAATAATATCAACAGTAATGATGCTCAGTTGCAGCGGCTTAATGAGCTGAAAAGAATCTTCCTCGGCAATGAGTTGGACCCTGATGCAAATGAAATTGACCTCGACGATGATGAAGATGCGACAGCGCAATGCTGCAGCGCAATTTCTGCACAATCGCCTTTATCGATAACTCCTCCTCATCCCACCCTTACTTTCCTTGGAACTGGGTGTGCCACGCCTTCAGTGTATCGTTCCTCATGCGGGCATGCGCTGCGAAATAGCAGCAATCAACTCGTGGCGCTCATAGACTGCGGGTCTGGGGCTCTGTCGTCCCTCAATATTTTCGGTAATGGAGATCTGACCCACTTAGACTTAATCTGGCTGAGCCATGCCCACCTGGACCATTATGGTGGCACAGCGAGTGTGCTCCTTGAAAAATATGAGCAATATTTGAGCATTTCAAGCATAAATGAGCGTAAGCGTAAGCGGGACATGAGTGACCGCCCCTTTTGCCCACCTATTGTTATCGGGTCAAAGAGGGTCTTGGAATTTCTATCAAGCACACTCAATGGCACTAAGCTATTCATCGGTCGCCACCACGAAGAGTTTTCGAGGGACAGAAATAGCAGTAATAGCACTAGCACTAGCGCTAGCCGTAACGACAACGAATGTAACAATGACAACGTCAAACTTCCTTCTTGGTGTAGACAGCTACGGTCCGTGAGAGTCGACCATGGGACTTGTCGGGACGCCTATGGTCTTTTAGTTGAATTCTCTCTAGCTTCTGAAACTTCAAACTTCAAACTGTGCTTCAGTGGTGATACTCGTCCGAACAAGACACTAGTGAGGGCTTGCCAAGAGTTTGAGGGGGTGAACTTACTCATCCACGAGGCATCTTTTTTAGACGACGACAAAGAAGAAGACGCACATGTAAAAGGGCACTCAACATTGTCACAAGCCAAGGCTATGGCCAAGGAGTGCGGGTTGAGCGACAAGTGCATCTTCACGCACTTTTCGCAGAGACACAGTAAAGATAAGGGGAGTAGAGGTGCTATCTTAGCAGATGATGGAATGAGAGTGGTACTTAATGAAAAAAGTATAGCGGCCTTGCGTTTGCTGTGAAAAAAAATTGTTTGAGTTGTGAGTGGGGTCAGAAACAAAAAAATCCTACCTAGTGGGGGTATTTAAAAATCCATTATTTATTTCCATTTTTTTTATCAGAGAAGGTAATCGCTGTATAATGACTTCTCTTCACCACCTTCACTGACTACTAATAGCCCCCCATCGCGCTGCACTTTCAAGACGACCACTCGTTGCCCTCCTATGTGTTTCCCGTCGCTTCCTCCGTCGTCTCGTCTGATTTCCAGTGTCCGTATCTTCGTATTCGTGTTGTCCCTCTCGCCGCGGTACATGTTCTGTTCAAAATCAGTGATAGTTGAGTCAATTGTTACCGAGGAAGCAGCGCCGTTGTAAATATTTTCCTCAAATGCGCTCACAAGGCCTAACACAAAGTCATGAGCGGTGGTCATAAGTGTCTCAGCATCGCTAGTGTGGGGCATTTGTGGGAAGATAGAGCCGGCCTCACGTCCACGAAAATTCTCTTCATTGGTTCCGCCTACGCCATCCTTTCCATCCTCAACGAGTAGCTTCGGAGAATCAAATAGATTGATGCCAATTCCAATGAGGAAGTAGTCGTCGACAAGCTGGATCAGGACTCCGCCGACCTTGGTGGTGATTTCCGTCTCATTGCCATTTTCTTCGGCCCTTATCGTCTTCAGTAGATCATTTGGCCACTTGACCTTGATTTCAGTCGATATATTCTTCTTTTGGTTCGCGTCTTTCGTTACATCCACTGTAGATTTGCTACCACTGCATGTTCCTTCCTCCAGAGCGTTCTGGGCATCAAGAGTGCTCTGTACGTAATTCCGCATTATGTTAGCAACCAAAAGAGGCAAAATTACGACTCCTTTCATGTTTAGGCCGTGGCTACCATCGTCAAAATCAGAAAAATTATTTATCAGGTCATTTTGATGCACCCCCATGGTCACATAGCAAGATGGGGAACCGGAGGGAGATGGGAACCAAGTTCGCGAGTTTGTTCCCGAACCAGAGACTTGATGCGGCGTAGTAACAAAAAACGGCCTATGGGTACCATTATCAGCTTGGCCATCACCCTCAGAATCTAGGGACAACATCAACTTGCGAGACCTGGCAATTGACTTGGCAACTGTTTGTGTGGAGATGGAGTTATCGTCAGGGGGAGCGGACAATTGCTGGAATTTTTCTAGCGGCTTAGACGTCAGAAAGGCACTCATTTGACGGGTTTGTTGAGAAACTGAACGGGCAGGGACAAAGGAAGAGAATAAGAAGAGAAGAGTGCTGAGCTTTGCTGAATTGAGCCTAGCAGAGTACATTCACAACTTGGTTTTGGTGACAAGTTTTTCACAATCGACAGACGTGTACGAGTAACACTTTGGAAGTGTCCGGGGGTCTGGCTGCAGGAGATGTCCCTAGAAAGGCTTGGGCCCAAGTCCTAGGACCGTAAATAAAGGGGAGAGCAAAAACAAAATATCTCAAAGAGCACTGAATTTCATCCGTATTGGAAACGAGTTCTAGGTGGTAGTACTGTTGTACGATTGTACGACGCTCTGCTAACTACACCGAAATCTGCATTGAATTGAAAATTTTAATTTGAGTTGTTGCGTTGTTGGCTTCACAAACCCCCTCTGCCCCGTCCACCGCTGCAAAGAAGGGAAGTAGTTGTATATAAGCATCCCGTAGGACTGTCTGTGAGCTTACCTGCACATAGGAGGGACCAGGACTGCACGGAATATAATCCTGAGAGAGAACCCTCTTCCGTCTTGATTCTTCCAACGACCAAGTGGAGGGTTTGATGGCATACTCTCCGCCTCCCCCCCCTGTCATTTTGACTTTGATACCTCCAGGCGCTGTCCTTCGCGACGAGTTTACGTGCCCAATCACCCGCGCACTCTTATCGGACCCGTGTATTTATTTGGGTGATGGGCATACTTATGAGCGTTCCTCCATTGAGCAATGGCTACGTTCTCACGACACTTCCCCAAGGACTGGCGAGAATATGGGAGGAGAGAAACGGACAGTGAGGAACGAAAACTTGAGGAGGCTGATTGGCGATTTGGTGGGGGAAGGCGGTAGTGGCCTGTACGTCCAGGAAACTGATGGGCAGAATGGGAGTAGCTGCCGTCAAGAGGAGGGAAAGAGGGCCGATGGACAATCGGTGGTTCAGTCGCGAGTGAGGCAAGCGCTTGTTAGAGAGCCCGTACTAGTTTGCAAATGTCTCGGTCCCGTGGAGTCTCAGTGGTCCGGTAGGAGCTTCAAGGTCAGGCGTGGTGTTGGCGTCATAGGAGGTCGCAGACGTCCTTCTCAGCAGCCAAATGCTGAAGACGAAGTCGAAATCGACCCCAGCCAAAACATTAATCAAGGTGACAGTAGTCAAGGCTGCGAAGATGGCGGCAATGACCGTATTCCATGCGGGCCGACGTCCCAGCGCGCCTTTATACAATTTCAAGATGCGACTGTCTCTCGTCGCCACTTTGAGATTGTTTGGTGTTCCACTCGGGACTCCACGTCTGAGTTTGGCGGTGGTTATTACCTGAGAGATTTAGGGAGCGCTGGGGGGAGCTTTATCCGGATCGGTATCGGGGGTAGAAGAATGAAGGAAGGTACAATGATAATGGTGGGGAAGCATCAGTTACTTTGTGAGGGGGACATAACAAATCAGCAGAGGCCCCAACAGCAACCAAAACAGCAGCCAGCAAGGTTGAGGAGAAGAGGTACGGTGGTTGAGAAATATAGAGAGAATGGCGGGAAATCGGCGGACCCAAATGCTGAATTCAACTTGAAGAACTTCACCAAGCAGACCCCCCAACACTCGGCTCGTGATATTGACAGTGGCAATATCACAGACTCCGACTATGAAGAGCCGGACATTGAGGAGCCAGACATTGATGGCCCAGACGTTGATGACCCAGACGCTGATGACCCAGACGTTGACCTCTTGCAAACGTCTTTACACGAGATCAATACTTCTCCTTCCTCTCCCCCTCCACAACCTCCCCAACACCGACACGCCCCTGGATCATCAATAACTTTAAAGTGCTTTGCCCCCTCTGGCACCCCCATCGAGTCAAAGCGCTTCACCATCGGTAAGGCTGACGGCGTCGCAAGCTTAGGCCGTAAGGCTAACAACCACATCAGTTTCTCAGCTCCTGCCAAGAAGGAAGTGTCGACATCGTCATCGACTTCAAGCAGCAATGGGCTAGTGGGTGAGGGAGTGTCCGATAAGTCAGAGAAGCAGAGTTATGTGGGTTTAGACTCGAGTATTAGTGGCAACCACGCAAAGATCGTTTACGAGGACAATGTTAATCAAGGGGAAGAAAAGGGCGAGGAGAGGGAGGAAGGATTTTATATATACGACACCGGGTCCACAAATGGGACATGGTTGAGATTGAGCCAGATGGCAGAAAGGAGCGGTTTGTTTGAAATAACAGACAAAAATGAAATTCTCATCGGAACCGTACGATTTCAGGTCACCATCGAAGAGGAGATTGTTGAGAGGGACGTGGAGGTATGAATGATGTTGACGGTGGCCAATGGCCACTTCGCAGGACACTGAGCACCACTTAAAAATATAACTAAAACCGTTTGTGCAGATGTACAACACACTCGTTAGCTTATGCCGCTCATTAATATTTTTTCTTCATTGTCCCAATTTTCCTTGAGACGTTGTTATTAATTTTCGTTTTGGCGTGTTCTTTCGCTTGCTGTAGCTTAGTCAGCTTTCTCACTTGTGGGAGAGGCGGGTTCAGGGAAGAACCAGTTGATTTTTTCCGCTTCCTGGCAGAGCCTTTCGTCTGTGTTGCAATCAAAGTTGTCTGACGTGGTTGAGATACACTTTTCCTTGGTTTATTGCTAATATGCGGCACCTCAGCGACAGCTCCCCCCCCCCCATTCTTCCTTTTCCTGGAATCCCTAATCTTGGTAACTTTCTTCTCAAAGGTTGAAGGCTGAGCAGCCACAGCAGATTCCTCCACTTCCATTTCACAATCATCAAGTCTATCATTCCCGTTCCCATTGTCGTCATCATTGTTTTCGGAATTTTCTGCATTATCTACATCGTTTTCGTCTTCATTGTCGTCGTTGTCACTTTTGTCACTGTTTTCAATTTCATCATTGTAATGGTCAGAATTTCCGTCATTGGTTTTCATCGAGACCCAAACCTCCTCACATCTGCTCAACACACCATCAAAACCACCTAATCTACTCAAACCTCCTCCCACTATATTCCAACTTTTGCCGAGCTCTTCAATCACCTTGCACAGTGCGGCTGAATACTGAGCTGCACTGCCGTAAGAAGAGGCTGTTTGAGAATTCACGCCTTCTATTATTTCGTCCCTCTTTTTACTGATCACATCCCACCTACTCTTGTTATAATTATCAACCTGCTCTGCGTGAATCTCGATGACTCTCTTTAGATAACTGGTATGCTCCAAAGGTTGACTATTCGTCTCAGTAAAGTAAGGAGATCTCTGAAGCGCAGAGGTCTTGGCAGCGATTAAGTCCTCAAGCTTGATAGTTTTCGAAGAATTGTGGAGGGCCAACAGGGGAGACAGGTAGTTGTCTTGTGCAACCGCTTCGGCACTCATATTAATTATATGGGAAAGATGGGCTTGAGAGCTTGGCTGAGATGGAAGTTTGTCCGTATTAGGTGATACAGAGAGGCGATGGAAAAAAAAGGCACGTAGAGGACGCCGCTAAAAATTGTCCGGGTCCTCTTCTGGCACGCCTTTGATATTTTGGGGCCTGCCGGGGGTCAGCAAAGGAAAAAGGAGGAGGAGAAAAAAAGCAAGATTGCCCGGAGGTTGGTTAGGGTATGGGTGTTGCCTGCCTTCCTTGGACAAACGGGGGGGAACCCTACCAAAGAGAAGGGGTATTGGTGGCCTGAAAAAGTTGGAGAGGAACGCAGATGGGACTTTCTTAAATGGGGCGACAGGCGGGGTTGACAGCAGAAAATAAGTGGATAAACCCTCAAGGAACGTTGAACGATACCTTCTGCTCTCTTCCCCTCGCACATACACAGCTAGTGGAGAGATTGAGAGAGCACATACCAGAAAGCATTCTTCTCCTCCATTTCTCACTCCCCTCCTTCCTTCCCTAAATCCAAAACTCCACAATGCAGTGCCAGCCTAACCTTTCTTTGATGGAACCGAACAAGGTCGTTTCTGCATTTCTTGATCCCCGATACGACCCGGAGAGCCTCTCCACTCTATCTCGTCAAATTGCCCGGACAGTTGAACCAGACAATCCGACCTTCATTGATGTGGATTGTGATGACTATGATGACCCCTCAAAAAACACAACAGCGAACGATGGCGACATTCGAAAGGGATACAACACAAATATTTCAGCTTCTAATTCTTCTTTATCTTCGAACGGCAAGAACACCTCCCGAGTATTGAATGAGTTCTACAACCAAGTTTCCGCTCTTCCTTCGACGTACTTCCCCAATTTAGGATCTCACAATCCAGCGTTTGATGACCCCACAAAAATTCCTTCGAGTTGTCCAGCCACGTATCATGACGTTAAGGTTGGCGACATGGTAATGACCCGCTTTGGTGTGGGTGTTGTGACTGACAAATACCATCCTAAAAATGCTAATAAAGTTGCCAAAACTTCAAAAAATAAGAAGGGAGCCTCAAAATGCGCCTACGGGCACATTGTTTCAGTCCGTCTTAAGAGTTTGAATGCAATTGCCCACCTCAATTGCACGGAGGAGTCGAAGATGCTTCTGGTCCCGTGGAATCCGAACATCACCTCTCGCACGCCTCTGCATGAAATTCCTATGGGTCCGTACTGCGCCAAAATAATGGTAAATTTTGGTGATGGTGACCGTCCGGAGCCACTGGCGGTAAGAAGGGTGCTGGAGATTGTGAGGAAACAAATGCAAACAGCGATCAAGGATGCAAGGGCTCTTAGACGGCGGCAAGTCATAGAGTACCAGAAGGCGAGGGCATTCACAGAGCAGGACAAGGCGTTAACCGTTAGCAGCAAGAGAAAAAAGGAAAGCGATTTCGACTTTTGCAATGTTGGACACTTTTCTATCGGTGCTGAGAACTTGTTCCAAGCCATTCAGAGCGGCTACGACCGTCTGTCGTACGAGAGCCCATGTGGTTTCGATGTCGCTCAGCTTTACAAGCTCTTTCCCGGGGAGATGGCCTGCTACGAGCGTTGGCGTAAAATGAAAAATTACAGCCGAGAAGGAACCAAGGTGAATCTCAGTCTCGCGGACAAGAGAAAGGCCAACAGAAAGAATCGACGGGCATCCTTTGTGTCCTCGGTTTCCCCCAAACCCAGCGACAGTGAGGATGACGATGTCACCAAAGAAATTGAAAATCTGGACGACGACGACGACGACGACGACGACCGCAACAACGACAACTTCGATAACGCTGAAAGTATCGGGGCGGGAGCACTTGACGAGAAGCGAATGTTCGACGCTATCGAGAACAAACCGAGCGAAGAGAGCAGCGACAGCGATGGCGAGTACGACGAAAATGAGAAGAATAACAACAAGAAAGGAGAACGACTTGACGTCTTCGACAAGCGAACTACGCGAATGACCGCGAAGTGGTATATGAAGTTTAGTGATACCTACCGCCAGGGGACATTCTTACCCAACAACAAGAAAGATAAGTCAGATCCGCTCCAGGGCGGCCCTCGCAAGAAGAGAAAAATCAGCTCTTGGAGCTTTCATCGTAAAACTACCCAGAGATTTCTGCACTGGCTAGGTTTCGACCCCGGTTCCTCTCTTCCTCCTCCCGGGCAAGAAGTCGCGAATGCTCTTGCCTTCTTGGCCCACGATTGCGTCGGCCGAATAGTTGAGAGTAGCATAACCCTCCTGTTGGAATCTCAGCCTGGTGTCGATCCTGGGGAAGCAAAGTATCTCGATGTTCCGAAGGGATTCCAGCTCCGACTTGAAGACATCGAGAACGCGTGCAAGTCGACACACATGTTTGCATGCCCGCTGAACTCGGGAGGATTACGGCAGAAGAAGTATACTCTCTACACTGGACCCGGGTGCGAGGATCGACTCGAGGCGGAGGTAGAGCAGCTGGCCGCAGAAGCCGAGGAATCAGAGATTAAGGATAGCGAAGGCAATAACTCAAGCACCAACGAGAGGAAAACGCTCGTCCCCTATGACGGATTTACCAAGGCTGAGCAGGATACTATGCAGCGACATCAATTAGAGGATGACGAACTCTTTGCCAGGCTGGATACTTCCCTCACCAAATTGAAACCCCATGGCTTTGAGTCCAATTTTTATTTGCAGGAGCCACTTAGAGACATTGTCGATAAGAACTTTCAGTTTAAGTCTAATGCCTCTACCAGAGCCACTGACGTATTCAAGGGAAAGGCAACCTTGTCTGAGGAAATGTACGAGAATCTATTTGGTGCCGCCTGGAGGCCTAGTCTGATGGAGGCCGATTTGTACGGAGTCGACGAGGAAAGTAAAATTAAAAAGAAGCCCAAAAAAATCACCATCACTGTCACAGCGATAACTTCCAAGGGCGACAAGGCGGAGAGTGGGCACTTCAAACTTATGAGCATGGGCGACCTATCCGACGTGGCCAAAGCGGATGGCGTGATTGACGCGTTAAAATTGGCTCCTATCACGTCCTATGGTAGCAAATATGTCACCGCGGCTAATCGGCACAAGGTCATTGATATGCTGCTGCAGAATTTTCACAAGAAGGGGAAGGTGAGTCAACCAAAAGTCTACGAGGCAAATGTATCCCAGTTATATAGATCGCAATTTTAAGGCACACTCACCTCTCTCTCTCTCTCTCTCTCTCGCTCTCCAATAAACATAGATTGTCCAACCCTATTTGGATAGTGACGACGATAGCGATGACGACGACGATATATTTGGTAATGAACGGCTCGAGGTGCTTGACGACGGTGGTTTCGGATACTTTGAAAAGGTTGGCAAACCCGAGGGGGCGATTAGGAAGGAGAGGAAGAGGCGCAAGCTGTTTGTCCGCAACAACAAGCAAGAGAGAGAGAAGGCCCTTATCGAAATTTTGGTAGCGGACCTACAGGCGAGGATGGATCAGAACGACTTAAACGATGAGTGGATCCGTTGCTGCAAATGTCAAAAGTGGCGAGTCTTGCCGAAACACATGGTCCCGGAAAGTAGTCAGGGTGACGACCAGATGATGTTGGACAAGGAACCGACAAAAAACGTTCATGGTCAATTAGGGAAATCAACCAACGACCCGACTTGGGAGTGCAGTGACAGTAATTGGAGTGAAATATTTAATAAGTGTGAGATGGTGGAGCAGGTCGAGACTGTAAAAATCTCAGGGAAAAAGAAAGGAGACAGAAACTATTACCTGAGCACCGTCAAGCAATATGTCATGAGCCTACCGGTGATGGAGGTTAAGAGGCTCAAGCCGGTCTTTGAGGAGGAGGAAGAGGAGGAAGAGGAGGAGAGCATTGATACCTCAATCCCGGGACCTGCAGCTAACAGTAGAGAAAATCCGAATCAAACAATCGCAGAGCCTATTCTCCCTCCTCCTGCCCCCTCTCGCACCTCCTCGCGCAGCAAAAAGCGCGCGAACGATGGTTCAGTCATGATCTACATTGGACCAAAAAAGAGAAAAGGACCGGCTGTTGTTAGGTCACCCATCGCTGGACAGGTTTTTTTCTCGGGAAAAACAGGAGAAATCCAATGCGACCACTTAACTACGAGGCAGACTAGGTGCAAGTACAGTGCGATCGAAGGATCCAGTAAGTGCAAAGTCCATCAAGCCGACCAGGCAAAGATTATTCAAATCAGCAAAGGTGAGTGAACCGGAGCAACACACTCATACAGCTTTACACACTAACTTCGACCCTCGTTTTGCCGACATTTATGTGCACTTGCATGCACGAAAATGATGATATCCTTTTTTTTACCTTCAACTTTCTCTCATCGCATCTTCAGACCACAAAGGCTGTAGGTGGTACCAGCACAAATCAAAATCATTTTGTCCCCATAAACTCGCCAGTCCTGGGGACACATATTGTTCGAAGCACTGGAAGGCATACCAGAAGCTCGGTGGTGGTGCCGGCGACAATAATGAAAAAAAGTAGGGGGTAAAGAAATGTGCTTTTTGCATTGCCCTAAACGCAACTTTACTTCATCTAATGCCCGGATAACGGGTTAAGAAGGTTTCAGGGCTCTTGCCTTTATTTTTCGTGGGAGGTGATAAAGTACGAAATGCTCGTGGGAGGCGCGCCCAAAGTAAAGAATGACAATCGAATGTCGTATATTATTCAACACTATGAAGGTATGTTTCCCGACAGAGGTAGGCCCTTTCGGAAAACATGACGAACTCCACCTGTTGCCGAATTGACTAGAACCGACACTGAGTCAATATTGCAGGAAGCAGGACCGTCGGGAAAGAATGTCGATATCAGAATAATGAAATAAATGGCAGTTTGACACAACACACAAATTATTTCGGAGTGGAATTGTAAGATGAAAGAAAGATAACCACTACCCCTAAAGCAATCAACCCCAAACAAGTTTCCACGTTAGAATCGACACGATAGCATTAGTTATGCGAAAATGACAGCCGCTGCCAGTTCCCCTGATCGTTCCAGCTGCAACCAACGCTTCCGGATTTATAGTCTACGTGGAGGTGCTTCTTGCAGAATTTATTTCGCAGGAAATATTCACCATTTTCCACCACCGTCGTAACAGGGTTGTTGTCGAAATAAGTCTCAACTATCCACTCGCAACCGTCAACAATCTTGTCGCTAATATAGACATCATAAGCATTCTCTGTTGAGAGAAATCGAGCACAAAGGAATCCGCTTCGATCGTATATGTCGCCGTCCTTCCGTCTGCATCTGATGAGGAATGAATCAGTGTTTTTCAATTTTGAAGTAGCTCTCAGATACCCGTTCGTCCCCAGATTGTAGCTGTTGTCACTGCTGCCGCGTATTTTTAGTCCTTTTTCGAAGCGAAATTCAAAATTCTCCTCTTCCTTATTGATCCTGGTCGAGGAACACACAATTTTAGATAAGTCTTCCCCAACAAAGGAAGTAAAGTAGCAGTTCTTGTCGATCCCTCTGATGAACAGGGGACGGTTGTAGTAGATATATACGTCGGGAACAGTGATGATTGAGCGCAGATTGGCGATGAGAGGGGAGTTATTCTCCACCGATTGATTCTTCCACCTAGTTCCCATATTGAAAGAGATCCTCACAGGATTTCCGACCGTGTTCCGAGATGACGTGTGCACAACAAATGGGTGCCTGCGATGGCTGAGTTAGGAAAGTGAGGGGGGGGGGGGCGCTCAGCAAATGAGCACGCATTGTACTCACATGATGAGCAGGTCCCCAGCTTTGCAGGGAGCTATTTCCACGAAATCTACCGGAGAAGCAGTTTGAACCAGGTAGCAAGCAAACTCATTCAGCCTGCGTTGAGAGATGCCAGAAGTTCCGTTGGCATGCAAAAAACGGGCGATGTTTACGTGACTATTTTTCAGGATGAGAGTATTCCCCCCCAGGGGCGCAACATCACAAATCATCGGTAGTAGAATAACAGACTGCTCAACAGAAGTCAATTTGTGGGTCATGAAGTGGGCGCCATCAACGTGCCAGTTTCCATCGTGGGGACGCTCAGGAGCCGTGCAAATTGGCTTGGGGAGGCTTGTGGGGGTGTAATTAGGGAACCGGAGATGAATCCAGCCAACGTTATCATCGTGCAGCCAGCTCCAATTACTCCGCCCGCCATGTAGATCATCAAGGAGATTCAGAAGGACAGTGTCAGAGAACAGCTTCTCCCATCTACCATCGTTGACAACTGGGATGGGGTCTAATTGCTTCGAGGGATCGGACAACCTGTCACGAACCATGTCACCGGGTATATCACTAAATGTTGTTGGATCTTGTAGGTCGTAAGAAGAATGGAGATTGAGGGCAGGCTTTATTGAAAGGTTTACGAACGTCTCACAATCCTTTGAACTCGAGTCAGAGGAGAGAATCGTGTAGCCATTTGAGAGTAAACTTTCCATTGGTGTCGTCCGTCGAGAGGGGCAGTGAGCTGACCAAGTTACCACGAAGACATAAGCAGTTTCACTGATAGAGGATGTGTGATCTGGGGGGCGCGAACGTCCGAAGAACGAATACCATGGTAACGAATAACGTCGAAAACGTTGAACACAAAACAAGAAAAACAAAAGAAAGAAAAAACAAAACGAAATACAAAAATAACAAAAATCGGACTCGCCGCAGAACTTATAAACCTATGGTACTTACCAGGTACCATTTATTTTTACAAATTCGTTGAAGAAGAGAAGATACATCTTCACTTTTTGTGGTGGTCAATTTGAAATCGCTTCTCCATTAATTATTACAATGATTACAAAAGATTTGATCCTGCACACAACGGGTGAATACGATGTGGAATTAGTGTTGAAACTTTCTCTCCCATATTTGGAGATCCCACGTATAAGCAGCTTAGATCAGTGCACAAATTTACTCGAATTGAATCTGTCTCACAACAGTATCACTGAAATTTCGGGTCTGAGCTGTCTCTCCAAGTTGCGCCGCCTCGATCTGTCGAGGAATTATATTCACTCAATATCTGATGATGCCTTAAACAGTAATCGCGCACTAGAATTTCTGTCTCTGGAGGGGAATGTAATTACCGATGTAGACGACTTGAAGTCACTGACATCCCTTAGCAATCTGAGATGTCTGTACATGCAGAATTCGAAGAAAGATGTGACCAATCCTGTTTGTCAGTTTCCGGGTTACTTCAATGTCACGAGTGATTGCTTAAAGCAGCTCACTATACTAGACGGAGAAAGCCTAGAATTGAAAAAGGAGGTGGGGAAAACATTTACTGACTGTGATTCTGACCATTTGAGACCCGACAAAAAGTACGAAGAAGAATTGGATACTGGTGAGCTAGCGCAAAAGCGCGCTGAAAGCAAAGACTCTGCTTAAGCGAACCCTGGTTTTGTCCCTTTAGCTGAATATTCTCGCTACCTCTCTTCACTTTTGAACCCCCATTTTTGTATGGCTTCGCTCACCATTTATTATCTGGAACCTCATTTCGATTTTGCTGCTGTCTCAACTCTTACAATCTCTGCCGCGGCGCGCAGAAAATTGGTTCTCAGATACGGACATGGCAATCGAGGAACACGTGGATGTAACAAGTGGCGAAGTCGCAGACGCAATGGGAGCTATTGAATCAGAGTTCGGGGATATTGAACACCATCTCAAGCGTGCGAAGGCTTCATTACAAAAGTAGAAAAATGACAGATGAGGTATGAGCCGAAACTGCACTCTCTTCGCTATCTTTTTAACAAATCTGCTGGTTGTACGCAACTTCGTAATTCTTGAAATCATAGCCTTTCTTCTCTTCTATCACTCGCCTCCAGCTTTTCTCGTCTTGTCCATGATAGAAATACCTATTTCCTGTGACACTCCAGTGCCGGTTCAAAATATTCCGCTCATCATTTTTGTCAACGTGCACACTATGAAACCACATCAATGGAATGTACAGGCTCTCGCCCTCTTCAAGAAAAACGTCTATCAGCCCCCCCTCCCGTAGCAAATGTCGGTAATTTGCATTCCTCTCGCCTTCAGTAGTTCCCGGCCAGTGTTTATGAGACAAATTAGGCTTCCAAGCGTTTATTGTGTCTGGTTCATTGAGCTCGAACCTCTTAACACCGCTAAACTGCGTGACGATGTTTTCATAACAGTCTATATGAGTAGGGTAATCGTAACCTGCCCCTAGCCGTAGGTTTGTCCAGGCCGTTTGTAACCCATCCAACTCCATGTCGAATTCCTCATCAGCGTCTTGCAACAATTTAAGCAAAGGAGAATTTGGATTCGGGTTGACTGCCGTTTTGTTAACTAAATCCCTCGTGGTGAGCAGTAGATAAAGTTGCGGCTGTTTCATCGCCAGTAATCTAGAATCCCCTTTTTCCACAGATTCAAAACCGCCAACAGACATTTTGCCGAACTCACCAAAAGAAACCCGTGATTCCAGTATTGTTTTCTCAGCTGCCGTCTTATTAACATCTGCATCAAATATCAGAACGTTAACCTTTGTGTTTTTAAACTCGCCATTCAGGCCTTCAGGAGTCCAATCCAGATCCATGCCTGAAATACGTCTCCCTAATTCGCCCTTCGTGATCTTACAGGGGTAGTTCCGGTCAACAAACTCCCTCAACAGAGAACTTTGACCAGAAATAATATTTCCCACACGTCTCTTGATGTGTTGTCCCCCAAAATCACCAGAGACCTCGTTGCACAAACCACGAAGGGGCTCAAATTTTCTCAAATCAGTGAACGAAAGTTTGAGTTTGTTGTTTGTCAAAAGGCGTTCACACCAGTGATAAAACCCGGCATGCACCGAAGGCGTAGAGTTATAGGCCAAATTTGACACCGCGAGGACATTGGATAAGAAAATTGCAGTAGCAGTATCGCTGTCAACGTGATCAGTTGATAAGAGATGACACTGATTCTTATCAATTCTTGTTGCCTCGTAGAATTCGTGTAGCGCGTGGTCGCAGGGGATAAAATCAGGAGCGCATCTGTACAAAAATGAAAGGTTGCTGTCGTCGGCTGAAGTAGGCACCGCACAGAAGGAGTTAGAGGCGTCGTTGCAGCTCAAACAGTCATTAACAATATTAGCAGCTGTCGAAGATAATTTTATTTCCACATCATGGTCAGTGATGGCATCACCATTGTTGCCGCCACCAGAGCAATCGACTTCATCATCGTCGCAAGCTGTGTCAAAATGCCGCATCAACTTCATATCATCCTCATTGTTGTGAATTTTGTGAAAATGCTTCAGCATTTCCTTCACCCCTCGCTCCACCTTGCTGCTATTTTTAAGGCAAGGGATGACACACTCAAACCCTCCAGTGCCTGGACCGCTCTTGCCGCTGCTGACATAGTCAACTGCCTCTGTATTTGCCACTCTTGATCGCTCCATCTTCCGCCTAAATCTATCCACTACGTCCTCACTTTTTCCCCTTGCCCGTCCTCCCTCATCCATGACAGCAAAGGTGTCGTGTATCACCCGTCGCTTGAGAATTTCGTCGATCCCTCCAATGGTTCCCGTCGAAGGAACAACCTCAACTTCTAATAACCAAATTTTTAGAGACTCATCAAGCAAAAAATCGTGCCGCCAGTAACCGAACGCTCCCCTGCTATTGCTCAAAAAAACTTCGTTGGTTTCCATCTGCATCCTGGGAAGCGTCGCAGCCATGGATGTAGCCACAATTTCCCTCACTTGGGGGTGGATGTCTTTATAATAGTCCACACCACTTTCAGCTAGCGCCTTGCGAAATTGGTCTCCCTTCCATACATGCTTCTCTGCATCAAATTTGGGGTTGAGGGCCTGGTTGAGCAACCCGTTGGTCAAATGAGCTAGTTCAGGCTGCACGTGTGAATCATCTTCCGCGCCCGCATTGGGAACGTCAATGTCTGGAGATGTTCTGTAGCCTCGAGAACTGAAAAGGACGAGGAGCTCGTCATGGATCAACACTGTAAGAGGGTTCAGAGTCACATGCGTATACACCCCAAAGCTGCCCCAAAAGGTGAATGGGGGGGGGGGGGATATGATCAGTAACAAATATATACTCACACGGAGTTGTTGACTAGCGCCGGCGTTCATCACCCACCTGAATTTTTTTAATTTACTGTTTGGAAAGGGTCTGAGGAGGAAGGGGGGTCCGACGTATTGTTGCAGAACGCATTCACTGTTAACTTTTTCTCCGCCCCACTGTCGCCCCTGCTCATCGATAAAAATGTTTGCCTTGTCATTCTTGCAGTCTCTTACCCTAGTACGGTCAGTCTCATTGAACAAATTTACCACAAACACTCCCCCTCCCAGCTCAACATCAGGAATTTTTAAGATGAATCGGCCCTGCAGAGAGTTCAGGAAGGTATCTGATAATTGCGAGACAAAGTAGCTCCGCGACATAAATTTAGCAGAATCGCTCAGCACCCCTATCACACCGTAGTCAACATTCTCTTGCCGAGAAGAGCTCCAAATCATACGCGTGGTTGCCTCCTCTACATCTTCAGTTTCCCCAACTGTCACAATTCCTTTTTCAATTAACTCTCTCGCTATGTCCGAGAACCAACGTAGGGACTTGACCAGCTTATCCTTGTGATTTGCTCGTATAGTGCCATGAAAAGTGTTAAAGGGAAGAACGGTCCCGCCTTTCAACTCGCTCACTTCTTTCTCCTCAAGCTCTGAGACTGCCAGCTGACCCGCAGTTTCGTCTGTGACATGACCTAAAAACCAAATGAAGGCTTCGTTTCTTCCAAGCTCGACCCCTGGCCAACACTCGACATACCCATAGTGGTAGAAGGTTTCTCGCAGTAAATGAAACTCTTCAGAGTCGGCGTGAAGGGGGGAGTGCACGAACCTGAATGTTCGCTTTGTTGTTAGCGGTTGCCAATTGTTACCGTTGTCATCACAGTCATTACCACAATTTCCGTCTTTACGGCTGTCTGGGCGATGGTAGCTGCTCTCTCCACCCTCGCAATACAGAGCATCAGTGATTTCAGTTACAACATGAATGTTGCAGTCTCTATCACTTGTAACACCCATATTCTTGCAGAAATATTCTCCAATGGCATGAAAATCGTCACCGTCTCTGACGCTCACACCATAAGTGACTCCATTGACCACAAAGTGAGCCGTGATCTCCTTTGTATCATTGTGCCAGATAATTGGGCCAGGCGGTGAGGAGGAAGATGGCAGGGCTTTGAATTCAGGGGTGCTTGTGGGGGTTGTAGGGGTTGAAGGGAGGGTGTTCAACAGAAGAGTTGCGACGGCGGCAAAGATGCGCTGCATACCAGATTTTTCCTTCCTAAAAATTATATGTTACTTAGACCCTTGATTTGGTTTACCCCCACACCCCACACCCTAGCTTCCTTTTCGGATGTAGGATTCACTGTTTGTTTGAGCAAAACAAGATTTTGTAATGATTTAATTCTTTTCTCTACCGAAATATTTATTTATATTTTTCTGAATCCATTACTCCGCAACCACACGACTCCCCCTCCTCTTTCACTTGGATATTTACGGTACCTCCCCTCGGACCGACCGAAAGAAACCGAAACACAAAAGACCCGATACGTTGTGTTCTGATAGACAATTTTTGCCAATCACAGGCTGTCCACAAAAATGTCGTGTTCCCCCACCCCTCTGGTGTCCTTTCTCCTCCTAATCGTTGTGTTTTCGTGCACAAATGGAAGTTTGTATACCCGATCCAATATATTTTTGGCACCTCGTGTTCGTGGAGGTGGTCGGGGAATTGTGAACACACTCAGAGGGGGTGGATATGAAATCGCAAGCAACAACGGTGACAGCAGTGCAAAAAACGACGCTGATGGTGACGAAACCCAAAGCGACAACTGTGGTGATGGCAATTACGATGAAGATGACGGTGACGATGTTGATTGCGATGGCGATGGAGGTGGGAAGAGTGACGTGGAGAGTGAGGGTGACCAAGATGGCAGCGACAATGATGTCTCCTCCTCCGCATCAGCCCCAGCTAATACTACGCCGGTTACAGTAAAGATTTTCTCGCCTCCGCTCCACCCTGCCTTTGACATTTCGCATTCTACCTCGTTAAGGCGATCGAAGACTGTTGGTGAATTGAAAAGTCAGCTGTCTAATCAACTCAAGGGTGGTCCGATTCCAGTTAGTTTTGTCAATGTGAAGCGCAAATTTGGTAAGGATGAGTTTTTAGGGGATAATGTACGCTTGGAGGCCCTTTTAAATGACGAGTCTGGTTCCGATGACGATGACGAAGACGAAAACGAAGACGAAGATGACTCCAGAGAGACTTTGAAGTTGACAGTTGACATGATACCCCCAATTGTTCCCAAATTCGCCGAGAATTTTCCACAGAAAAGGATGGGACTGTCTTCTCTTTTGTCAGCATACGCCAAAAACCAAGCAATTTTGGTATTGTTGCTTACCAAAAAGAATCCTAAGACGACTGGCTGGGTCGATATCGACAGAAAAGCGAAACGCATAGAGGAATTGTTGCGTTTGTCCTTGGGGGAAGAGTTGTGGAAAAAACTTGAGGACGAGCCGGAATGGGACGGTGAAGATATTTTTGAGCAGGAAAATGCTCTTGCAGATATTCAGAAGACCAAAAGTCGTTCGAGGAACACCAGCAATAAGTTGAAACAGACATTGCAAACGAACCTGAACATAGACTGGGTGGATTCAATTCGTGCTTCTGTCTTATTCCTCTTCTTCGGTCTCTTTGGGGCTGTTTCGCCTGAGGCGCGTATCTTTCTCATCACAATGTCGCCCCTTACGTTTGTCTGCCAACTACGCCCAGTGAAGGTTTGGGCCCGGAAACTCTTCTACTCGTCAGTTAGGCCCAGGGGGATCTTAAAGACATTGCTGCCTGTAACCACGCAGACGATTATTGAGTGGAATGATAGATCCAAGGGGATATCTTACCGCGATGTTGATCAAATGGAGGCTTTATTTCCCGACGCTAGTGACGGTGAAAGGGACGATAAAAGGGATTGTGGCAGTGACTTCGAGAGTGATGATGGCTGATGATGGCAGTGAAGATGTTGAAATAAGATTGATCAGCAGCGGAGATTGAATAACAAAAGCAACAATTTGTAGATCTGCCAGTAAGAAAAGAGGAGGCGAAGATTTGACTTAGCCGTCGAGGTTTTTTGTTCTCGAGAACTTATACGATCTGGTGCTCAACTTTCGACAAGGAATGAGGATTGCCGCACTATTCCACCCTCTCCCAGCTCCCATTTGGAAGCTAATGTGAAAACCAAGCTTCCTAAATTGCACAGACGGTTTCATCAGCACAATCTAGAGAGTAGACGTAGGGGTTGTTGTGTGTGGTACAGTGAGAGGGATCTTTCCCTCATAATATAATGATTCCTCATGGTGCCTCTCTCACACTGAACGACGAACGAACAGCAAGAATCTGAAAACGAAACTCACTTTCAGTGAAAATTTCTACGAATAACCTGAGGTCAAGAAACAATCAAAACCATACTGAAATAATGGAACTTTAAGAATACCTCGAACAATTATTAAACCTAATTCCCACTAGGTTAAGGACCCACGCTACCCCTCAGCTAACAATACACAAGAAAAATATATCTCGACAAATCACACACCCCCCACAGAATGAGAGGCACAAATTATTAAACCCAATTCCCACTAAACTTTGTCAAAAAGCAACCAGAGCAGGAAAATTTTTAACTAAGACATTTAACACAAAAACCACTAAAACTAGGGATTGGTTATAAATTGTTTCATTAAGTGTTTTCTGTCTTGTTCAGATTAGAGCAGATGATGTTTAGGTTCTCTTTGTTGTCGTCGTTAGTGTTCTTTTTTCGTCCTGAGTTTCTGTTGGGGTTCTTGTTTGTGTTTGCTGTTCGTTTGTCGTTCTCGATCGTGTGAGTGGCTTTATTCTTGCAACTTAAATAATAAATAAATAAATAATTCTTGTTGCATCCTTGACAAAAAACTAACTATCTCCAAGGAAATCTCTGACTGGATCTCCCCCCTTTTTCTCCAACCCCTTTCTAAGACTCTAACCTCTTAACAAACTAACAATTTAACCCAACCACAACAAGGTTACCTCTTAACAAACTAACAATTTAACCCAACCACAACAAATTTTTGAGGTGGTAAAAAAACTTATTTAATCATATTTACTGTCGTAATTTTTTTCAAGATGTTAATCATATATATATTATGTATAAATATCTTTTAAAGAAAATTTCTAATCAATAATTATATATTATTATTTTATGTATTAAATTTTCAAAATTTTATTAAAAAATAGAAAAAAATTAATTATCAATTAAATAAATTATCTTAAAAAATAACGTACAATATATATATATATGATTATACAATTAATAAAGGGAAATGTATATCAAAAATGTAATGAAGTAAACGAAATCAAATTTTTTGTAAGCATCGAAAAGGACGCGAAAACTCTGAATTTAAGCACCAAATTTTACACAAACAGAGCCTCCATAGCCCTGAGTATATTTGTGCTGAGCTGAGCGCATGTTTATAAGACGTACGGTGGCCCTGCTAGCTTTGCCTGCTCTCCCTACAGTGTCTTACTCTTTGACTACTAGTGCCTCTGCAAGCCGGACGATTTTCCGTGCATCCTCCTCCTCCTCCTCCTCCTCCTCCCTTGCATCCACTCCCTCTTCTACAATGTCCTCCTCCTCCACGGGTCTGGGTCGTGTGTCGCTGCTTCAGTTTCATGTGACGCACTCGAAAGAGGCGAACATTATCACGGCTCAGAAATATATAAAAAAGGCCGCTTGCCAGTCCCCTAATTTGATCGTTCTCCCCGAGATTTGGAACTCCCCTTACTCGACAGGCTCCTTTCGTTCCTACTCCGAGCCTTGCCCTTGTGTTGGCGACACAATTTCCAGCTTTGATTGCAGCAATTCTCCTTCGGTAGATATGCTATTTAGCGCCGCTGCTGACTCGAAGACGGCCATAATTGGTGGTAGCATTCCTGAGATCCACGAAGATAAAATTTACAACACATGCCTGGTTATTGACGGATCTGATGGACGTGGAGTCGTGATTGGAAAGCACCGCAAGATTCACCTGTTTGACATTGACGTGAAGGGTGGGATAACATTCAAAGAAAGCGATACGCTAACTGCGGGTTCTACGCCTACGGCCTTTGATTTGCCTGTCCTCGGCACTGCGGGCGTTGCAATTTGCTACGACGTGCGCTTCCCCGAGCTGAGCTTGCTTATGGCCAGCAAAATGGGGTGCAAGATATTGGTTTATCCTGGCGCCTTCAACATGACTACCGGTCCGAAGCACTGGGAGCTGCTGATGCGCGCCCGCGCTAACGACTGCCAGGCGTACGTACTCGCTGCCAGTCCCGCGCGCGCGACGGAGAAAATGTTGCAGGCTGACGAGGAGGAGGGGAGAGGGAAGGGGTATGTCGCTTGGGGCCACAGTATGGCAGTGAGTCCGTGGGGTGAGGTGTTGGGTAGCTTAAATGAAGGTGAGGATATACTCACTGTCGACATTGACCTCAATTTGGTGGACGAGGTGAGGGGCGGGATCCCCGTCTGGAAGGGGCAGAGGAGGGAAGATGTGTACAAACTGGAAGCCCTCAAGTGAACCTCATATTAGTGAATAAGAAAAGAAGGTTCTTTAGCGCAAAATATTTTTTTAGCTTCTCATGCTGCACATAATTATACATTCGCATCACTGCATTCGCATCTGCGTTCGTACGCTTGCGTTTACTGCATTCGCAACTCATATGGCTGGACCAAAACGTCTTCCAAAACCTCGGTGAAGAATGCCCCGCCGATATTGTAAGTGACCTCAAAGGTGAGCAGGATGTCCTCGTTGATGCTGACATTCCTCTTGCCTAGCAGACACCACGCGCTGGTGGTTGCTCCGACCGGGAGAGTCTTGATCGCAAAACTTTCGGAGAAGCATAGAACATCCTCCCGTGAGCTGTCAACACACCTGAGATCGATGTCGGCAAAATTTTCGAATCTTGTGTTGCTGAAGATGGCCTCCAAAACAATGAAACCGGAAAACAGGTGCTGTTCATGCAAAAAGTAAGACAAGCAAACCGAATAAGTCAGCAGTGATAAATAGTTAGCAAGAAACGCAGCAAGAAATCTAAAGAGCACCTTCCACACGCAACACAACACAACACAACACAACACAACACAACACAACACAACACAACACAACACAACACAACACAACACAACAC
>ERZ651776.1534-NODE-1534-length-27386-cov-4.753122_pt1 | contig 27386 bp, 21 predicted proteins | sample MGYA00514761_ERZ651776 | MGnify/ENA metagenome assembly ERZ651776 | reverse complement strand
ATGGGGTTTCTTACTTCCACCCTCCAGTTGTTGTTGGCTCTATCCAAGCTTTCCCTTGACACCATCGTCGTTTCTTGGCTATTGTGAAGATGCTTCCTCCCCTTGATGTGTAAATAGCACAAAATGATGACCGCGAAACTCGGCACTCCCCCGATGCCGAATAGAATTCTAAACTGGAAGCTTGCGACATCTGAATATGCAGCACCAGTCTTGTCCTCCCCAAAAATGTACACGAGGATGTAGGCGATAATGTAAGGGATGATGGTGCCAGGAGTCTGCCAAAAGAAGCCTTTGGCGACTTCAGTGGCACGGTGCTGAGGGGGTGTTAGAGGTCAAAAGGAGTTTTTGGAAAAAAAAACCATCCCATAATATCCCATAAAACAATAACCACAAAACAATTGCACCATCGGCTACCCCGCATGTAGTACGATCTCACCTCACCCTCGACGACGCTTTCGCCCCTCAAAGTCCCAGCCAACGGGTATTTCCCACCGATCCCAACTCCCATGACAAACCTTGCTAAAATCAAGACAGTGTAAATGCTGTCTGCCCCCCCCCAAGTTGCGAATGCACTCATCATGGCACCCAAGAATGTAAAAGTACAAGTAACGATCATGGCGTTACCCTTTCCGATAAGGTCACCGAGGTATCCCATCGAGGCCTGGCCAGCGATGGCTCCTGCAAATACCGAGGATTTCAGCATGCTATCTTGACTCTCGGACCGGGGAAAGGCAGGATCAGGATCGCCACTATCCATAAGTTGAAGGCAAATCGCAATCACGGTCAGATTATACTGGATAGAAAGATTCGAAAGGGCACTGATTGTGGAGCTGTAGTCAACTGGTTTCTTCCCTTGCTGATGATGGCTTCCGCCAAGCAATGCTTTATTGTCCATTTCGTTTCCGGGTGGGTCGTACCCGGGTTTCAAATCCTGAAGTTCAATTGATGTGTTGCTGGAGCGAGGGGGAGTCTTGATGCTATTATATTTGATCACTTTACTCTGGCTCTCCATTGATTAAAATGATATGTGAACTCCCGAAGCGCCGAAATCTTAAATCCAACTGAGCAGCTAAAAAAGCAAAAGGGGACAAAATTGCACCCCTGCTCCAACTGCAACATATAACTATTCGAAGGGAGCATTATGAAGAAAATCATTTTTCTTCTTGCGTTTACTGTTTCTTTCTCACAATCCTCCCCTCAGATTGATCATGTGGTCCTCCTCTTGATGGAGAACCAGCCTTTCGACAAATTCTTTGGTTTCATGCAGGAAGAACTGCCTGGAATCGAGGGTCTCACTGGTAATGAATGCTTTGATGACGGTAGTGGTACTAAAACATGCGTGCAACAAACAGCCAAATATGTTTGTGATGGAGGTGGCAGCATGGGATACAATGAAATGGTGAATGAGATTTTTGGGATGAATAATTGGGATGGCAAAGCCGGCACTATACCCCCGGCTGAACAGCCGCAAGATGGATGGATGGAGGTAACGAATAATGTTGAGGTAGTTGCCCAGTTCAAGCCGGATGCGAACCCAATCAAATCCGCTCTCGCCAAGCAATTTGGAATATTTAATAAATGGCACTCATCATTCCCTGGTCCGTCTACTCCCAACCATCTTTTTATTATGACTGCCACCTCCGGCGGGTGTACAACAACTGGAGAGGACTACCAATGCGAAACGGGGAAAACGTTCCCTCAAAAGACTGTCTTTGAAAATCTTGAAGCAAACAACAATACCTGGGCTTATTATTACAACGACACGACTTGGAATTATTTCCTAGAATATTTCAACACCCCAGCTGGAGTGGCTGGGGTTCAAGGTTACGATGAATTTTATGACAGGGCCGCAAAGGGGACCCTTCCTAACTTCAGCTTTATACTTCCTCGCCAGGGAGAGAACCAGACCACCGGAATGGGACCCAACGACGATCACCCCTGCCATGACATCGCTCTCGGCGAACTTCTCATCAAGGATACCTATGAGGCTGTGCGAGCTGGACCCAAGTGGAATAATACCTTGCTCCTCATCACCTACGATGATACTGGGGGCTGGTATGACCACCATCGAGTCCCTACGGGCGTGCCTGCCCCAGACGACGTCAAGGCTTGTGGAGCTGCCGACACAGACTTCACTTGGCTTGGACTCAGGACGCCAACCTTGCTTGTCAGTCCATGGATAAGCAAGGGGAAGGTCATACAGGAGCCCGATGGACCATACAAGGACAGTGAATATGAGCACTCCTCAATTTCGGCCACTCTGAAGAGCCTCTTTGATCTCCCAAACTTTTTAACAAAACGCGATGCCTGGGCCGGAGACTTCTCAAAGGAGCTTGATCTCAACGAGCCAACGAATCAGGGGCCCATGCACCTTCCCGAGCCTCCTGCTCCAGCTACCGGAGAACTTGCCACCCATGGGAAAGTTAGCTATGATGAATTAACCCGCAGGCAACGCCGGCGAGTGCAGGGCATCTCCAGGGCGTGCGGAGTAGACCCCCCAGACAACTGGGAATTATTCACCCACGCAGAGGCTGAGAAATACATCGCCAAGTGGGAGCGCATTCACAGAGACAACTCTCGCACCAGACGCATCGAGGAGTTTTAGGGAACTTGGTTCCACTGATTGATTTAAGATTAAACTTTGTTGTATTGTTTATTGTGCACAACGTTGTGTACAATGTGATGAACTGATTTGCGGTTTTGTTAATTACATTATTATCTCACTTCAACGTTCTGATTTCTTCCACCGGGTAATGGTTTGAGTAAACGTCCCTCAACCTCAACTAAAGCATCACCAATCTCGAAAGTGGCAAAATTCTCCACAAGCACCTTCTTCACCTCCGCAATCTCAAAAAGAGGAGACAGCCGAACCTCCTCCTTCAAGTCGTCAACGTTCTTCCAGGCAGTGTGATACATCTCGTCCGCCTCAGTGATCTGAAATCCAGAATGAGTGATGGTACCGATCACGGACCCACCAGACACGGACGATGCTTTCAGCTCGAAACGCTCACAATCGAGGAGGACAGTGGGGGGAAGAAGGCTGAGGTGGTACAAATTTGGTCCAACCGTCTTATAGGCTGTGCGGGAAACCTCGCACAGAAATCGGACATTAGACATAGGCAAGCGGTATAGTAAACAGGAGGATTTTTTTTCGGCAGAGAAGGTTACAGAGACCCCAAATAAACGAATGGTTGTGCAAATGGGCAGAACAAGACAAGACGGTTTAAAACAGATACGTATTTGGTTAAAATGTTTTCACGAAATAAATCCCCCCGAGCTATCTTTTAGCTGCCTCTACCTTCCCCTACTGTCGTTGATTTCCCCTACATGGCGTCAATTTGGACATGCAAGCGCTGTACCCTTATTAATGATGTTTCGGTTACGCGATGTAGCGTCTGCGACATGAAGCGCCCATTTGGCGACGCTAAAGGCTCATCCCCGGAAGGCTCGATGACAAAATTCTTCACCCGCATTCCTTCAAAGGAGACCGTCAAAGCGAAGCGAAAGAAAAGGAAGAAAGAAACTATGGGTCCGTCACCGAAAAGTCCTGCAGCAGCACAGAAGGTGCCAAGGAAAAAAGGGAGGAAGAGCGCTGCTGCTGCGATCCTGTGTGATTTGAGTGACAGTGAGGAGGACTTTGAGAAGTTATCCTTTCAGCCTCAGCCTCAGCCTCAGCCTCAGCCTCAGCCTCAACCGCAGTCACAGTCCACGTCCTTGAAGCAGCAAAAGAAAATCGGAGAAGTTCCAAGTTTGACGAACTACCTTTACCGACAAATGTCTCCGCTTCTCCTCTCTGAGAAAATTACTCAGTCCCTCACTCAGACATTTGGCATAAATACGGGCCTCCGCTCGCGCCAGCAAGAAGCAATCGAGAACGGCCTGTGCGGGAGAGATCAAATCGTCGTGATGGCAACAGGGATGGGGAAGAGTCTAGTATATCAACTCCCAGCTGTGCTTCGCAATGGTTTGACAATTGTTATCTCTCCGCTTATCTCACTGATGATTGACCAAGTGTCCAAGCTGAGTAAACTATCCATCCCCTCGGCACAAATATCTTCTACCACCTCTGCAGAATCTCGTGCAGATACAATCACCCACCTTGCTGGGTTGAAGCTTTTGTACGTGACCCCAGAGCTGATAGCGACGGAGTCCTTCCGAAATATCTTGAAGAAGCTGAACAAGCAGGGGGGAATTTCCACCTTTGCTTTCGACGAAGCGCACCTCATTTCGACCTGGGGTCACGACTTTCGGCCAAGCTACAAGAAAACTGAGTGGATTCGCACGGCCTTTCCCAAAGTCCCGGTGACAGCCTGCACCGCCACAGCCACCCCGAAAGTAATTCGTGATATTAAGGCAATATTGAAGCTGGGCGAGAGAAGCACTAGAATGATCATTTCGACCTTCAACCGTCCAAATATATACTACGAAATTCGCTACAAAACCCAGCTGGACCAGAATAAGTCCGGTGGCGCTAGGATAGACTTGATGAACTTTATCAAAGAGCAGCATGAAGCTCATTCGAAAGAGGAAATTTCCGGCATTGTGTATTGCCATAAAAAATCTGATTGCACCCTGGTCGCCTCTCAAATTTCGCGACAAACTGGCATCGAGGCGATTCCTTACCACGCAGGCCTTGGGGACAAAGCTAGAAAGGAGGCGCAAAACAATTGGATGAATGGAACAGTAAAAATCGCTGTGGCGACTGTGGCATTCGGGATGGGCATCGATCGGGCGTGTGTTCGTTACGTTGTGCACTGGAACATGAGCAAGACAGTAGAGGGCTTCTACCAGGAATCTGGTCGAGCGGGTCGCGACGGCAAGCCCTCATTAAGTTTAATGTACCATGATGACGAAGATGTCAGGAAGTTTGCCTTTTTGATCAACAAGGCCAGTCGAAAGTCCTCTGGTGAAAAAAATGACGGCCACGGTGCAGATTTTAAGCTTGAACAGCTACAGTGCATGAACAGCCTATGTGTGGGGGATGACAATGGGACGATTATGTGCCGCCGAAAGTATCTTCTCAAGCATTTTGGAGAGGAGATACCTCCTGGATTCTGCAACAAGACATGCGACTACTGCAAGGATCCCAAAGGCTGCGAAAAGCTGATCAAGGATGCCAGGTGTGCCGCAACTAATTACAACAGCAATAGCTTCACAAACACGAGCATCAAAACGGCTGGGATGAGAAAAAAATGGGACGGAAAACACAAGAAGGCGGGTGCTCTGAAAGGAGGTTTTGATTATGGCGACGAAAGCGAAAGCGACAGTAGCGGTATCGATGACAACCACAGCAATGCATTTACGAAGAAAAAGGGAAAAATGAAGGAGGGAATTTATGAGTTTAGCGATACGACAGAAACAATGCTGGGTGAAGAGGAAGATGTCAGTGAGGGACCCCGGAATAATTTTTTCAGTCAGCTCAAGAAAAAGAAAAAACCATCTACGGTGAAGGAAAAAAAACCTCATTTAGCGAAAGTGGAAGCCCCCCCGCAGAAAACGATGGGGTTTGTAGCGGCATCTGAAATCCCCGTCACACCACCCTCCCCTAAAGTTGATCACGACAGCGAAGTCGCTCGACTTCAAGCCCAGCTAAAACTGCACCAGGAAAAGATGGCCGCTAAAGAGGCAGAGTCAGCCGCAAGGAAGAAAAAAGTGAAAGCCAGTAGTGGAGGTTCAGGGTTTGCTAAGGCAAATGGAAGACCGCTCTATGGCAGCACGTCAAACAGCAGGAAAACAAGATAATGTAGAGATATATAGGGTTTTTATTTCGTTTTGGGCAGCATGACATTTTTTGTTGTTGTTGTCGTTGTAAGAAACTACAAAAGCCTGCCTTTTACATTAAGGTTACACATTCACTTCGAGGTCGGAGCCATTTTCCCTCGCCTTGGCGTATCGATTTAACAGCTCGGGAAGCATGCCAATCGGATCTATAATAGGCCGGCACGTCTTGGCCGTCTTGATCGCCAGTTTTACATCATTGATGCCAGTGTACCGCATGAGAAGCATCTAAACAGAGTTAAGCGGGGGAGCGAGGAAGATTAGTGTGACGAAGATCAGCTCATATATTGCCAGGCTCTCGCAGTGCGCTGCTCTCTCCGTGCCAAGCTTTCGTTTCATATAATTTTGAAGCGCTCCAGCACCCTGTCATCACATCAACATCGTCTCGCTTTGCATGTACACTCACAACTCCAGTTGTTCCCGCCCGGTGGGCTCCCGCAAGGCAGTGCACCATCACACTTTGCCCATTCGCCAAACTCTCGTCAACAAACTCGAAAAGGGGGGTCAGATACCTAATCACTGAGGCATCGTTATCCTTCACAGAACGAGACCAGAATGAAATAGCAAATCGTAGATATGTTATCACCCCAACGGAGTCATCTTTCTTAGTCTTTGAATGGGCTGATTTCGTCCTCTTCCCGTCCGGTGAACTGCGCTTGCCTTCAAAGAAATTGGGGATGTTATCGGTACAGTTGACAATTCGAGTGATGCCTTTTGATTCCAGCAGTTCGCGAGACTGAGCAGCAGATTGGTTTCCAACATACAAAGTGGCACCATTTGTTGGATGTTTCCAAACTATCTCAGTGGGAGAGGTAAGCAGAAAGGGGGAAGCGAGGCAAGGTGTGAGCAAGATTTGGGAGTATCTTGTTCTCGGGCTTGTCATGCTTGATTTCAATCCAACGAGAGAAAACCTGGAGTTCAGCCACAGACGACGAACTCGTTCCACACAAGGCAGCTACTTGCATCAGTGCCTCCTCCACAAACTCGAATAGCGCAAAACACAGCAGACCATACCTGCATCAACATTATTGAAACGAGCTCGCTTCTCTCCCTCCCCAATTCCGAGGCTCTCAAACAAACGGCGGGCCTCCTCGTCGAAATCTAAAGTCTCATGGGTTTTCATGATCGTAAATGAAGTGGACACGACAGGAAAAGACTGCTGAGAGTGAAGGTGGGTCGTCCGCCGGATCTCTTGTGAAGTCTTGTGTGTCCGTGCTGGTCTCAACGCACGTTTATAAAGCTAAAAACGGGCGAAACGCACTAATTTGATCGTTTGTACGTGTGGATTGACTGACGTTTTAAAAATGTAATGTTACAAAGAAATCTACGGTTTTGGCAGTGGTGTGCACTCTTCCCCACCTGGACTTTCAAACGTCTCATTCCTTGCCCAATCAGACAACCATCCTCCTTCTTTGTTTCCAAAATCTTCGTAACACTGTCTATCTGCGAAATAATATAATATTATGCGATCCTTCCGCTCTCTCTCGACGACGCTCAGTACCTCCTTTCCACCCCGATTATCTCTCCCCCTCTGTTCTACAAGTAATGTTTCCCGGCGGTCGCTGTCTGCGGGTTCTGCTCAGGTGGGTTCAAACGATATCCTCCCCCCTTACATTCGGTGCTTGTGCCACAGCCTGTGTGCTTGTGGTGTGTGTGTGCACTGTTTCGTTTTTTCCAGTCGCTCCGTCTGCTCTGTGTGCTCTGTGTGCTCTGTGTGCTCTGTGGGCTCTGTGTGCGTTGTTGGCGATTTAGGCCTCTCGAATCTGTGAATTATTTATGTCATGTTTAAAGCCGTTGGAACCCTCAAGTTTTAACACTCCACTCCACTCCAATCCTCTCAATTCTCAATTCTCAATTCTCAATTCTCAATTCTCAATTCTCAATTCTCAGCATGTGATGGAAAGCTTCAACCGGCCTGAGACCCGGTTTGATTTTACCGAGGAGAACTACGAGAAGGTGCAGCGAATCCTGTCCAAGTACCCCGACAACTACAAACAATCCGGAATCATCCCCCTGCTGGACCTTGCGCAGCGGCAGAATGGGGGCTGGACCTCACTGGCAGCCATGGACAAAGTGGCAAAGATTGTTGGGGTGCATCCCATGAGAGTTTACGAGGTCGCAACCTTCTACACCATGTTTAACCGCGAAAAGGTCGGGAAGTACTTTATCCAGCTCTGCGGCACGACGCCCTGCATGATCTGCGGGTCACAGGACATCTCTAATACAATCCAGAAGCACCTGGGCATCAAGGAGGGGGAAACTACCAAGGATGGCCTCTTCACTCTTCGGGAGGTGGAGTGCCTCGGGGCCTGTGCTAATGCCCCTATGATTCAGATGAACGACGACTACTACGAGTGCCTTACTCCCGCTACGACGATCGAACTGCTCGAGGCTTGCAAGAAGGGGAAGCCGCCTCTCATGGGAAAGTGGGGCAGCCTTCCCATGAACGGTCAGGTGTCGTGTGAGGGACCCAAGGGGAAAACAAGTCTTTTCGAGATCAAGGCGCCAGTTGTCGACAAGACTAGATTCGAGAAGGGAGAAGTCAAGCCAAGTGACGTCAAGCAACACATGGGTTACTAAAAATGTATGGTGGTGACTAATTTTGTCTTCCACTATTGGTTTTGGACGTTTTTCGAGTTAGACGCGAGTAAAGACGTAATTAGGATAGGACGAAATTGAGACGTTTTTTTCTTTTGATGATGACATATATTTCGAATGTTTTTCCTAGTTACTCCTCTCCTGAGTGGTGTTTGCATGCAAGCCACGAAAAGAAAACAAGTTTAAATGTTGCCATGTTGCCCAAAACTTCCCACCATTGGGCACACTTAAAATTAAACTAATTATCAGCATAGACCACAAATCACAAATCCACCACCATTCCGCCATCCTTCTGTCATTATTGATAAATTTTCTCGATGCCATCTCTTGATGCCATCTCTTGATGCCATCTCTTGATGCCATCTCTAAAAAACCATCTCTCCATGCTTGCAATCCCTCCATGTCTTCATGGCTCGATCTCAAGCATAAGATCCTGAGGGTCAAGGTTGACTCCGGCCGTCACCTGAACGTTGACCACCATTCCAGAAAGGGGAGCAGCCACAGCAGTCTCCATCTTCATAGCGCTCAAAATGGCGACGACATCACCCTCTTTTACCAGGTCCCCCTTCTTCACCTTAATCTCCACGACAACTCCTGGCATTGGCGCTCCCACGCTACCAAGGACATCTGGATCAGCCTTGGTCTTGACGATCGCCTCGCTCACACCGGCGCTCTTATCAGCCACCCTAACGGTCCTCTTGAGTCCATTCATTTCGAAACTGACGTCCACAAATCCCTCATTATTCGGCTTTCCAATGTTCAGCAGTTTCAAGTGCAAACTCTTCCCCGTCTCCAGCTCTACGACAGCCTCAGGAGTATCGGGCTGCATGCCATTCACAAAGGTATTTGTATCCAGGTGGGTAATCTCCTTACTGTAGGTTGTCACGTTTCTCATGAACTCATCGAAGACAGCTGGGTACATGCAATGGCTCATAACATCAACATCCCGGATTTCCGGTCCCCATTTCTCCTCGAGGATGCGCCTGGCTGCACCGAAATCTGCAATCGCGCGTAAGAGGGGCGTAAATAATGATAATTAGTGATAAATTAGTGGATTTTATATACAGCGAAAAGACAAATACCGAAAAAAATCCCGAACATGTCACCAACACGACTCACCGAAATCTTCCATCTCCTCCCCAGGCCTCCCCTCAAACGCCACTTTGCCGTCATACCCGTCGATCGTCCTGCCTTCTAGAATCTGCGACCTCAAGGGCTCAGGGAATCCGAAAGGGGGCACACCAAGGAACCCCTGAAAGTACTCAATCACGCTCGAGGGGAAGTTGAGGGTTGACGCCTGCTCCCTGACGTCCGCCTCGGTAAGATCGTTCGCGACCATGAATTGGGCAAGGTCGCCACAAACCTTGGAAGAAGGTGTCACCTTGGGAATATCTCCCAAAAGACGGTTGGCCTCTTCGTACCGCTGCTTCACCAACGCGAACTGACCGCCTAAGCCGAGCTGCTTGCTCTGGAAGAGCATGTTTGTGTACTGCCCTCCCGGAATCTCATGGTGGTAGACGCTGCTACTCCCGCTCTTCTGTCCGCTCTCAAACTGGGAGTATACCTCGCGTGTACCCTCCCAGTAATCGTCAAGCTTGCCCAGCTTCTCTAAGTCGATGTTGGTATCCAAGGGCGATCCCTTGAGACTTGCAACGATTGCGCCCATGGACGGTTGGCTGGTGGTTCCGCTCATGGAATCGATCGCGGCATCGACGGCGTCGGCGCCGCTCTCCGCGCAGGCAATCATCGCGGCAACACCGCAGCCGGACGTGTCATGGGTGTGCACATGGATGGGAAGGTCCGGATGATTCTCACGCAGCGACCCGACTAAAAGTCTGGCAGCCTGAGGAGTCAGAAGACCCGCCATGTCCTTGATGCACAGCACGTGGGTACCCATGCTCTCCAGCTCAGCCGCAAGGTTGAGGTAATACTCTAGGTTATAGCCGCCGCGGTTCACATCCGCAACATCCCCGGTATAGCTCATGGCAGACTCAACAATCCCCCCTGCTGTTCCGACAGCATCGATGCCGAGGCGCATGTTCTCAACGTAGTTGAGCGAGTCAAAAACTCGGAAGACGTCCATGCCGTGTCCCTGGGCGAGGCGACAGAACTCAAAAACGGCGTTGTCGGGGTAGGAAGTGTAGCCGACCGCGTTGGCGCCGCGCAATAGCATCTGGAAAGGGACGTCGGGCACTTTCTCCCTCATCAACGCCAAACGGTCCCATGGACATTCCTTCAAGAATCGCATCGAAACGTCGAAAGTGGCTCCCCCCCAGCACTCCATAGAATAAAGAGAGTCTCCCAGGGCAGCTGCAGTCGGCTTAGCAATGGGAATGATGTCCTTTGTACGCAGTCTAGTCGCAAGAAGCGACTGATGCGCATCCCTCCAAGTGGTGTCCATGAGCAGCAGCCCTGGCCTCTCGCGCACTGCCTTTGCGAAGGCCTGCGCACCGTCGTTGACGTAGATATCCCTCAAAGACTTCTTCGTCGACAGGGGCCTCGGCCCAAATTTAGGAGGCTCCGGGGCGACAGCTGACGCCAATGAAAGGGGGCCAGTTGCTCCCAGTGAAGGCGGTGGTCCGTTCACCGTGCTCTCAGCGATAAACTTGAGAATCTTCCCCCCGCGATCGCGCGAGACGTCCTTCTCGACCAGCCCGGGATTCGACGCGATAAAAGAAGTGTCCACGGCGCCGTTTACAAAATCGTCGTTGTGCAGGACGTTGAGTAGAAAACTTTTGTTGGTCTTCACACCACGAACACGGAACTCCTTAATCGCACGGATTAGCTTCTTGGTCGCCTCCCTGCGCTCGCGAGCTTTGGCAGTGATCTTGACGAGAAGGCTGTCATAGTGAGGCGTGATGCTGGCGCCGGGAAATCCGGGGCCATCGTCAAGTCGGATGCCCATTCCTCCAGGAAGGCGGAACGTCTCGATGCGACCTGTGTCCGGCCGGAAGTCCTCTGAGGGATCCTCGGTCGTAACGCGACACTGCATCGCGTATCCGCTAGTAGAGATGCTCTCCTGCCTGAGGCCGAGCTCCTCCAGAGTCTTCCCCGCGGCGATTTTGATCTGTGTTTGGACAATGTCGATGCCCGTGACTTCTTCCGTTACCGTGTGCTCGACTTGGACCCGCGGGTTCACTTCGATGAAGAAGTGATTGCCTTGCTGATCTACGAGGAACTCCACGGTGCCGGCGTTCTTGTACTTGGCCTCCTTGAGAAGTTTCAGGGAGTCATCAAAGAGAGCTTGTCGAGTTTTCTCAGGAAGGTGCATGGCAGGGGCTGTCTCAAGACACTTCTGGTGCCGACGCTGCACGGAGCAGTCGCGGTCGTAGAGATGGACAACATTACCCGTACCGTCACCGATTCCTTGGACTTCAATGTGTCGAGGGCGGTCCACATAGTGCTCAATGAAGCAGCGGCCATCCCCAAATGCAGTCAGCGCCTCATTTGAAGCCAGCGAGAAGTTCGCCTCGAGTTCCTCTTTGGTCAAACAGACCCGCATCCCACGTCCACCCCCTCCCATCGCCGCCTTGATGATCACGGGGTACCCAATCGGTCCGTGTACTCCGGGAACGCCATTCTCAATGGCATCCCTGGCCTCCTCCACAGTGGAAACAGCATCCTCAGTTCCCTCCACGACGGGCACGCCGGCGCGGACCGCGAGCTCCCTGGCGGATGTCTTGTCCCCAAAGGTAGCGAGGTTCTCCGCTGTCGGGCCGACGAACGTGATGCCGTTGGCCTCCAAAGCCCGGGCAAAGTTGACATTTTCTGACAAAAATCCATACCCAGGGTGCACACAGTCGATTTTATTCTTCAGACAGATCTGAACGATACTGTCAATGTCAAGGTAAGCCCCCACGGGGGATTTCGACGACGAAAGCTCAAAGGCTTGGTCGGCCTTGTACCGATGCTGGGTGAAACGGTCCTCGGCAGAGTAGATTCCACATGTCTCCAAATTCAGCTCAGTGCCCGCACGCATTATACGCGTAGCTATTTCACCGCGATTGGCCGCCAAGATTTTCTTGAATCCCCCTGTGTCGGACGAGGAAGAAAGCTCACGGTGCGCACCAAAATGGCAAATTTGGAGGGGGGAAGGGCGATGGCACCAGGAGGGGCATCCTGGTGTTTTGTTTGCCGTCAGGGGACGCAACAAGCGACCCCTCTGAGCTGAAGAGGACACCAAAGCACGCAACATTGGATGGACGGACGGGCGTTTTACTCCAACTTTAAGTTAACTCTCTTAACCTAATGGGGAAGGAAACAGATGACGAGAAAAATGACAAATGGGCTGAAATATTGGAATTTCGGAATTTCCCCGCATAAATGTCAAGCTTGTGCGATGCGATCTCCTCTGAACCAGAAAAGAGGAAGAGAGTGCCTCGAATCACTGTTAAAGAGGCAATAATGACCCCTCTTGAATACTCCTCTTTCCCAGTATCAATCTGTGGTGTGGTGACAGTCTACGACAAAGAGTTACAGCGCGTCGATCTGAGTGCGGACGGGGCTAAGATCATCGTGGACATAGGTGGTCCTCTTACTGATGGCTCACCCTCTCCAATCATAGGGGAGAAGGCAGTCATACTGGGAGTTTGTGCAAAGAACGGACGGAGAACTTATTTCAAGGCATGTGGAATTCGAGCCCCACGGGACGGCGACTTGACGAGAGAAGAGAGGAGGGCAAAGCACAGGGCGTTGCACAGGGAGCGCTTGGAACGCTTTGAGGCTCAAGAGGAGTCTACACCTTTGCCAAGTTGGTATACTGACCCACTGAAAGTTATCTACAACGCCCCGACATTCGCCGTCGTGGTGAAGCCGCAGGGTTTACCTACTCAAGGAGTTGGAGATCGGAACAAAACCTTCGTGGGCAGCAAAGGCGAGCCTGTGTCTCTTGTCAAGAGTGATCTTACCTTCCCAATTTCCATCCCATCGAAAATTTCCAGTCAGAAAAAAACAGTGCACTTGCCGTACACTGATAAAACGCAAGAGGCGACTCGATTGTCTGTTCCGGTCCCGGGTCGTGCGCTCATAAAGGCTGAGCCAGTGCACCGCCTCGACTCTGCGACAGGGGGCGTATTATTACTTGCCAAGACTAAGGAGGCAGTGCGAAAGTTCGCCACTATGTTTGCCACCAATCAGGGGGACAAGGCTGCTGAAAAGCATTACCGGGCCATCTGCTTTGGCGATTTTAACGATGTTAATCTTGAAAATAATCTAATTGATTCGCCTGTGCTGAAGAAGGACGCGCAGACAATTTTTAATGTATTGAAAGTGGTAGAGTGGGGACAGGAGGATGGCAACGGGGTGGGCGGAAAACTATCTTTGGTGGACTTCCAGATTTTGACGGGAAGAACTCACCAAATCAGGAAACACTGTTTGCACGTGGGTCACCCCATACTGGGCGACTTTCGGTATGGACCCTATAAAAAGGCGAGGGCAGTAGATTCCGTCGACAAAGACAACCTTCCTTCGAATATTTTTGGTTTTGGTTGGAGTTTCCATCACGCTGGAAATCTGTACCCCATTGACCACTGCAGCGATGGGTCAGATTTTGATTTGGAGCGATGGAGTCCACATAAGGAGATGTGCTTGTGGAGTCACTCTTTGACTCTACCCACAAATGATGTAAGCGAGGAGGAGAGATTACAAACATTTGCATGTGAGCCACCTGATTTTTGGAGCACAATTATGAGCGAGAGCGTTCGTATCAATCTAATAAATAATGTGGTAGGAAAGAAATGAAAGTAGAACAGACAGATGCCATTTCTGGAAAATTTCGCTTGATTTCTTCTCATGCTACAGTGCAGCTACCTCAGACTTGCTTCATAATATCGCTCTCAGTTTCTTTGCTGACGACGACTTTCCCGGCAATTTTCCCAAGCGCAGAGGCATAAATGCTCTTGACTTGTCCCGTTTCATCCAGTATTGGGTCAATCTTGCTTTCCCTGGCAAACAACCTCAAAAGCCGCATGATGCTTAACTTCGCCTTGTCCTTGTCAGCTACTCCTTGCAATCCGGCGCCGAGTCCGAACAACGAAAATAGCAGCGCGAACATGCTTATCAAGAAATCGCGGAACGTGTACTTGTCGGAATAGTTCATCAGAATCCAGGACCCGAACCAAAACTGCAGGGCATTTGCGAGCATCTGAATTAGCATCGAAAGCCCTGTTACCAACCCACTTCTCAGCGCCTTCTTCTTACGCCCCCCGACAACGCGGTTGGAGGCATAGTAAGCGCGCTCAAAATAGCTCTGAAGATTGAGACTGTACACCGTCTTGATGTTGTTCAGCGAACTTGTGAGGATGGTACCCGCAGAATCGGCAACCTTGGTTTCGGCGGTTCCTTCCTTATTGCTCTCATCGTAGCCAAACAAATTGTCCATCTCGACCTTGGATGCATATGCTGTGAAAGGTAGTGTGGCAAATGAGACCAAAAAGAAAGGCCACATGAATATGGCGCTAGACGAGCGCGAAGCGCGAGGAATGGAAAATTTGAAGAGGTGGGTTAGATTCGAAATAAGAGCTCGGCGAGAAGAACTCGACGAGAGGAGCTTTGCGACGGTAGCTCGGCAAAGATCGCTCGTCTCGCTTGCTCACCTGACAACAAGTCCGACCAACGCCGAGCACACGGCAATGGCGAGCGTGTTGATTGGCTCCGCCGTGAAGTGCTTCAGGAGTGTTGCATCTTCGCTCAGCTGCGCAGTGGTAACAGCATATCCATTGACATCGTGGAAACCAACTTCTTGCCTTATCAAACTGATGAACCCTGTATCGCGAATCCGCTTGCTCAATCGCTCGCTAGCCTTCCCTGAGCCATAACCCAGCAAAAAGTAGCCGACGAGAGCAAGAGCGCATAACAGTCCCCACCACATTGCGTATTCATACGAATCGTCTCTCAGACTGTCCGCCTGTTCGTTCCAATCCGATTGACATTGCTGATTAGGCAGGGAGACATCACAAAATAAGACAGGCGCAAAAAGGAGGTCGATCATAAGCGCAAACATTATCCCCCATAAAGGAAATACTGCCCCTGCTCCCATGGCCCCCGAGATGCCGAGGGCAATAAAGAACCAGTCTGATCTCACGAGCCGCCAACAGCTCCGCACAAGTTCTTTCTCCTCAATTTTGGAAATTTTCTTCTTCTCATCGTCGTCGTCATTTTTTGCGGCGTCCTCGTCGGTGTCCTTCCCGGGGTCCTTCATGACAGACAAGTCGTTAGCTGGCTCCTTTGAAGCGTCGGCGGAAGGCGTGTCGGTCAAGAGGCGAGCGTGGACGAGACCAGCATAGTGCGAATCCAACTCCATAAGCTGAGAGTGAGTTCCTATCTCCACAGACCTTCCATTCTTCATACAACATATTTTGTCCGCGTTCTTTATGGTGCTAAGGCGGTGGGCGACAACGATGGTGGTGCGGTCCCGCATCAATTTGTCCAAAGCCTCTTGGACTACAGCCTCAGAGGCCGTGTCAAGCGCACTCGTTGCCTCGTCCAGCAATAAGATTTCCGGGTCACTAATAATAGCGCGCGCAATGCAAATTCGTTGCTTTTGGCCGCCGGAGACCTGTGTCGTCTGTCCGATGTTCGTATCGTAGCCGTTCTCAAATTCGGTGATGAAGTCGTGCGCATTAGCGCTCTTCGCCGCCGCAACAATTTCCTCCAAGGTCGCATCGGATTTGCCCATCCTGATATTTTCAGCGATGGTCGTATTGAACAAAATCGGCTCTTGGGAGACAAGAGAGATCTTCTTGCGGAGGTCTCCCAAGTACTGACTCCGAATATTGACGCCGTCGATCAAGACTTTTCCGCTGTCAACATCGTAAAATCGGTTTACAAGCGAAATAATTGTCGACTTTCCGCACCCGCTGCCACCCGCTATGGCCAACGTCTCGCCGCGCATTACGCTCATGGAAAACCTCTTCAGCACTTGAGAGTTCTGTCGGGTAGGATATGTGAAATCTACGTTCAAGAACTGAACAATGGGCTGTTCGTCAGAGGATGCTAAATTCACCAAGTCAGAGCTAGACTCGTGAGGATGTTGGGATTGGAGACGAGGGTCGCCGACAGTGCCTCCTTCGGCACTGTCGCTCTGCTGGGCGCTGACAAGATTATAGTACTCGTTTCGTACAGTCATTAGATCATTGTGGGTTCCATACTCTGCGACATTCCCATTTTTTAGTACGGCAATATTATCAGCCGATCTGATGGTCGTAAGTCTGTGGGCAATAATAATGCTCGTGACAGAATTGGTACTCATCATATTGTTGAGCGCGTCCTGGACTAACCTCTCAGATTGGTTGTCAAGGGCCGAGGTGGCTTCGTCGAGAATTATTATCCTGCTGTTGTTGATGATGGCCCTAGCTATACAGACTCTTTGCTTTTGACCGCCGCTGAGCTGCACACTGCTTCCGCTGCCACATTTCGTCTCGAATTTCTCGGGAAATTCCTGAATGAAGTCGTAGCAGTTGGCTAGCTTGGCAGCATTTTCCACCATTTCCATCGTAATCTCTCTCCCCTCAGCGCCTCCAAACATGATATTTTTTTTGATGGAAACGTCGAATAAAATAGGCTCCTGCTGGATCACGGCGATCTGGTTGCGAAGGCTACGCACGTCCATTTCGCGCACATCCTTGCCATCAATCGTGACACTCCCCTCATCGACATCGTAGAAGCGTTGTAAGAGACTCGCAATGGTCGACTTCCCACAGCCGCTGCTGCCGCAGATAGCAAGCGAGGTAGAAGAGGGGATTTGTAAGTTGAGGCCTTTCAGGACTCGGTTCTCGAGGCGGGAGGGATAAGTAAAGTTCACGTTAGAGAATACAATCTCAGCGCCTCCGACATTCGACCCGGCATTCGAGAGGGAAGTAACAACGACAGAGCTCGCTCGCTTTCCAGCAGCTCGTTTTTCGCTGTCAATGTTGCGAAAATTATTCTGCGACTCGTCCAAGAGCTTCCAGAGCGACCCCATCGACGACTTGGCATTTCCAATCCCTTCCAAGAAGGCTGAGATCTGACCCATGGCTTGTCCGCCAAAAGCCACGCCAAGCATGGCCGTGAAAACGTCTGCGCCAGTGATGGAGCAGGTCTTGTTGTTGAAGACAGCACCACTTACGTCGCATCCAGACTTTTGTACTTCTTCAGCGAGGAGGTGGACACCATAAAGTGTCAAGATAACGTACATCAGGATGAAAGACGCCATCATCGAACCGTTGGCAACCCCGAAGTTGATGGCGCGCTTGACCCCAGATTTCTTGGCCTCATCAGTAAAGTTGAAATACTCGAGGGCAAATTTTTCCAATGAGCCCGGGAGTGTCAGGACGGTCCGAAGATTTCGAAGTACCTTCTCGGCAACTGCTCCCGCTCGTCCATAGGAGGCAGTCTGCGCTTGTTTCGCTTCTGTGTTTATCTTGACAACCCAAGAGGCGGAACCGCCAATGAAAGGAATGGTAGCAAGACACACCAACGTCACCTTCCAATTGGCGTAGAATGCCACACCAAGACCCCCAATCAAGTTCGTGGTGAATTGAATCCCCATACCAAACTTCAGGCCAGTAGCCTTGCGATAGAGGGCCCCAGCATCCTCAATTTTTGTGGACAATTCAGATACATCATGAGTGTCGAAGAATGACAAATCATTCGACAGGAGCGAGTTGAAAAGTGTCGTGCGGATGTTGGAGGTCACGTTAATGCTAAAAATTTCAAAACAATAGGTCTGCAGTGTTGCAGCAACTAGAGCAATAAAACCGGAGACGATGAAAGTGACGACAATGTTCATATTCTTGCTCACCAAGTCGGTGTCGTCCGGCCCACTGAGATCCACGAAAGCCTCGCTGTAGATGATCGCAAGAGCTGGGTAAATGCAGCCATTGGCCACAGCAAAGATTGCACCGAGTGAGAACATCAACTTCGCCCGAAACGTTGCGAAGCGGAAAAGTGTTTGATAGAGACTCAGCGTGACGATGGAGGAAGACGATTCGTCAGAGCCTTCAGCAGCAGTGGGACAGTTCTCCTCATTCTTCACAACTTGGGCAAGAATGACACTGTCAGCAAATTCACTCTTAGCGGTCACCAAGCTGTTTGCATTCCTCGCCGGGGCTGTCGTTTGCGGACCGTTGTTGTCCATTGCAAGACCCGACACAGAATGTGGATTTTGTCAAATTTAAAGAATCTATAAATTTTCAATTTCTCAAATTCTAAAGTCGACTTAAGCGCTACGTTCAAGTAGCTATTAGATTGATTTGCAAATTAGGACGTGAATCTTTTTTTCTTGTTCCTGAAATTATTCTGAGTCGATGTAGTTTGTTCCCGCAGTTTTTCCACTTGCCAACGATGCTCAGACAATTTTTAAACGCGTCCAGTCGCAGTGAGTTCACACTTTTGTTGCTACATCATCACGAATTTATTCTAACCAAACCACTAATACAACTTTTTTACCCATTTTCTCTGTTTGATACATCACACAAGCAGGCTCCGCTCGTGGGGGCCTATCTCGATTTTTATCGACCGCTGCTTCCTATGATGTCCCCGTACCCGACTACTCTATGGGTCCATCTTCCGAGTTCAGGTAAGCAACGGCAGATCACAGGTCATTTCTAATGACCTCTGACTAGGACGTCAGTGCTGAAGAAAGACATTTTGTGTTGAACTGAAAGCGTAAAGGCAAAGCACGCACTAACCGACCGATTCTTCTCACGCAAAATGCAGCGTCGTCTACACGAACCGTGCTCTCAACCACATGGCACCACCCTTCAAGAATGTGATGATTGACCTGAATACGACACTCACCACAACTTACAACTGTGCCAAGAGCATTATTATGCCCGGGAGCGGTAGTTATGGGATGGAGGCTGTCGCGCGTCAGTTCGCTACCCCCGACGATGACGTTGTCGTTCTCCGTAACGGGTGGTTTAGCTACCGCTGGACAGAGATGTTTGACCAGCCAGGGGCCAATATTGTGGGCTCTCATACTGTGTTGAAGGCGAAGCCCACTAGCGACGGGCCGCAGGTGAGAGAAAAATAGATGCATATTGATACACAGGACTGAAATAAAAGTGCAGGAAGATCGCTACTAACCTCGCTGCGAATCGCTCCACTTGCCTCACCACCTTTTCCTGCACAGCCCCAATATGCTCCCCACGATGTTGAGACTGTCATCAAGGTGGTAGAAAAAACCAAGCCGACCGTCTTCTTCACGCCGCACGTCGAGACGTCAACTGGAATTATGCTCGAAGACGACTACATCCGGAAGATTAGTAAGGCTGTGCACGACAATGGCGGCATCTTCGTTCTCGACTGCATCGCCAGTGGAACCATGTGGAACGACATGACGGACCTCGGAGTTGACGTCCTCATCAGCGCCCCCCAGAAAGGCTGGACCGGACCCGCAGGCGCCGCCCTAGTGATGCTTTCGCAGCTTGCCCTGCAGCGACTTGAGACTACCTGCAGCACGAGCTTCGTTTTGTCGCTCAACAAGTGGGATGGCATAATGGACAGCTACCTCAATGGAGGCTTTGGTTATCACACGACTATGCCCACTGACGCTCTCAGGGAGTTCCACAACATCACCAAGGAGATGGAGTCAATTGGAATCCCGAATTTCAAAGGGTACCAGGCGGAGCTAGGTGTCAAGGCCCGCGCAATGCTTGAGGGCAAGGGCCTGAAGAGCGTAGCTGCCCCCGGCAACGAAGCTCCTGGAGTGCTAGTTTACTACAGTCCCGAGGGGATGGACAATCCTACGATGGTCTCCAAGTTCCTCGAGAACGGGATGCAGATCGCCATGGGCGTCCCTTGGATGATCGACGAAGGAGCCACGCAGACCTTTCGCCTGGGCCTCTTTGGAATTGATAAGCTCACCAACATAGACGCTTGCGTCAATGAGTTGGAGACGGCGCTCGACAAGGTGATGATGTCGAAGTGAGCGTTTTTGCTTGCGCGAATTGATGCGCTCATGTCTGAGAGAATTTATCTGTGATTTTGGAAGTGAGGGGCTGGGTCATGCCATGCCGGGAGAGTATTTATGAACAAAAAACAAATGATGAAAAGCAGGTAGCTCGAGCAATTTTTGTCTTCTTCTTAATCGGAGGTCATTTAATTATTTATTTATACAAGCGAGCGAGCGAGCGAGCGACGTAATAATTTTTAGAGTTCGTCGTCGCCCATTAAATCCTCCAGCGAAAATTCTTCCTCATATTCCACCACAGCATCTTTTCCGTCCCAGGGTTCCTTCTTCTCAATCTCGATCTTGTTGCGTACTATGGGGGAGAGGCCATCGTACTTTGTCGCAGGTGACGCAAACCTCTTGAGATTAGACTCTGTCCAGCTGCCCCGGTAGGGGGCCGCCACCTCCTTGGAGACGCTCAGGACCGCCGCGGCGGGGAAGCTGCTCCAGCTGGACCCCAAGAGCTCGTCCTGCAGTGACTGTTGCGCTCCCTGCTCGACCCAGAGGACGGTCACTCGTGCCCCCATTAAGTCCTTCGCAACGTTTTGGAGCCTGGCAATTTCATTGTTTCTGTCGGCGGCGCTCGTGTCCAAAATATGGGAAAAGAACGCGACTAGGCAAATCCTCGCATCTCCTCCGCACTTGCTATCGAAGAGCTTCTGGTCAGTGACCTCCAGTACTCGAGGAGGGCCGGCAATGCTGCTCATATACGTCACGATTCCTGCGGTCTCACGTGGGCCCTGGTAATCCTCTGGGACGCTTTCATCGCCATTAGGCTTGAAGACCTTGATGGTAGGATAACCCTTAACCTGAAAACGTTGTGCCAAAGCCTCATTGGCTGTGGCATCCACCCGCCCAAGCTTCACATCAATACCCTCAAGCTCGCCAGCAGCTGCTTCAAACTCCGGCTCTAATTTCTTGCAGTGCCCGCACCACGGCGCAATAAATGCCACGAGCCAGAGGTCACCGGATTCAGTCACGGAAGAATCGAAGTCATTGTCTGTCAGATCAAACACCCCACCACCACTGCTGGAAGTTGGTCTCGAGTTGCCAGTGCCAGAGTTTCGAGAATTGGAAGAGGTTTTCTTTTCTGGCTTCTTCCTCCCGCCAAGGCGACCGTTCACCACATTACCGGTCTCCTTCAGGACTGCAGACACCATGGCGTCAGCGCTGCGTTCCCCATTGTAATCGATAGGGGAACGCTTATTCTCGCCGAAAATTTTTAATGTTGGGAAGCCCTCAATCTAAGGGAAAAAAGGTGAGCAAATCGCAACGAGAGTGAACGCATTATGGAGACGTATTAAGACGTATTTCGCCAAAGGCGCACCCACCTGATACTTTTTCGCAATCTTCTCATTTGCAGTGGCGTCAATGGCAACTACATCAGCGACCCCCTTCAGTGCCTTCGCAACCTTATTGTAGTCGTTGGTGAGTGCTTTGCAGTGTCCGCACCAGGGCGCGTAAAACTCAGCGAGCACAACGCCATCCCTGCTCAACACAAATTCCTTGAAAGTCTCATCGTTGAGCTCTGCAACGTCGGAGGATGCAGGATAAATCTGGCCAGAGGTTGAGGACAGTAGGAGCAGGGTTAACGGGATTAGAGCAGTTAACATCATTTTTGGACGCCCGTAATGGAGCATCGAAAACGTCGAGGGCAATTTAATGAAAAACCTCCTGTAAAGGTATTTCAATAATAGTTATCATTTTAATTGCCACCGGACATCTTCACGTGGTATCAATACCCAGTTAACAGATTAACAATATCGAATTAGTCGAATAGCATCGGCTGAGTAACCCCTTTGGAGTTGACGAGGAGAAGTTTTTGAGGCATAAAAAAGCCTCCTGCACTTACTATTTGAACAGAACATCATCTCCTGTAACGGAATTACTCAACATGGCGAGAACCAAACTTGACAATGTAAAAAAAGTAACTGCATCGAAAGTCAGTAGCAGGCAGGGGGGAAAGGGGAAATGCGTGCATGGGAAGGGGAAAAATGGTTACTATTGCAAGCTGTGCCCTGGCAAAGGGATATGCGAGCACGGTCGTCGACGCGAAACGTGCAAGGAATGTGGAGGGGCATCAATATGCGATCACGGTCGTCAACGCAATAAGTGCAAGGAATGTGGAGGGGCATCAATATGCGATCACGGTCGTGAACGCTGTCAGTGCACGGAATGTGGAGGTGCATCAGTATGCGATCACGGTCGCCGACGCAGTAGGTGCAAGGAATGCAAAGGGAGTAAAAAATGAAGCCAATGGAACTGAAGCACAAAGCAGCAATTGCTCTCGCTTACTTCCAAACAGACAACTCTAGTACTCTAGACGTTGGTCTTTTTCTGCAAACGATGAATGCTTCTGGGGGTAAAAATGGAGTTCAGGGTCTGGTAGGATACATACTCATACTGAAATTCGTGTTAAACGTAGGGAACTAAGAGTAATTTTCTGTCAAGATCATAAATTCGAGAAAATAAATTAGCTCGTCAGTTGCACATTGCCTAGGAATGCCTTGATGAAAATCGTTTGAGACAACCTAATCATCGAGGTGTTTTCTTTTCTTAAATATCATCCTAATCCATGCTCCTTACAATTTCTCACGTGTCACCTTCAAGCAGATGACAAGTCCGGCAATAATAAGTAATTGTATTACCCACAAGTAATCAAATACTTCAACATCAGCTGCTTCATCACCTTCACTGCCTTCCAGATCCTCGACATAATCTGTGTAGCGGTTTCCGTGGTAAGCCATCTGAGAGTCTCGCAGCCCCTTCGTAATTTTGTTGATCATTAAACCGTTCCCTAGAAGCGCGGCCGTTAGATAAGCCCGCCCTACTGCTCTGCCCACCACTACCTGCCAGACCATTTGTTGTTGTTGTTGTTGTTATTGACGTTGAATTCTTGTTGAAATTGAAGTCCCCCAATTGTGTGAAATTATCAGAGTTTCCGATAAAAATGGCAACAGAGAGAGAGAGAGAGATCGACAGAAAGATGGATGGATAAAACGGGCGAGAGAAAAGGCGAAGTATCCAAGAGTATACGATGAAGTTTTTTGACCTTGACGTAAAATTCTTTCACCAATAAAAACAAGCCATAAGAAATGATTCTCATCCCATTCTTCACTCTTGCTCTTGCCTCATTTTTAGAGTTAGGAAAGAACACAAACCGGGGATTTGATGCTACCTCTGCGGAGCGAGAAGAGGTGAAAAGGATTGTCGACGGTCTTGTTCGTGATGGTGGGGGAGATAGAATGCGCGGGCTCGAAGGATTGAGGGGTGACTGGACGCTAATTTACACGGACGCACCTGACATTACATCCTTGGCGAACAATCCCGTCGCCTCCCTCGGTCGGATAGGGCAAAATATTGAGCGCACTGATGGCACTGATGACAATTTCTACGAGATTAAGAATTGTATCGAATGGATGAGACCTTCCAATTTTCCCAATCCTCTGAAGCTCCCGCGGTCACTTATCGGCGAGGGGAAAAATAGCCGGGTGATTCAGAAAGTTGTGACGAGAGGGGCTCAGCGGTCTGCTGAGGAGCCGTTTCTGGTTGATTTAGTTGTTCGCGGGGTCGAAATTCTGCCTGAAGAGGCTGATGGTGAGACGCTTCCGCTCCCCCTTCGACTGCTGAAAGATCTGAGCTTGCCAAGTCAGACAATTTTCAGCGACAAGTTGCCGTTTGGTTCGTTCGAGCTGTTGTACCTCGACAGTGAATTCCGAATCATAAAAACATCGAATAATCATTTGGCGGCAAATGTGCGTGTCTCGGACGAGGAAAGGTGGTTTTGATGTGTAGTTTTGTAGTTTTGATGAATTGGGTTTTGATTTTTAGTTTTGAAGACAGGCCTTTCTGATTTGTAGGTTGAATAAAGTATCCTCGCAGTGAGCTCTGCTCGCGCTGGCGAAATAAATGTTGTGAATATTTTCTTCTTGATATTAATGTTTAATTTCTACGATTCCGCCATGCATCTCATCGGGAACACAGTCAGATGCCTCTAGCAGCTAAAATTGCCGCACCAAAGGCTGCGTCGATGTTGGCCGCCCTAAGGGTGGGTACGCCAAGCATGCGCTCCCTGAGCAACCTCCACTTTTCATTTCGAGAGCCACCGCCGGATGTGAACACCTTACGCAGCTTCGGGGAGCCACGAGAAGCCAGAGCCCTATACCCCTCAGCCTCAAGTGCCGCAATTCCGTGCAAGATACAGTGGAGGAAGGCAGCACGATCTTCCGGCACCGGTTCGAGCTTACCAACTGCATCCTGGTTAGGGTGAGGGAAGCGGTCCCCGACGACGCTCGAAGGTAGCGGATAGTAGTCAGTTACTGGAGGTTCGACCAAAGGGTCAAAATTCTCACTAAGCTCCACCAGCTCCTGGTCTGAAAAGCCGAGTTCGCGCAGCACCCTGCAGCCAGCATTCGAAGCGCCGCCGACGAGCCAGCGATCCCCCAGCCGATGAGAGTAGATCCCAGAGGATGCGTCGTTCACAGGCGTGTCCGACAGCAGCTTGATCGCTACAGTCGATCCAAGCGACGTCACAGCGTCCCCCACTTCGCTCGCCCCCGCAGCAAGAAACGCCGCGATTGAGTCAGTCGTGCCGCCTACGACGATGCAGTCACTGGACAAGCCATACTTCGCTATGTTTGAAGCACTAACAGGAGCAATGGGCTCGCCAGGCCTAACAACACTCGGCAGGCGGCCATTGAGGATGCGGCCAACTTCGCCTGTAGTCATCCAATTTGGGTACGTGAGTGAATTGACGTCGAAGCCGAGCTTCAGGGAATTGTGCCAGTCAGACGTGATGATTTGTGATCCTGTCAGGCGGGAAGCCAAAAAATCCGCTTGGTGGGCAAGTCGCTGATCCATAATTAGCGGTCTATCAAAATGGTAGGCCAGCATTTTTGCCAGTGAGGAGGTTGCAGAGTGTGCGGGTCCTTCGGGGGAATACTTGGCTATGAGAGCCAGCGCTAGCGACCCGCTCCCACCAGTAGCCTGCTTGGTAACTGAAAAGTTGTACATGCGAGGTCTCCCACGGCTCTTCACAGGCTCCCCGCAGCCATCGCCGCTCACCAGCAGCACTGACCCGCTGGTTCCGCTGATTGCGATGCGGGAGACCCGAGAACGCACCTCCTTTGGGAGGCTTTCAAGCTGCGAGAATAGGGCCACCTCCCAGTCATCACTCTCTTGCCTTTCTTCCCTACCTGCGCCCCAAACTTTACTTGCAGGACAGGCCACAATTACTCCAGCAGCATCGATGACAACGCATCGCACACCGCTTGTGCCAAAGTCAAATCCCAACGCGTACGAATTGTTACTCATGGGGGACAGAGTTCGAGGAGGTGCAGGCGTGAAGGCAAGCGCGAAGCCAAGCGTGAAGGCAAGCGCGAAGGCAAGCATCACAGTGCACGAATTGAAGAATGTTATCAGTGGCGCGCAGTTATTCAGTAATTGCAGCACAAAAAGAATCGATTGAACGAACGAATGAATGAAAAGATGATCCAATGTGACGAAATAATGTGCCAATAGAAAATTAAAAAAACCCGGACACTTTCACAAGGCTTCTGCGAATTCTTTCCTGACCTTTTTTGCCACAGTATTTTTCGACATCTCTTATTCCAAGACTTCTTGTCACACCCCTTACTCATACATACTCGATGAGCTAGGAATTAGCTATTGGTGGTGTGTTTCTCCACTTTTTTGACAGGAGCGGAAACTTGCACTGCTCCAACTCAGTTTGACTCCTCCTTTGTGGAAAATTTACGCAAAATTTGCCATGTCACACGTGTCACACGTGGATTCCCTCCCTACGTGCGTCGCACTGGAGCTTCTCTGTTACCTGGACGTCCAATCCCTCTACTCCATTAGTCTCACTTCGGTATACTTCAGCCAATTGGTGATAGATAACCAACTACCGTGGATCCAGCACTTCGTGGATGCCTCTCCATTAATGCGAGAAATTTTAAAATCATCTGAAACTGGCTCCCGGTTTCGCTACGAATTTGACGCGGATGTTGTCGGTTACAGAGCGTCTCTGAAGCTCATGGGGATCAAGTGCCGCATCCCTGCCCCTGCAAGTATATGCCCCACTTTTCTACTCAAACCTAATGATGAGGCAAATATTTCAGCCTATTCACCGTTCCGTTTTCATGCGGTAAGCACCCATGTATCTGACAAGCTGGATCTTTACCAGTGGAGTAGCAAGATTACTCTCTATTATTATGGTGGTATGGTGGGACTTGGTGACAGAAGTTTGCGGGCAAACGAACATTTCCCTGATCTCACAGCTTTAAATCATCAAAATATGAAAGGCTTCGCTGACTTCGGGGAACTATTTCCCCCTTCCTCACCGAGTTCCGTTTCAGGAATCAGCAGAATGCTTTCTTCTCTGCGTTCATCTCCACCACAGTCTGACCCAACCCTTGGAAGCGACTTTTATCAACCGTTTGTAACACCTTACGTGTACAGTGCCAGCGATACCAGCGATGAGAAAACCGGGTGCGGCAGACGCAAGATTACCCATGTCGACCTCAGACCCCGCACGGTTGCTTACTACGAAGTAACGATTCACCGCTATGACTTGATCTCTGACCTGATCCCTGACAGCGACAGGGATGGGTCCTTTACGAATCCTTTCTTACAAGAAATGGATCAGGTGATGGTGGCGCGTTTCGGCGGGATGGGAATCAAGGAGTGTATTGCCGTGGGTCTGGCCAATGATATTTTCGACTGTGAAAGGAAGATGCCTGGTTGGGACGAACATAGCTATGGTCTACATAGTGACGACGGTAAATTCTTTCACGGCAGTAGTAACAGTGACAGCTCTACGATGACCACACCGTTCGGTGAAGGTGATACAATTGGTTGCGGAATTCTGTATCGGTACGATGACGTACTGGATCCCACCATCGAACGTGCCGTCGGCCGTGATGCCTCTGATCTGAGTGGAACTTCCTCCAGAATTTTTTTCACACGGAACGGTAAATTGATTGGAATCGCCCCCATGATAGAGAAAAAGTGCTCAACGGCAACTTTTTATCCTTGCATCGGTGTCGACAGCAAGCTACCAATCAGCGTGAACTTCGGTGCG
>ERZ651776.1532-NODE-1532-length-27412-cov-4.997183_pt1 | contig 27412 bp, 21 predicted proteins | sample MGYA00514761_ERZ651776 | MGnify/ENA metagenome assembly ERZ651776 | reverse complement strand
CTTGCCAGCTGTGCTGACTCCAACAACAAAAAGTTGTTTCCTGTGGACAAGAGAAGGCCAAAAATTCACGACGCTCTTTTGCGTAAGTGAAGTTCGCGGATAAGCCACTCACTTCGTCTGTGTAACTCCAAACAAAACCACTGTCCTTCATTCTTTCTTGTCTCTCAACACTGAGTTTGTCGGAAATGTCATCAACATCGTTTCCCTGCTTAGAAGTGTTGGGAGGCATCCTCAATACTATGTAGAGATCGGTTGAGTAGATTTTTGGTGCACGAGATGCTTTAACTAGAGAGCCTCTTAAAATTGTTGGTCCAAAGTTTCGAACTTTCGCAAAAATTCATTTTAGAAAGCAGCTGAAAGTTCTAGGACACTCCTTTATCCTTCGGCTGTCGTCCTCAACTAATTTTCCTCCTGCCAGATAAAAAATATAATCGATTAGCTTTACAGCTTTTAAGCATCACCCTCTCTTTCAATTCCATCCCAACCAGATGGTCCGCATTCTCTCGATTCTCCTGATCGCTCAATCACTGTTTGGCACCGAATGTAATCAGAAGGTAGTCGATTTTGAGATCCTGACTCCACCTGCCCCTGGCACACCATTCCATCATGCCTTCCCGGTTCACGACCTGCAAGCTGCCAAAGATTTTTACGGTGGAATCCTTGGATGCATCGAAGGTCGCAGCAGTGCCAAGTGGCAAGACTATTCGCTTCACGGGCACCAGATTGTGGCGCACTGGGTGGGCAACGACTATCGATGCCAGGATTATTTCAACCCTGTCGATGGTGATGAGGTGCCTGTGCCCCACACTGGGCTAGCCCTGAAGGAGGATGAATTCCACACGCTTGCGAAGCGTGTGTCGGACGCCGGCGTGACATTCATTGTTCCACCCCACAAACGTTTCGAAGGCATGCCTGGCGAACAGTGGACCATGTTTTTTAAAGACCCTAGCGGCAACAACCTCGAATTTAAGACCATGAGTAAACCAGAGAACTTATTCGCCAAATATGAAGTAGTTGATGCTACCGAACTGTAAATACGATACATGCGTAATGGGGGTGATCTATATAAAGGGTTTAAATTTTGAAAATTGTTTGACCAGAGGCAGGTGAAGGAAAACGGAAATACATCCTCCTCAAAACTTTGATTTTTAACCATCTTTAACCCGTTTACATTTGAAATGTCCGGATCTACTATGATATATAGAACAAAATCCGGACATTTCAAATGTAAAACGGGTTAAAGATGAGAAAATCAGGACAGTGTATTGGCCCTCGCTCGCTTGTTCACCGGCAGTTTCCCCTCCCTCTCCTCGTCGTTTTCGATATCCACAAATCCGTCCTCGTCCCATTTCACCTTCTTTTCCTCCATCTCGATAAGTAACAAGCTATCAAAAGAATGGCTACGTGACACGTTTGATGGCAACATGCCGACCTCCATACTAGTTTCGTCGATGTCTCTGTTCGCAGCCGTATCGCTCGCTATTATGCAGCAGGGGTAGTTTGCAACATTTCTAAAGTAATGGCGCATCGTATAGACAGCTAAGGCACCGCAGACCAAGAGTGTCGAGATCGTTACGTTGTTGTGCGCAACTTCGCAATTCTCAATGTAGTAGTGAGAGGTGGTGAAGCAGCAAACTTGACTCAGAGGTGGGACTGTAGTGGAATTGCACTGAGTGCCAGAAAATGCCAGTATTAGCGCTTTTGTGCTCCCTGAAAGCTATTTCCGTGCGCTCGCGCCTGCCTCTCTATCACCCCGAAAACACTTTTCTAATCTCTTACCTGTGTGGACGGCAAATCGCAGTAAATGTCCTTGTTGTTATTGCATCCTCGGTTACGTTCACTCTCGTAGCAGGGCCAGCCATCAGGTGGACAGTTCTCCAATGCACTGTCAGTCTGGTAAACTTCTCCGCCGCCGTAAGTCCTGCCCAAGACCAACAGTTTGGCAAGAGATATTAGCATCAGATGTATTAGCATCAGATGTGACGGGCCGGCTTTCCTGTGTTGGCTCGGTGGGAGGCACGTATCCAAATTAAACTCACCTGACCACCGGAAATAGTAAACTACCGCCAATAACTGGCCCTAGAAACCTGCTCAAGCTCCCTGAGATCTGGTAAGCGCCCAAAAAGAGACCGTGGTTTCGACCGACCTTTGCGAACGAGTGTTATGAATTGGATGAACTGGATTGTATTGTTTGACCTTTGCTCCCTCGTGATTCGCGCATAAACTAGTGATTCGCGATTCGCGTCGTTCATTCTCACCTCCTCAAATTTATCTGTTATCACCTTGCTATAAACAACTTCAAGATTCGTCTGGAAGAAAATAACCCCCATTCCCAGTATTGTGGTTCCAACCCACATAAGCGCCTGGTGCGACACCTTCCCCTTGCTGTATGTGCTAAACCGCAAAAAAAACACGCAACCAAAGCAGATCAATAGCCCCCCCACAAAGGCAAATTTCTTCTCGATGAACGGAATACGTTGCCCGCACTTTCGTCCGATGAGTTTCCAGCTCTGTGATGCGCATAGTGCACCTATGGCGTACCCAGTCCCTGCAAAAAAGATGTGAGCGATTGGTTGTGACAAGTGACAAGTGACAAGTGACAAGTGACAAGTGACAAGTGACAAGTGACAAGTGACAAGTGACAAGTGACAAGCACTTGGAGAGAGCGAACGGGGTGTCAGCGAAACTCACATGGCTTCCACAAATCAGTCTGCGACCTTACAGCATGATAGAGTCCTGTCGCAAAGGCGAACATATTGCTAGTGATTGTCCACTGCACCATGCTCAAAAGGAAGCAAATGAAGAAAGCGTACAAGGTCGACCTGACGATGCCTCCCTTGTGCACGCTGAACACGAATTTCGAAGAGCAATGCGTGAGGCTTTCGACGCTGGAGCCGCCGAGGTTCGATACCTAGAAGAAATTTGTGTGAGAAGTCTCGTCGAAGAATCCAAGTATGCTACGATTTCTTCGCTCGAGACGCGCCAACAGATTCGTTTGGAAAAAACCCTCACCTCTTCTTGCGACTTCTCTAAGGCCGCCCCACAACTCTCCCTCGCCCCATTACTGTCATCGTCTCCACTCGCAATCTCAGGCACGGGCACTGCTTCGTCGCAAAACCACCGCATCACCAAAAATATCGACACAAAACCCAAAACAGCGCTTAGCCATCCCGGCATCGTGAAGAAGTTAAACAAATTCAAAATCACACTCTTATCCTTAACCGGATCTGGCAATCCGACAAAGATAAAACCAATCGAGGGACCAATCATCCTCGCTATGGTCTGTGCAATCCGGTAGCTTCCGACTGCCCCAAATCGTTGCTTCATCGTTGTGAACTTGGTGATGTAGGTGAGGCCGGTGATGAGAGTGGCTGAGCCAAATCCCATGATGCAGCGGCTCACAATCATCAGTTTGTACCCTGTACCATACCCTCCAGCCCAATTGTCGATTACGATGAGGGATGCATACAGTATGTTTCCAATGTTTGTGACTTTTCGCGGGGTGTGAAAGATTTGTTTGTGTGGGATGAGTTACAGTTAGAACTTGAAGACGACAAGAGCAGACGAGACGACAAGACTTTGCATTGACACTCACGTAGTATCCCAAAAACAAAACAGTTCCTGAATCGACCCGTGCGGTCAACAAAACGTGCAAAGATTGGGACAGCTAATATCTGAAATATGTCATAGCATCCAAAGGTGACGCCGTAAAGGCGCTCCGGTCCTTTCAGAAAATAGTAATAAGGCTGAATCGACATCAATGAGGCAGTGAAATCAAAAGCGCCCACCAGACCAACCAGCATCACGGAGGCCACGTTTTTTCCTAGAGGGGTCGTGAGAGAAACAAGCGAGCACGTACTGTCACTCCGCTGGTGGCCCTGAGGAGCTCCCATGTTTGTTGATGTTTTTGTTATGGAAGAGCTGTGGGGAGTGATTTCGAGAGGATTTTCGGCGTTTAATTTTTCTTCTCAGAACGAATGTATTCGAATGTAATGGTGTAAGGTAAGGTAAGGTATTTATATTCTGGAGTTAGTGGGAAACCGTCTATTGTTTGTCGTCGTAGTCGTCACGAATACGAAAACGCAATTTATGTTTGATTTTCTGTTTCTGCGTCATAAAAAGCAGTGCAACTACACCCCCATATTCCCTATTTGCTGTGTACTGCTTTTCACCTCACCGATAACGAATTTTCGGAGCCTCCAACGGCGGGCTTTGAGCTGTGATGCCGGCTACCAAAATGCACCTGACCATAGCCTCTCTTCTCATTATCTTCTCAGAGAATATTTCTTTTGCACTTATGCTTCCCCGGGTGCGAAACCTTGCCCCTTTTACCACCCCTACTACCACTCGTCTTAGAAATGACAATTTTACCTATGAGATCTTTGACTACGCCAACTCCCCCTACTCTGTTGACCAGGGGACGGACGAATTCCCTCTTTCCTCCGTCACCGACGAAGTCGCTATCGAGGAGATGAGGGAGGATCGCCGTCGCCGCAACGACGAGTTCCAGTTCGAGACTTTCTCCGCCGCCACAAAAAAAACCTTTTACGGGCTTTGGTCTGAGATCCCAATTCCAAGCGACTCAATTCCCGGTGCCACTCCTTCTCCTTCTCCTTCTCCCTTGAGGGTTGTGAGTAGCGTAACCCGCGATGGCGATGTACTTTCGAGCAGCGAAATGGTCATTGTCGATCCAGATCTCGATGGAGTCCCTGCCCCCATTGAGTCCAGGACTTTCCCTCCTTCCCTCCGACAGCTGGACTTCCGAGGTGACCAGGGTAATATGATCGTCGCAAATGCGTACACCGTCTGTCGTTCTGACACGAACTCCGCCGTCGGACCACACAAAAAGCTCAACATTGAAATTGCCATAACCTACAGTGAGCTGAGACTTCGCCTCAAGGTGAATTACGAGGCCGAGGAGGGTGCGAGCGCCCTCAATCTACAAAAGTGCTACGTGGTTCGGGAGAGGGAGGGAAGGTGGCCAAGCGGGAGGGAGCGGGCTTTCTTCGGTCCGAGTGGGGCACCGGGAGGAGGGCTTTTCGATCCGCCAGTGATTGCTGAAGGAACAGAGGATTCGTATTTGGAGGTTGAGCTGGGTGGATATGCGACTGCACTTTTCCCGGGGGTGATCGATCAGGAAGGAGCGCTAGCAGAGGGAGATGATGAAAGGAAAGGTGAGATGATGCTGGCTTCAGTGCTACATTAAATCTGCTGCTGCTATTTTTTCACCTACTTATCCCTCACCACAATCAGGATGGGTCATCTCGCTTGACTGGACGCCAGGGAAAATGCGCTACCAGGTCGATCGCAAGTTTCGCGCCGCTTCACTCCTAAAGACTCTCAAGACGCTCGAGCTGAGCGAGGTCCTAGCAGAAGATGCCGAGAGGCTGAAACCACCCGAGCCGGAGGACATGCGCCAATGATTTCAGGTTCTCAATAAGTAAATGAGCAAAAATGAGCAAGTCCGAGACACTTTCAAAACTACTTTTTTTGCTTCTTTGGCGCAAAGAAATTAAGCGCGCTAGGTTTCACAACTACTTCGAACCACTTTCAAAACTACTTTTTTTGCTTCTTTGGCGCAAAGAAATTAAGCGCGCTGGGTTTCACTTTTTCGGTCGTTGCCTTCCTCTTCGTGGCCGAGGTTGAAGGGCTGCGGGGGGAGGAACTCTTGAACAACGTGCTGCTGCTGCTGCTGCTGCTGCTATTTTCACTCGAAAAGAAAGAAGAGATCGATTTCATCTTCTCCCTCTCGAGCTTGATTTTGACATGGCAATCAGGATCCACAACACCAGCTTTACTCATCTTCTTGTCGACCGGATGCCACGCAATCTCGCTCTCGTTGACAAATCCCACACCCATCGTGACCATCTTTCGCATACCCCCAAATCCTGCCGTACCCTCCAACAGCCACTTCCTAGCCATGTTCACGTCCATTATTAAAGGTGTTCGAGAATGGAGCCAAGTCATGCGCTTCTTCGGAGTGTCCTCCGATGCCTTGGTGAGAAGGCTGAATGTACGAATGTATTCGTCATTTATGCCTGTTCTTGTATCTCTGTAAAAGGCAGCCAGGAACATGGGGGATCTGTCGTCGTTGTCGTCGTCATCTCGCTTGTGGTACACGTAGTAAGGCTGTTTGCCGCCTCCTTCCTGCTTCGTTTCGCTCAACCACTCGTAATAGCCGTTGCAGGGCAGAACACAAGTCCTCCCACCCTCAAGACAGCGAGCATAAGAAGGTGCAAGCTCTTCAGTCCGGGCGTTCGACATTGATGCCTTGTAGAAACGCCCGGCATTCCTCAAAGGAATAGGGTTGGCGGAGGTTCCGGGGGGGCAGAACCCAAAATAGGCGAAGCTGTGAGATATTGTTGGTGGGGGTGTGTGCAAGCAAGATTCTTGCGCAGTGAAATTGGGGGTGGCGGAGTGCAAGATCACGGCCATTTGACCGATAGAAAGGTTGGTATTGTCAACTTTGTAGTCCTGCGGATTCCTTTCGGGAATAGGAGGCAAATTGTCGTGCCCACCATCCCCTCCTCTGTCGCTCTTCTCATTCCCTGCATTGTTCAGTTCATTACGACCCTGAACGGCGCTAGCGTGCGATTGACGAGCTCGGCCACACATTCAAAGAGGACTAGGTGGGGCAGTCCCTTGTGCCGACGGGGGTGCCGAACCTGGTTACTTTTCGGCAGCAGGTGTACACTCCTCGTAAAATCGTTTCGGCAGCAGGTGTACACTCCTCGTAAAATCGTCAAGTTCTGAGCTTGATGTTGCTAAAGAACAGGATTGGGGGGGGTTTTCACGCAAATAAAGACATTCGAGCTTGGGGCTGGAAAAAAAATTTGTGTCCAGGTTAATAATCGAAGAACAACAACAAGTCCAAAAAAAAAACTACTTTTTACAGTTAAATGTTCGAGCCCATCATCTCCGTGCATCCCACCGCTCATCAGTTAAGAGCGTATCCAGAAATAAAGAGGACGAAAAAGAAGGCAAGCCCCCCAAAAATGAGCAAATTCTTCTGATCGGCTGTCAGACCGTTGGTCCCAAAGCCGTACCCCTGGTTGACCTCGAAGCCCGGTATCTCGTCCACCACTGCCGTGAACTGGTCCTTACTGCCACGGCAGACAGGGCATCGATAATTGCTGGGCAGGGAAGCGAATAGTGTACCAGGGGGATTTGTCCCACCAATTTTATCTGTGTCTCCCTTGGTCTCATCGTATGTGTAGCCACAGTTACCACAGATGTGGCGTCCAGTCTCTCTCTTGATGAAAACCTCTTGTGCCTTGAGCTCTGCATTTCGCCTCGCCTTCTCTTTCTGGGCGGCTTCCTCCTCACTCACAGCTACGCCAAGTTCATCGTCAGGGGAGCTGGAGAGGAAGTGCTGAGTATGAGAGAAAGAGTGTCCAGACCTAGTATTGATACCAATTGGTGGTTTCCCCGACAAGATCAAGGGACGGAAAGGTGGGAGAAGAGCATTGATGAGGCATGGGACTATGGCAAGAACCGTTAGAAAGATGATAGCAGGGACAGTTCTGGACTGAATCATCTCTGACAGAGAGTTGAAATGAGGAAATCCCGTTAATTAATGTGGATTTAAAAGCGTTTAGGGGGATTTTTGTATAGTATTTTGTAGGATGCGTAGTATTTTGTAGGATTCAGCAGAACATTCAGCTTTCTATCCTTGATTTTGGGAAACGTCGCTCAAACAAAGTCGCTCGTGTTTTGTTCTCGCTTATTTTAATAATAATTTGAAACTGAATTGAAACTAGCGCCTTCAAAAGTAATCGTGTGAGAGTGTGTTTGCAGTTTTCTTTCAAATGACATGGTTTCCTTCTTCATTCTTCTCGCCCTCCTCTGTACCTCTGCTGTCGCGATTTACTACGATGCAGTCGCTCTATCGACATCGAATAGACAATCGAAAAGGCTTGCATTTGGAAGTTGTTTTTCTTTTTCCAACTTGGACAAGGATGTAGCAGCAAATCCGACAAGAAAATCTATCTTCACCTCGATTTCCGAGCTTGCTCCCTCTGCATTCCTTTGGATGGGCGACTTATCATATATTTCAGGGGATAACGTTCACGGCTATGACAGGATCAAAAACTATGCCCCTTTCGTCTCCCTAAAATCTTCTACCCCGACTTATGGCGTCTGGGACGACCATGATTACGGTCTCAACGATGCAGGGAAATATCTCCCTGGCAAACACGATCGCCTTCAACACTTCTTAGACCTATTTGATGTTCCTGCATCCGACATCGAACGGCGTGAGCGGCGCAGTGGCGCTTACAATTCAGTCAAGGTTGGGAATTTCCTGGTGATTTTTTTGGACACGAGGTACAACCGCGAGAATCATTTTCTTCCGTCGGTGGGTGGGTGGAAGCACTTGCCGTTTGCTGCAGTGATTGCCGCGTTCACTCGCTGGTGCGTTGTTGGTCTGGGTTTGGGGGCCAATTATTCTGGCGCTGTGCTAGGAGAGGAGCAGTGGAATTGGCTTGAAAAGATGATATCAGAGGCAAATAACGATGAGTCGATCGACCATACTATTGTCGTCTCGTCGATACAGGTTCTCACGACGAATCCAATCGTGGAGAGTTGGGGTCACTTTCCCATAGGTGAGAGAGGAAAGTCGAACGTGTGCGATGATAGCGGGGTTGAGCTCAAAGGTACATCGTCCAGACCGATTTTGGGTTAAAACTAACTCCAGCGAATACGCTCATCCATTTCCGCTGCACTTTTTGTGTTCTGTGTGCAGAAAAAAAGCGTCTCCTCAAGGCCCTCTCCTCTTCCGCCACCAAGAGCCTTCTTATCCTCTCTGGAGATGTCCACCACGCTGATATGTTCTCTTCTTCCACCGGTGGCAAGCTCCTAGAGGTGACTAGCAGCGGGATGACGCACAGCTGCACAGAACCCTTTTATGGTTTCATCTGCACGATGATGAATGACGCTTTCCCCCATGGTCGCCACTCTTCCTACTCTACTTCACGCAACTTTGGCGAGGTGGAGGAGGGTGAGGACGGGTCCTTGACTGTCAGGATACGTGATATTGAGGGGGAAGTTTTGTTAGAGTCTGTGGGGAAAGTCAGCTCGGGAGTCGATATTGTTATCAGCGATGGATCTGAATTCCATTCGTTTTTTCTCGTTTGGAAATTGGTGGTTTTGGCCATTGTAATGGGTATTTCATTGTCAATGCTGTTGGGTAGATAGAAGTAAATTTGACTTTTTTTGTTTGCAAAAGGTTTCTTTCTCCCTTTGGTTTTAATAAAAAATTATGTAGCAGTTGTTTTCGCCTTTGTTTTCGCCTTTGTTTTTGTCTTCGTCGTGGTCACTTTGGCACTTTCCTTCCGGCTTTCCTTTTCCTTTTGGCTTTTCTTGGGGCTTCTCTTGGGACTCCTCTTCGGACTTGTCCCCCCTCCTCCGTAGATCCCCACTAATTTTTCCATCTTAGCCTTTTTCTCCTGCTCAGCGTCGAAGTCCTCCTTCCCATTCGGCTTCGCCCTCACCTTTTTAGGCTCATTCTTAGCCGGCGGTGGAGTAAAAGTGGTATTTTCTCCCTCGCTCGACCCTTTTACAACCCCGTCAATCTCAACCCTCATAACTGGGCTATGCGTTTTCGGGTGCTCCACTTGCTCGGCCTCCTTCTTCTCCGCTGCTTGGTTTGTTGGCGACACTTGCTTCGTTACCACCCCAGGAGGATCCGGTGGCATGACAGCCTTCTGTCTTGGTATTTTGTCTTTCTTGCCGTCCTGTTGTAGGTGAACTTGCTGTGACTTCTTTTTGAAGTCCCTCACTCTCTCAAGGCTTTCTCTCGCCCTCCTAATCTTCTTCTCCTTCTCCTCCTCGACTCTTTTCTTGACTTCCTCTTCCTTTTCTTTCTCCTTTCCCCTCCTCTCCCTCTCGATTTCAATGGCCTTTTTGCGCTCTCTCTCTTTCTTGTCTTCGATGAGCTTATACCGGGTAATCCTCTCCGCCTCAATCTTTTTTTGCCTCTCGACCATGACACGGAGGCGAGCGAGGCTTTCCTCCTCCCTCTCCTTGTCCTCGGTGACTTTCTGCTGGAAAGCGGCCCTCTGCTCGTTACGGAGCTGTTCGGAGGAATAGATCCCGATGGCAGAAGAGTTGACCCCTAGTTTGGTCTTTCTGAACGGCGGAGGAGGCAGCAAGTCCTGCGGTAAGAGTGCAGTCTTCGCTTTATTGACGAGGCTTCCTTTTGTGGTTGTCGTCATTGTGACTTTTTTGCTGGCAACGGTCGTCTCCTTCTTCTTCTTGATCTGATCAGTAACCTCGCCTCTCACCATGGTAGACATATTATTCTTCGCTTCTGCCCTCTTCTTCGCCATAGCCTTCTTCATCCTTGTTTCCATTGGAATCCTTGCCCTGTCAGGCTCGAGTTGGCTCTCCTTCATCATCCTCCCTCCTTGCACTAATCCTTTCCCCGAAAATTTTATCCTATCTTTCTTTTTCAGCGCCTTCGCCGCGACGATCTTCTTCTCGCGGTCCTCCCTAGCTTTCTTCCACTCCTCTTCTCGCCTTTTGAGAAATTTCTGCTCCTTGCTCCTGGCGGTCCCTGCCCCACCCCCACCGAAGAACCCACTCTTCTTCTTCTTCTTTTTGTCCTTATCCCCTCCGCCGTCACCACCGCCGTTCATTAGGACGGAAAAGGCAACAGGCGGAGGCCTGTTTAGGATAACCTCCTTCTTCGCGCCCTTCTTCTCCCCCCCCTCCCCCCCTTCGCCTTTAGCCTTCTTAGAGCTGTGCAGCTGTATGATGGTTGCCTCAGGTCCCAGATCGTATTCGACATCACCCTTCTCGTTGACCATGTATCTATTCGTACTATTGGCACTATAAGTGCTGCTGGGTAATTTCCCATTGCGAGCACTCCGATATTCGTCGTCAAATTCGCGGCCGCCTCCCAACATGTACGAGAAGATATCACTGTCGCCGTTGCTGTAGTGGTTGCTGCTACTGTTGTAGATAGATCCGTCTCGAGATAATTGGTTGGAGTTATCGTTGATGTTAGCGTCGATGTTAGCCATCCAAGTTTTGTTGGATCTCATAGCCTCCTTGACTTCCTCGGTGGTGGACTTTAAGTTGTCGAGAGAAGCACTATGAGAGTCGATGTTCGAAGAAGAGCCACCCGCCGTACTTGAAACGTTAGCATCTCCATTATCGCCCCCTGGCCCCCATTCAATCGATACTACAACCGTCCCTATGTCAACGTACTTGCTGTCGACTATTTTATAAGTGAATCTTCTGGGATCCTTTTTTCCCTCTCCACCACCACCACCATCACCATTGTTGAGCGTATTTTCGCTGCGGTGAATAGTGATACGCCCCTGTGGCGGGGCCTCAGATGGTAGGTTATTATCGTGCACTGAAATTTCGACAGAGTCTACAATTTTACCGGACGATGACGTGATGGACGCCTGCTTAGGAAAAGTAAGGGTCAGGGAGGGATCAGTCGAGCTCTCAGTGGTTGTTGTTGGCTAGTTTTTGGGGGTTTTTTGGTTCGGGTTCGCCGTTTTGCATTGTGTGTGAGCAAGTAAAAGATGAAAAATATTTAGAGTGTGAGCGCTTGGATATAAACCCGAGACAGGTCCCAATACTGTCTGGACAGATGAGGAAACAAAAAATATGTAACTACATACATGTGCCAACTTGTCACACTCATCCAGAAGATGCTCTCTCACCTCAAGCTTCCCCTTCTCAATGACCTCTCCACTGGCGTTATTCATCACAACGATTCTAGCTTCGTACTTCGCCTCAGCTTCCGCTGCTCCCTTCTCCCCACCCTCTTCATTTCCCTTCCCCTTGGACTTCCCAAAACTCTTGAATATGCCGCTCCCCCTCCTCTTCTTGTTCTTTTTTTCCACGGTCGACGACGGAGGACTTGTTGTAGATGAGGGAGGAGAGGATGGGGACGTTGGGGGAGACGAAGTGGGCGAGAGGGGAGGGGAGCATGGCTTTTTGTCAAGGACTACAGAGTGGATCGTGATGGTAAATGAAGAAGTCATTGTTCGATTAGATCGCCGAAAAAAATGCAGAAGTGGAAATTATCCACCAAAGGACTACCGATGGAGAATTTTCAATTCTAAACGACACGGATTTGTTCCATAAATCATAAATGCAACCAGTTTCCCTTGGAGAAAAAGCTGCCCGAGCTGAGCATGCTCTTCACAAGCTTAACTTCTATAAGACCTCCAAAAGAAGAAGGAGGTAAGAAATATTGTTTGAGTTCGCTTACTGAGTGTCAATACGTGGCTGTCAACCCCTTTAAATCTCGTTTGACCTTGTCCCTTTGTTAGATGGCGACTGATCGTTGGATAAGTTGTGCGAGTGGGGCAACTGAATGTGTGCCCTTCAGTGGACAGTAACAGAAAAAATACTCATCTAACACCTCTGATCCCGTGTTTCCTCCTGTAACATCAAAATTTCTTCCCCTTCTTTGCTATATTAACCCAACAACCACCCTTACACAGAATCAAAAAAATCGTTACCTTCTTTCTCTCTCCATCACACACACCAACAGCTCAGAAAAATGTTCAGAAATACTTTCCAGTCGGGATTCCTCTCGATCCTATACTCAATCGGGAGCAAACCGCTTCAGATTTGGGATAAGAAGGTGAGCTAGGGGGTTGTTGAGTGGTGTTGCGGGGGTTGGAAAGAGTGGAGATGTGAAAATGGTACTTGGCTGCAGTTGGCTGCGACGACACGTTATAGGGGCGTTAAGACGCGAGAGAGATGACGAATGCTTGCTTATTCCGGCACGCCGTTCCAATACTAACATTTACATGCGCTCACACAACACATTCTTGCACTCACTGCTTTGCTTTGTTGTACCACAACTCTCTCACATGACAGGTTCGCAATGGACACATTAAGCGAATAACGGACCAGGAGATCCAGTCTTCTGTCCTGGAGATTATGGGAACCAACGTCTCCACGAACTACATCACCTGTCCCGCTGATCCTAAGCGCACCCTCGGCATCAAACTTCCCTTCCTTGTGATGATCATCAAGAATCTGAAGAAGTACTTCACCTTTGAGGTGCAGGTTCTTGACGACAAGAACGTGCGCCGACGATTCCGGGCGTCGAACTACCAATCGACAACTCGCGTGAAGCCCTTCATCTGTACCATGCCCATGCGATTGGATGAAGGATGGAACCAGATTCAATTCAATCTTTCTGACTTCACCCGCCGTGCTTACGGTACCAACTACATCGAGACCCTCCGTGTTCAGATCCACGCCAACTGTAGGATCAGGAGGATCTATTTCAGCGACAGACTCTACTCCGAGGAAGAACTTCCTCCTGAGTTCAAGCTCTTCCTTCCTATTCAGAAGCAGGCTGAGGCAGCCCCACAGGCTGCTGAGGTCCCCAACGCTTAATAGGTGACTGACTGTATTATTAGATCGAATAAATATTACTGCTGAGGAGGATTACAACCGACACATAGGGATAATAGAGGGAAGACATTGGGAGCTTCCAGTTGGTTGAGCAAAACACAACACACACAACCTGCACCCACAAACAATTACACAGATGCATGCAAAATAAGATAATGTTTAAAATGGAGAGGATTTTGGTTCTATTAGTTTGTGCTTATGCGTCGGTAGTTGTCATTCATACCTTCATTTCGGTGCTATTTTAGTTGAAAACAGTATGTGGGGTTGGGGTTTTTTGGTTTTTTTCTCGTCGGATGTCGGATGTCGGATACCAAAGGAAAAGCTCCAAAGGTGGTGAAAAGGGCAGGAAAGCGCAAGAACTGATACGAAATCGTGTTTTTCGGCATATATCTGTACATCAAGAGAACTTTTCTTCTACCTTTGACGTTTTTACTCCCCTTTCTTCTTCTCTAATCTGCTGCTTGGACAACAACAGAAATGGAGCACAGCAACCCCTTTGCTCCGTCTGGTCGCGGGCGCACACTTACTGAGGTCCACTCGATAAAGCCCCCTCCTCGTCGCAAGACATCTTTGCACAGCGCCTTCCACCTTAACCCCTCTGCCAACCCTACGAAGTTGATGAGCAAAAGCAAGTTGTCACGCGGGGTAAAGAAGCTCACATTACTGCACAAACAGAAACAGCAGGTGGACAATTTTCAAAATGAGAAAAATGACATCTCTTCCCCTACACACGAAGAAGAGCTGAATTTGCTGAGAGCCCAATTGGAGAAGGAGTACATTGCTGAAAATCCACCTCCTGTTATGGGGATGCGAAGTGGTGGGCCAGTAGGAGATAGCAGCTACAACGACAACAAAAGACATGAGCTACATTTTGGTCGTCGTTTTGTCAATGGTGAACACCAACCTCGTACAGACCACGAAAAGAAAGACAAGCGCCACCTTAACCGGCTCCGATCAATTGAGACACCAGCTGTCCTCCGCTTCATGGCGAATCCTGAGGAATCCCTCTTCGCTGGCTCTCCTTCCCGTAGCCCTCTCACCAAGAATGGCAATCATAGGAACGAGAAACACATGCTCATCGACGGTCTCAATGAACGGGCAGTTAATTTGAAAATTATTGAAGACTGGATGAAGAGCTTCGATACTGAGCAAAAAAACTTCGGCTCTGTTGCCCTATTTGCCGAGATGCGGCTCCAAGAAGCGCTGAATGCGACAAATCCATTGAAAATCGTGAATAAATATGGCAAACCAGGCAAAAATAACTTCAAAATCAATGCTATGCCTCAAGACGATGACACAAATCGTCAATCTTTTGAGAAGCAATCTGAGATCCGAGCAGCAATTTGCTGCGACCTGCTGAAAAAGACGTCGAGAATGTTCGGACGCTACGAATCGTTGATGGAGACACTGACCGATGAGCTCCTGAAATCTGTCTATATGGACTACGACAGTGTGGTAAAGAACAGCAAATCTGACCTTAATGCGAGAGTCTTTTATGAATGTACCCCGTACTTCACCATTGCTAAGTCTCTTCGAGCAGAAAATGAGGATTTATCAGACGAGCTAGAAATGTACAATGATGGGGTCAACGTCCGTCAGGCGTTAGTCAAGTGCAGTGTGGGAGTGCGCACTTTATTCAATGACAGTAAGCGTCAAATTCGAGACATGATCTTTCGCATTTGGAGACAGTATTGCGTATCCCGCAATCGAAAAATGAAGCGCTTGAGAAACCGCGTGTGTTTAGAGCCGTGGTTTAATATTTGGGTAAAACGGCATATGAGGTACAAGAACCAGGGCTACTTTTATGATACAGATAGTGATGATGATGATGACCAGATGGAGGAACACAATGAGGCCTTCGATGAGATGGCGAATAGCTTCAGGAAAGATCAGGAAATTGAGTCTGAATTAGATGCTATTGAAGTTTCCGATCGGATCAGTCCAATGAGTATATCTTCTGGGGCTTCCTCTCCTTCCACCTCACCAGTGCCTTTCAGCCCTTCAGGGAGAATGAGAAGTTTGTCTCGGGGTGTTCTTGTGGCAAATCGTGTCCAAAATCGCACAAATCGTAGATCTTTGAAGCTCATCCGTGAAGAAGAAGATACTGATGGGGACGGGACGCGAATTGTCCAAATTTATGAGCGTCGCGAGCACCAAGTGACGATGTGCAACACTGGCACTCAGACTGACGCTGTTAGCTTCGCCACCGATTCAGCAACAGGTGTCACTAATATCCAAGAGGAACCGAAAGCTACAGAGGAGCCTGCGAAAGCACAGCGCAGCAAGAGTCAGATGAATGTTGCCAAGCTGCTTGGCGGGAAGAAGGAAAAACCAATGAATCTCGATGCTGCTCTTACCCTTATTCCCAGCATGTTCGAACAATATTTGATAATGCTGCTCAACCCGGGACCTGATACGGAAGGAAAGGTAAGCGCCTCTATATTTCTAAAGGTTTGTACATTGAAAAATGTTTTGCTAACTTATCTCTCGGCGATAGCACTTGAATCTAGTCAACTTTACCAAGTTGACCTTGACGCGCAAGTTTGGCATCAAGAGCATTGCACTGAAGCAGTGTAAGGCCTTTTTGACTTGCTTGACTACCAGTAAGGCTCAAGAGCACCCTCGAATCCGGGTTTTCAGCGACTTGTATGGCCTCTGCGTGGGCAATAATTCGCCTAAGGATTACGATGAGGAAAAGGTAGACTTTTTTTTCAAGAAAGTGCTCACAAACTTGCTTCCTGACGTGAAACATGTGATGCCCACCTTCAGTGTCGGTGAGATCGACGTGGATAAGGTGCTCGTCCGCATACGTACCATCTTTCTCAACATTCGCACTAAGGATAGTTTCAAGTTTTTGAAAATTGAGAGGGAAATAGAGACGATGGAGTCGACAGAGAAAAAGGGACTCGATTTTGTCAAAATCGATGACGTTCTTGAGATCATTTGGTACTATTGGCGGACGGAAAACCTATACAGTGGCTACACGAAGGAGCAGGTTTTGAGCTGTAACCGGATTCAGAAGATGGCGAAATCGTACCTCGTCATCCTCAAGGGCAAAATCCTACAAAAAATATGGATAAAGAGGAAGTTCGATCCTGTGATCAAGAAGCATGATGAAGTCTTGAGTGAGGTAGAGTGGGGAAAAGTGTGCGATGAAATTGGGTTTGCAAATGGTGGGGTAGAAGAGGATATCGCTAAATGCAAGAAAGTGTACGATGAGATGTATCTCCCCAATGTTAAGGAATATCAGGGGGGAGGTACGAAGGCTGACGTGAAGAAAAAAAGCAAAAAAGCAAAGGGAAAAGAAGACAATCATGCGGAAGAATTTCGGGCGTTCAAAAACATGTATGATGTTTTTTTCCATACTATCTGGAAGACGGGGTATCGCATTACAGGGAATGGAGGAGACAGCGTGGAAAACGAACAATAATAATTGCTGAAGAAATTTGCCAAAACAAAACAACCCTGCTACTTTTTCGGCGTCATCATTCCCCTTGCCTTAGTAAACACTGCGACCATACCCGCTATCTGGATGTCATCGTCAGTAGCAAAAGCGACCCTATGTTCGACCTGGCTAAGCCCATCAACGACTTCCCCAAGCACATCCTCTGGCAAATCCATCTCAACCACAATTTTGCTGACACTGGTGAGAATGTCGCTCACAGCATAACCCTTCAACTTCGACAGCGACTTTGCATGGTCGAAGCTCTCGTTAAATCCTTTCGTCCATAAAATCTCGCTCAGCGTTTTGATGTCGCCTGGCAGCGGGGCGCCGCTTGTTAAGTAAATTTCGTCTTCGCCGAGGTTTTCATATGCCATGCTGCTCGCTTGAAGCAGATTCAATACCCGCCTCATGTCGCCGTTGCTGAGGTCCAAGATAGCTTCAAGTCCCGCGGCATCAATTTTACAGTTTTCCTTTTGGCTGATTTCCGTCAGCCTATCCCTAATCTGCTCCTTCATCAATGGCGCAAACCGAAACCTTGTGCATCTGCTCTGCAAGGCAGGAATTATCTTACTGACGTAGTTACAGATTAAAATGAACCGGGTGGTCTTCGTGTGCTTCTCGATTATTCTCCGGAGCGCGAACTGTGCATCATTCGTCATGGCGTCCGCTTCGTCCAAAACTACGAGCTTTATGCCAGAAGAGAAGAGCTGGCGGGTGCCAGCAAACTCCTTTATCTGATTCCTCACAACGTTGATTCCCCTGTCGTCACTAGCATTGAGCTCCAGAGTCATTCCCCGATATTTCTTCTCGCCGTACATCTTCTTCGCAGCAGCAATCACTGTGCTCGTCTTCCCTGTTCCAGGAGGCCCATACAGTAACAAGTGGGGCAACCGGTCTGTGTCAATCAATTTTGTTATTATCGATATTATTTCCTGGTGAGCGACGAGCTCGGATAGCTGCGATGGACGGTACTTCTCAACCCATGGAAGCGACTGCTCCTGGAGGGCACTGCGAAAAAAAAGGTGGGGGCGGAGGAATGAGGGAGAATTAGCAAAGGGGGGAAAGACACAGAAGGAGAGGAAGCAGGACATTCTTACCGAACTTCAGACATTAATTTCCTTCAGAGAGATTATATCAGTGCACTATAGCTCTGCCGCGATGTCTTATTAATAAAGTTTATGCTCTAAGAATGGGCACTGCTTCTATTGATTTGTCGTCCCCGCCCCAATTTCACAATGTTCAATTTTTACTGTCCAATCGTCGATTAGCTTTATCATCGCTGGGTTAGCTGATACGATATTGTCTGTGCGCAGCCCTTCTTTACATTATAACCACATAACCACCAAGTTCTCCGCTCTGCAAGCGAAGTAACCAAATCCAAAAAGGTCTGCCCCCAACCCCGCACATCCACAACCCCAGCAGCGATGTCGATTTCCTTGCTGTCGTTGACTGTACATCCCAGTATCACTCCCACTACGATCTGCGTGTCACCGAGTCTCCCCATTGAATCACTCTTGGCAATTATCCGCTCCTCTCTCCAAATTGATAGTAATAGAGAGGTTGTGGGTCTTTGGGATCGCGATAAGGACATACACTTTCCTTTGCGTGTTGTCGGAAAGGTGCCTGAGTTTTTTGACTCGTCAACGAGTGGTCAAACTTACATCGTTCTGATTTCTCCATCGGAGGATGACTCCAATATGCAGCTGACGATGTCTTCCTCTCGAGTTACTGATCCTGAGAATACTCTGGCTGTGACAGGTTACCTATCTCCTCTCTTGACGTCCAGCCCCGCTCTGCGACAGCTAACGAGTGAGCTTAATACAACGCAGGGGCTAGGGAGGGTTTTGAGGAGCTTCATGGGTGCCAGCGAGGGAGGCGAGATTGCACGTGGCAGATTTGAACAGGTGAGTTACAATATACTTATCCTACAAGGTGTTGAGCCCCCGTTTTTATATTCGAAAAATATGATCATCACGATTTCTCTCACGCAATTATAATTACACGCACACTACTAACGTTACATCGTAGTGTTTTCATGAGATCACTGGCAACAGAGCAACTGGCGCTGGCATCACCAATTTGTTTCGTATATTCGACCCCGAGCAAACCTTTAGCCTCCCAACAATCCCTTTCCTTTCCTCGCTGGTCACTCTCTCTCCTACAATCCCTCCCCAGACCAAGCTCCGGCTAAACTTCGAAATGTTTTCGCTGACATACCCCTCCGAGGGAATCACCCTCCCCGAGATGACCAAATACCTTTCCTCCATCTTTCTGGTGATGAGGGAGTCAAACCCTCGCGTATTTGAGCAGTATGGTGTGACGCCAGACGAGCTGGCGTACGTAACCACGATGGGTGCGTTTGGGGAGAGCGGTTTGAGAGAAACTGAGGTGATGGATTGGCAGAAATTCAAGGCATGGTTCGAGCGTGCAGAGAACGTCCCTAGGCAAGCTCTGTCCGAAGGCGAGGAGGGTTTCGGTCGGCCTGCGAGCGCTGCAAGTGGTCAGCGGATCGAGCTGTCTTCTCCCCCTACCGGAACGCTCCCAACCATCGAGGAAATTCGTCGCATCACTGGTTTGGAGAAATTCTCTCCCAGTGACCTTCTGGAGACTTTCGCTGCCCTAACCAATGATGAGGGCTACATTCCCCTCCACGCTTTCCTTGTTTGCATGAGAAAAATTTCCATTGATGCCGGCGGCCTAGAGACCATGCTTGACATTGTGAATGAAATCGGGGTATTGCTCTTTTCGGCCTTCGACGTCAATGGCGACGGGGTTGTTGACTTCCTGGAGCTCTCTTCGGGAATCTGTGTGCTGGGAGGTGGCTCGCAGGCTGAGCGCTCCTTGCTCGTCTTCCGTCTGTACGATATCAACGGCGATGGCTTCATTTCGTACGACGAGTTTGTGAGTTATCTTAAGAGCGTCTTCGCGGTTGCATATCGCTTAAATCCTTCTCTAGAGACTGAAGTGGGAGCGGGATACATGGCTCTGGCAGAAGCCACGGCCATGGAGGCGTTCGAAAAGGCTGATTTGAATGGCGACGGCAAGCTATCTTACCAGGAGTTTTTCAAGTGGTACAGCATGGCCAATCCAAATTCTGATGAACAGAAACGGCCTCGCGCCAACTCTGCTCGAAACTTAGAGGAGTTCCGTGCTTGGAGCAGTGTGTCCAAGCTAGATTGTGGTGCTCTGGTGAAGCACTTTGCGAACGGTGCGACCAGTGACGGTTACGTGTCCTCGTCTCAGTTTTCAAACCAGCTTGAGGCCCTGCTTGACTCGCTTGATGTTGACAGCACTGAAGAGGAGAGAGCGAGGGATACATTCGAGCGTTTTTGGGCCTCCCTCTCAGACTCCCTTGACTCCAACCAGGCCATCCATATTAGCAAATTAGCTGCTGGGTTTAGTGTGATCTGTGGGGGGGAAGCTGATGACAAGGTGGAAATGGCTTTCTCTCTCTTCGATAAGAAGGGAACTGGTTACATCGATTTCGAAGAGATGACAGAATACCTCTCCTCCGTTTATTCTCTCATGTTTGAGGCGGACGAAAATAATGACCACCCGGATCCCTTGGAGTTTGCCAAGGCTATGGCATTCGAAGCTTTTGAGAAAGCTGACATCAACAAAGACGGCAGGATTTCCTTGCCCGAATTTAAGCTATGGTACAGTGGTGCTGACGCGACAGCGTCAGAGATCCAGCATGCCACTGAATCACCGTTTGTGACACTGGCCCAGGCAAAGCAAATTTCCAACATGGGTTCGTACCCTGTCCACGTGGTTTTTCAGCTTTTCTCTGAGTTTGCTGAGGACGACGGCTTTGTAACTTTTGCAGGTTTTCAGAAATGCTTTCAGATCCTCGTTGACGCCAGTGATTTCGACGACGACAGCGTCAGCGAGTATGAGAAGAAGAGGACTGATATTGTAATGAAACGCTTGTTTCAGCTTTTTGGCCCGGGGGATAAGGTTCGGTACGACGAGTTGGTGAGCGGCCTTTCTGTGCTCTGTGGGGGCACTCACAGGGAAAAGACCTCCGCTTCCTTCGCCCTTTACGACCTCTATGGTGACAAAACTATCGACGAGGCTTCACTCTCCACTTACCTTTGCTCGGTGTTCCGAGTCCTATTCGAGACGTCCCCTGAAATCAAGTCAAGGTGGTTGAACGAGATGGGTGTCACCGCTGATGATTTGGGCAGGTTGACAGCCGAACAGGCATTTGAAGAGGCTTCCCTGAACAATGACGGCAGATTACACTTTGAGGAGTTCCGGACTTGGTACGAAAACTGTCAGATCGTTGACGAAAATGACGACATAGGCGAGATCGGCGGCAGCGAAGACGAGACCAACCAGCTCCTGCGCGAACAGAGGGATGCGCACAAGAGCAGGATCAACATGGAACTCGTGCAGAAAATCACTGGTCTGGAGGACCAACACGTAGACGATGTTTTCGAGCTCTTCGCGTCCATGGCGACTAGCGGGCTGCTAACTATCGGAGCGTTCAGGCGGTGCTTCGACATCATCATACAAGAGCGCGCCGAGCTGCTAACAAGCGAGGAGATGAGCTACGCCCCTCTCATTGTGGACGGACTTTTTGCCGCCTTGGACATCAACGGAGACAATTACTTGGACTACTCTGAGCTGGCGAGCGGTATCAGCGTACTCTGTGGCGGGACGAAGGACGAGAAAGTTGAGGCGGCATTTGCACTTTTCGATTTGAATGGGGACGGGCACATTACCCTTGAAGAGATGATCACCTACCTCTCAGCTATGTTCTCGATCATTTTCTTTGTGAGCCCCGAGACCAAGGACAACGTGGATGTGGATGCGAGGGAGCTCGCTGAGGCGACAGCACAGCAGGCGTTTGCGGATGCCGATTTAAATGACGACGGGAAACTCTCTCTCGAAGAATTCAACCACTGGTACATGGCTGTCAACAGCGATAGCTTTGTGACAGCGAGCTCTGCTGGAGATGACAGCGGGCCGGCTGAGGGAGACAAACGCCAGCCATCTTGGTTAACACTCAAGAATCTGCGCCGATTGACAACTTTTATGAAGTACTCTACTTCCACTGTCTTTGACCACTTTGCCAACGCTTCCAACTCCAACGGAATGCTAACCTCTCAAAGTTTTGTGAGTTGCTGTGGCGACTTCTTGAGAGACAAAGTTGAGTTGGGTGTGACTGACGCCGAGTACGCGGAGATTTGCGAAGTCATTGTCGGGGGGCTATTTCAAATCTTTGAGACGCAGTCAGGGAGCGACTTGGTTGACTTCGCTGAACTCGCCGCTGGACTGTCGTTCTTGTGTGGCGGCACGAAAGATGAGAGGGCCTTGGCCGGATTTAAGCTGTTCGACGTAGACGAGACGGACTACATCAGCCAGAATGAGTTGGTCGTCTACTTAACGAGCGTGTTCAAGATTCTTTTCTGGTGCGAGCCGGACGGGACCCGAGCCTCCGTTGGGGATTTGACGCCGGAAGCTCTCGCAAAGTTAACTGCGATGGAGGCATTTGAGGCCAGTGAGGAGGTTGGCGACAAACTCAGCTTCGAAAACTTTAAGGAATGGATAAATATTAGTGGGGAGCTAGATGAAAGCGAGGAGGGAAGTGCGGTTGGGGGGTTCCCTGGGAGTGGAGGGTGGAACGCCCAGGAGATTCAAGAAAAAATGCGAAACCTCTCAAATCTGACCTCGCTTCAGTTCTTTGGAGCAACTGAAATGCTGGAGCGCCTGGCAGAGTCGGCGGATGAGGAGGACGGGCTCATCAGCATCAAAAACCTTTACACGCTCTTGCTCAAGTTTAACATCGAGCGATCGTCCGCTACCTCCTTCGACTCTGATGCCCTCATCACTTTTGTCGTCTCTCTGAAGGACCAGTTCGATGGTGTTTATGAAGATGACGAGAATGCTGAGGAGATAGACGCCAGGCTGGACTTCAGCGTGATAGCTTGTGCACTACTTTGTCTTTGCAAAAGCAGCTGGGAGGAAAAGGTGCAGGTGGGGTTCAGTTTGTTTGAGGAGGAAGGGCTGGTAAGCATCGACGATCTCATCATCTTTATCGAGAGTATCTTCAAGATTGTGAGTTTGGCATCGCCAGAAACGGTTTATGAGAGCGAGAACGCCTCGTTCAATGATTTGGCTACGGCGACTGCGAAGAGGGCTTGTTCAGGCCGCGGAAGGGGTGAAGTAATCGATTTCGAAGGCTTTGTTGAAATTTGCCGCCCCTTTTTGGGTGGTGATGAGAGTGGTGAGGAGGAAGGAGAAGGAGAAGGAGAAGGAGAGGTTTTGAAGAAGGGAAATACAGAGAAAGAGTTAGCACCTGTGGCTGAAAACGGAATGAGCAATAAACATCGGGAATTCCCGAAGGATGAAATGCAGCGCGCCAGAGAAATCCTGGGGCTCGGGAGCGTGAGCGTCGATGACCTGCTTGAAATTTTATCCGAGGCGGCACCAAACGGCGTGCTAGACGAAGGCACGTTTAACAACTGCCTTCGCAACCTAGCAACGCTGAGCGGGCGCAGTGGCTACGGGATCGAATACACTGAAACTGCCAGTCTGGGGAGCAAAATATTCAGGGCGTTCAAGCGTGACCGCAACGATGCTGTCGACTTTGCTGAGCTGACGAGTGGATTAAGCGTCCTGTGCAACAGCAATGCCAAGGAGAAGTTCATCACGACTTTTACCATCCATGACGCCGACGGGGACGGTCTGTTGGAGCCGGATGAAGTCGAGCACTTTATGGCCAATGTATACAAGGTGTTATTTGCTTGCGTGGACGGCCTGCAGGAGATTGTAGGGCCCGATCCTGAGGATCTCGCCAAGATCACTACTGCCAAGTGCTTCCAAGATTTGGAAATTTCCAACAATAAAATCGGAATCGGAGCCTTGCTAACCTACTTTGTCCCACAGTGAGAGTGGGAAGAAATTTAAATGTAAATGTTAAACTTAAAAATATTGGGGTTTGGGGAAATAAAATAGGGCTAGCTAGGCTGGGTAAAATTCGTAGAATTCATGTTTTCCTCACTCATCAGAGTCGCGGCACACAGTCCGAAAAAGGACAACAATTTCGTTTTTGTTCTCGTAGTCATGGTTTTGACCGTCGTGAAACAAAAATGTCAGCTGCAGTTCGGGACAAACACCGTCGTCGTCATTTTTTATGATGGATCTGCCAAAGCGGCTTCCCAACTTTTGCTGGTTCTCTCGTTTGAAGAAGTCGATTTCAGATATCTCCCCGAGACTGTTCTTTGAGCGCACAGAAATGTCCGCGATTCTGTCGGTAACATCCACACCGTCCGAAAGCCTAATTATCCTGTATTCCCACGCCGCAATTTGTTTGGAATGCCGAGCTCTGCCCGGCAGCGATGGCATCCACGACGACTTGGATTTATATTTTTTGGTAGTAGCACTTGCACTTGCACTTGTGGATGAAGTTGAAGGCGTGGATGCTGCGGATGTGGTGTCATCATCACCGTTCATGCCAGTATTCTGGAAGGAAATCGTGTGCTTTTTGGCCTTTGCAGTGTCAAGCACCACAAAGTCACCTTTTTGCTCGCGCAGCCTGGTCATCAGCTTCCCTCCCCCAGCCAGCGAGAAGAAGTCGTCTTCGTCAAAGTCCTTGGGGCGAAGCAAGGTTTTCGACCGCTTCTTGAGCTCAAAGTCGCTCAAATTTACCTTGCAGCGAAAGAGTCCTCCGAAACTGTCGTCCAAATCAGCAGGGTGGATCTTCTCCAGCAGCGTGAGCATCACGTCGCGCTTGGACTGGATTATGGTCATCTTCTTCAGCGTTCTCTGGGGGATGACGAACTTGAAAGTCTGGAATAGCAGGGAGAAAATTTTAGGAACGTTGACGAAAATGGACTCAGCGGTCAGCTCAGGGTAGCTGTCCTTCTTGATCTTGATGAACTCGGAAATGCCCTCCTTCACCTTGGCCGGAACGCCGCCAAACATCCTAAAGCCGCTGAAATCCTGGATGAAGACCACCGAATTGACATTCACAAAGTCGAATAGCGCGATGGTCTTCTCGAGCTCGCGTATTCGCCACGCGACGAAGGATTTGCGGCTCTCGAAGACCTCGTCGGCGTTGATTTTACTTATGCAGGTGATCTGGATCGGCCTGCCGAGCTTGTCGCGGGAGGGGGGGGGTAGAGGTGTCGTCGACGTAGGAAGGCACGGGCGGTATATCGTGCTCCACGCGGTACTGCAAGTGGTTTATCATCAACTCAAGGGATTTCTCTACGTTGTACTTTTCCCCTGCAAGGAAACTGAGGATCAACACGTGCCTCTGGTAACAATAGTCCGGGGAGGTCAGGTCGATGGACCACAGCGTTCTCGGCAAGTCCGGGTGGTCCGTCAAAAGAGCCTCCCGTAACTGCGAGCGTAGGCCAGTCGAGATGCTTGGAAAGCCATGCTGAGAAAATAAAGAGGAAAAAGAACATGTGCAAAGATTGCACCGTTTAAAAATGACACCAAGAAGCGAAAATCGGGTTGGGGTTCTTAGGTAGCTTCTTACAGTACGTCCTCACTTATAAGATTTTGGCTCGCTAAATTAAGATTTTAATTTTATCTTAATTTAAGATTTTAAAGGTAGGGAAAGTAAAGAACACCTTAGGACCTTCGCTTTCTTCTTAGGGGGGGCCTCGGCCTCGGCCTCGGCGTTGGCGGGAGCGTCACGTTTCTCGGATTCCTCGTTCTCCTTCTTCTTCGCCGCCCTGCGCTCTCTCAACACCTTAGTGAGGCGGTGCTCCTCATTGCTGTTTTTCCATAATTTTTTCATCTCCTTATGAAATATACGGACATTGGCGTTAAAATCAATGTTGAGAAGAGCGAGAGTTCCCTCAGCAATAGCGTGGCCATTTTTGTCGAGTGGGATGACGATCGCGCAAAGATCAAAACCAGTTTTGATCCATTCCTTCTTTGTTGCTGTCCTGGATTTCTGGTCTTGACCTACCTTCAAGACGAACTCATTACCCCTTACTCCAGATCCGGTTAATGTTAGTTCAACTTCATATCCAAGCTTACCCATCTCAGTCCTCTCATCCATCAATTTATTAATTGCCTCCAACACATTTAGCAATGCCAAGTTGTTCACCATGATAGAACCCCCTTCCTTAACACCATAGAAAAGTCGGCCACCACTACCTGAAACTAAACGAAGTCCTCCATTAACCAGAGTGGCAACCCTAATCACTTTTTTCATTATCTCGGCATCATCATCCTTGCAGTTGCAAGAAGTATTGTCGTCGTCAGCGTCATTCTTCAGAGTCCCGGTAAGACGTAATGTAGAAATTTCCCCTTCATAAGCAGTAAACCCCTCAATTGCCACAAGGTTCTCGTACATACGAACACACTGACACAGCAATACTTTAAATTGCGTGTTATTGGGATGATTTACACCTGCACTAATAGTGCTATGAATTAGTTCCATCGTTTTGTCGGAGATTCCTAGCATCAATCGTAGTTTGTCAGGCATTTTCTCCCAGTTAACTACCATTTTGGCCCGCTCCTCAAAAATCATTGCTGACACTTCCGTCTTCTCGTCTTTGTCAAACGTGGTCATGCCCCCATGTTCGATTGAGGTATTTTTGGCGTTGACGATGGCGGAGAGCACGTTGTTGAGCAATTTCTTCCGCACGGCGGTCAATTCATCCTTCTCGCGATCGATAAGAAGTTCTGCTAGGATACATGAACTCAATGTTAACAAGGTAGAGCGGAGATTTCTCCCAAATGTTGAGGATACATCGATTTTGGGTTTGGTGAAGGCATGCACGATGAAAATTCCCAAGGTGCACAGGTTCATTGATGCACTATGCATCTTAGGGTGTTGTTCCAACGAGAATTTGTTATCCCCATTTGGGATGAGATTGTTCTCTTCGTGGAGGAATAAGTGGTAGCAGTCGGGATGGAGAATTGAAAGGAAAGAGTTTAGGACATCGATGTAGTGAATTCTATTGCCTTTGACGTAGACGCATGGAAATGTTCCAAGTACGTGTTTGACTAATGCCCGAAATGCAACGATAATAGCTGCAAGATGGGGTTGAGCTTTGCTAATTGTGGGTTTATTCGACGTGTCAACTTGACTTTCTTTACTGGAGCTTAGACGCCGATGTGCATCCTTGCCCGTTCGCGGCTCAAGGATGATCCTGTGCATGATCTTTTGATCATTTGTTTTGTCCACCCATATTCCGCTTCTTGTGTCCCACTTCTTGCCTTTTGGTGTGCCACCGCGTGGTCTAGGGTTGTATGATACATTTACTTTCTCTCCGTAGATGGGGTCGAGCTTGGCAAAGGCAGCCTCAGTCCAGACACAGAAGCGTCCCATGTGGCCTCCGGGGGCCAGCTGCAAGAGGTTCAAGCGGTCTACATTGCACAATTCAACACCGGGAAGATTCCTGAAGCCCTGGCCGATTCCATCGTCATTGGCGTAGATGACAAGAGGTCCACGGCGCATGACGTAGCGACGATTCCTGTGTTGTTGTTGTTGTTGTTGTTGTTGTTGTTGTTGTTGTTGTTGTTGTTGTTGTTTGACGTTTATTGATAAGGAGGGGGGGGAGGGGAGGGTTAGGAGGGATTGCATGCAAACGCGCATGC
>ERZ651776.1530-NODE-1530-length-27426-cov-4.960693_pt1 | contig 27426 bp, 23 predicted proteins | sample MGYA00514761_ERZ651776 | MGnify/ENA metagenome assembly ERZ651776 | reverse complement strand
CGGGGCAAATAAATGTTATTTTTTACACGCTTCCTAATCTTTATAAGGTTCCTAAAAAAACTCACAAGCCATGCCACTTCGCGACAGTGTCTAAACATCCAACTCCCATGCTCGGTCTTCTCTCCCCATCGGCATCAGTCCGGTTGTTGACTCGTCAACGATTAAACGACCTCGCTCTTGGCGGACATCTCAATCTTCCCCGCCGCCTGCGACTGCCTCTTCCCGTTCCTCCTCCTCTTGTGCGCGATGGCCGCCCCGACCAGCAGCAGCGTCGCCCCCCCCCCGACCCCGGCGGCCGGGTTAAGCCTGGCGCCCGCGGAGGTCATGCCGGTCTGGGTGTAGTCGCTGCACCCCCCCCAGTTCGTGCACGAGGTGTCGTTCGGGTCGAAGCAGGCGTACTGTCCGATGTGCTGGAAGCTACGGGTCGGCTGGTAGACGCTCCCGGAGATGCAGTAGGCCGGGACGTCCGGGGAGGAGTGCCACTGGGCCCAGCAGTTGGAACCGGACTGTTGCTGGTTGCAGTTCTCGCCGGTGTTGCCGCGGGAGATAACGCGGCCGTTTGTTTTCAGGACGTACCCGGAGTTAGGGTAGCAGTAGGTATTCCACCAGCCCTGTTTGTTGGTGCCCTTAGGGCAGTCGGAGGAGACAATGGCGCCCATTTTAGTGGGTGAGATGGGTCGAGGTGACTAAGAAGAGGGGGGGGGGGGATCACTCAAGTGATTCAAATTATAAGAGGGCTTAGGAGGCACCTTTTTTTGGAAGTTGTCATGGGTCTGGATTTTTTATTGGTTCGTCAACAGACGACGAATTTTTCAGAACTGAACAAATCCAAACAGGTACAAACAAAAGTCAAATTTTTAGCGAAAGATAGATAGAGAGATAGTTAGGGCCTGCCTATGTGTTGAGTTAAAAGTCACAATCCCGAATCCGAATCTGCTCGTCCACCATTTCCCACTTCCCTTCTTTAAAAACCCCAGAGTCAACTCCAACAACTCCCAGAATCAATGATTAGCAACAATTCCCCGGAAGCATTGGGCCCCCCGTTGCACCCCTTTGCGGACAAGCAGGGGCAACTGAACATGTCAAAATGTTGTTGTTGCTTCGGCCTGATCAACTTCATAATCTTCCTCGTCCTGCTCCCGATGGGGTTGGCAGATTCGTCCTCGCTCGAGGGGCTGGAACCGGAGAAAGATTTCGAGAATTGGGAGGGGGGTTGTAAAATTCTTGGAGTAAAAAAGAGCGCTCACGCTCATACGGGAAAACACGGTCGTGTTGAGAGGTGCAGTGATTATATGACCTGGGAATTTGAGTTTAACGAGAAGGATGGATTTGAGATGGAAGAAAAGATGGGAGGAAAGCACTGGTCAAGGGAGTATAATTTCGATCGTGAGGGGTGGGAGAATGGTGACACATGCGAAGATAATGATACGGGCGATTGGGAATATGATACGACCGACCAGGTATGGTTTGAGGTGGGGGAGACCGTTGAGTGCTGGTTTCCCGCTAGGGAAATGGATGAATCAACCTTCGATCGCTATGAATGCGAGAACGAGGTTTGTGCCATTCTCTTTGATCCAGTGGAGCACGTCATGAGCGAGAAGGCATTGGCCGCTGCACTCATTATTATCTCAATCATTATTTTTTCTGGAGCATTGGTTATGTGTTTTTGCTGGTGCGCCCTGGGACAAAATATTTGCTGTGCAGGGTCGAAGATGAGACAGTACAAAAAGGAGAAGGCCGCCTGGGATAATGGGGGGAGGCAGAAGTGGATAAACTCGCTTGGGAAACAAGGCCCTGGCTTCTCCCAGGATTTACATAATCAAGCGGCGGTGCAGCCACTGCAACCTAAGCTTGAACCAGTTGGTCTCCAGATGGCGCAATTTCACCAGCAAGAGCAACAACCGCTTATGCTGGGAGGCGCCGGTCTGATGCAGGTGCAACAACAGCAGCTAAGGACGACCACGGTACCAATCCCTTTGGGATCGATACCTGGAAGCACGTTTCATGGAACGATGCCAGATGGAAGGCAGATGATGCTAACTGTGCCCATGGAGTATATAGACACGGGTATTCAGCAGGGTGTCCCCGTGCAGTACTAAAATGGTTATGAAGAGAAGAGAAGAGTAAAGTAAATGCGAACGAACATTTCCGTACCCGCCCGCCGCCGCTCGTTTTTGCGTCAAACTCCCTCAGACACAATTTTTTTCTTCAAATATTTACTCCTTCCCTGGACATTTTCTTTTTTTCATTTTACCGCTGTCTCGTGATGCATTAAACATCTCCGCCCTGCAAGCTCACCGCCTCTCCCTGGTTATTCTTCTGGATGGGCCTGTTCTTGTTAATCATTTTCTTGTTGATTCTATCCATAATGCTCCCCTCCTTCATTCTGTCAGATTTCATGACCCTTGCGACGGAGGGGTCGAGGGTTTGGGAATCGGGACGGTGGGTGAAGGCGAAACCGGAAGAGAAGGGTACGGAGGCCCGGGATGTGCCGGAGTCGTTCGTCTTGAAGCCGTTGCTTAGCATGGATCCCACACCGTCTTTCTGGCCGTTGGCCTCCTTGGCTTCATTGGTGGATTTCGGGGACTTGAGGGTATTTCGTGCGCTCTTGATCTTTTGGGTCTGGTTAATGGTCTGGAGATCACCGTAATTGCCCGATTTTTGGAAGATTGGTCGCGACCACTGCTGGATGAGGCCCTTGCAGAGGCTTTTCATCTTTTTTGTCTCATCGGGGTGGTTGTAAAGCGTCATGACGGTCTTGCCTAAACCGCTGACCTTCAGGTCATCTTTCGTTATTCCGTCTTCTCCGTTGAGCTGTTTGACGCTAGAAAGCAGTTTTTCCCTGATGGTGATGTTGCCAAGGACGGAAACTTTCGAGTTCCCGGAGGGCGCAAGAGGCTCAATCCAATCTTTAATATTGGAAAGGAGCTCATAGTCGAGTAGTACTCGGATCATATCCTTCGCCGCGAGCATGTCAAGGACCTTGCTCAGCATGCTGAGCTTCTTGATCCCAGGCTCCCCCTTCCGTCTGGACTCCTCGTCTAGCAAAAAGGCGTCGTTCATCTCGACCAAAAAATTTTGGGCGATCTTCTCCTTCTCCTCGCTGGACTTGGCCTTGACCCTCGTCCGAGCCAGCTTACTTAAAGTACTGCTGAGCGCTTCGTGTTTCCTTCCGCCACCGCCGCCGCCGCTGGTGCTCTTAGAGCTTGTTGAAGAGGACGATTTCTTCTTCTTCTTCTTCTCGCCGGGACGTTCGTCCTGGAAGTTCTGGTCCATGTCGTCGTACTCCTTGAGTAGGTCCGCCTGGTCGTCTTCGGAATCGAGGAAATCGTCGTCGCTGAGATGTTTCACGTCGGCCTACGATGTGCCCGTGAGCAAGGGTGGAATTTGGTGGGTGAGTGAGTGTGTGGTGAGCATGATTCTGCTCTTTTTCTGTCTGAGGGGAGTGGGGGGGACCAAAAACACAAAACGAAACAAAACATACATACATACATACATACATACATACAAGCAACTAACTACCTCGCTCTCGTAGCTATCTCCACTCCCCTCACCCGCCTTCTTCCCCTCCTTCCGTCTTTTCTCCCTCTCCTCCCTCCTCTTCTGCTCCTCCTTCAAGCTCTTAACCCTATCTGTTGTTGCCCCATCCTTTTTCTTCCCCAACTTCTTCTGTCTCTTCTCTTCCTTCTTCCTCTTCTTCCTCGCCGCTTTCTCAAGCTTCCTCTTCCTCCTCTCCGCCTTTCTAGCCTCATCCTCGCTGCTCTCATCACTACTGCTGTCAAGGCGAGGGCGCTTCTTCTGCAGACGATTTGTAATAGGAGCCGACTTCTTAATCATGTCGTCTGTGTCATCACCGGAATCGCTATCACCGAAAATCTCAGAGACACTTTTTGTCTTGAAGGGATCCACCGAATCACCGTCGGAATCCGAGAGCACCATGCTTGTTGTTCTTGATATTTTGTTTCTTCGCTGCTGCTGTCCTGGGATCTATTTGTTTGGCGATGCTGCCTGGTAGGGGTAGGGGGGGCTATTTCTTATTTAAAATCGGTAGAACTCTGTGAGCGGGACACTCTTAGCTAGATGCTTTGACACGTGTTCACGTCCAACCACCAAAGCTTGTCCTAACCTCAGAAAGCCTCAAAAAGAAAAATACCACACTTGGTCAGCAAGGAAATGACTAGGAGGAATGAATTTTTATCGCAGTAGAATCGTTGGTACTCTTCTAGCTCGGTGTGCAATTATTTTTTCCAAAAGTAGAGTAAAAAAATGAGTGAAGGTGGAGCCGCCAAATGGTGTGAAAAATAAATATGCGGAAGGTCCCACCAGCACACCAACTCAGAAATCAAATAACAAACGTCACTTCATCTGAACAAATATTTTCTGATATAAAAGGCATCGGATCGCATTCCCAAAATACCTATCACGCTATCTGTATAGAAAAATCCGTTCCGTATTCTTTTCTTCCGCCCTGTTGGCTTTTCTTGCTCGCGACTAGTCAGCAGTGAGAAGCGGACTTCAATTTTTGAATGAACGTAGTTAAAACGTCAAAAATCGCCTCTAGCAGTCTGAACTCACGTAAGAGAGCACGTGAGCCGGTGATCTTTCCTCCAGATTCTCGGGTGTTGTCGTCACAGACCTCAAAGCCCAGTCACACTTTCTCAGCGACTCCAACCCCAAGTGAATTAATGTCGCATGAAGGTGACTCTTCGGTCTCTTCGGTCGTTCGAGGTGTTGAGGGGGTGCTGCTACCTGATTGTTCAGTGTTGATGGGAGTTAGTGGTAGCCCTCACTTGCCCCCAGTGCCGCCAGCTTCTCCGTCATCTGGCGTTGGGGAAAAGAAAGGGGGGTTTGAAGGAAATGAGTTTGAGCAGGGGGCGTGCGTTGCTGGTCCTGTTGATGTAGCTACTTGGTTCAAACAGCGTAAAATGAACTCGGAAGGAAATAACAGTGGGGGTAATGGTGGGCACATCCAGTTTGTAAAATGTGAAAGTGGGGTCGGGGAGGGGGAGGTCGGGGAAGGGAAAGGGAAAGGAAAAGATGCTGTAGCAGAAGAAGATGTCAAAAAAGTAGGTGTTGTGGGTGAGGTTGTTGTAGGTACTGGAGAGGCGTGTGCGAGTGGGCCGGAGGAAGAGAAACCCGGTGTGGATTGCAATGTAGGAATGGGACCAACTCTAAATATTTCCTGGTAAGTGAGGGGAGTCAGCAGCTTCTGCGTCTGGTTTTTTTCTGTGACGATGGAAGCGTTCAAGCCTGTATGGACCGTCGCGCGCCCTTCCCGCGCACACACACGTTGTACATCACATACTTACACGCACTCTCTTTCCCCCCATACACTCGTTATCCCCCAAAACACCCCCTACACCTTCCTGACTCAGCCTTCCTGCCAAAAACGCCCTTGAGCAGTTTGTAACTGAATTGATGCTTGCACGGGTAAGTTTTTCGTGCTCGTCTTCGCGCTCGTGTTTGTGCTTGTCTAATTTTACCTTCAACAATTTACTAATGCGTCTCTCTTGCATTCATCTCTCTCTCTGATCATTATCATTCCTCAGGGAAATAATGTGCAAAAACAAGCAGCCCTCGACATCCCCGGCTTCTTCCCCTACCGTTCTCCCAATAAAGTTAAATCGTATAAAAACGAAATAATTCAGGCGATCCGAACGAGCGACATTGATCTCCTCCGTTCCTTTCATCGAAAGGGGGAGGACCTTTCCTGCAGCAATTTGTTCGGAGAGAGCATTCTCCATATGGCATGTAGGAGGGGGTTGGATGAAGTGGTCACTTTTCTGTTGGAGGAGGTGAGTGATCTGGCGTAATTTACAGCCTTCAATCGCCTGCGTGTCTTTTATTTATGCTTCTATTAACACATTCACGGCCGCACCGCACCGCAACCCCCCCCTCCCCAACATCATCTCTCAGGCTAAAGTTTCTTTGACAACGTGTGACGACTTTGGAAGAACACCACTCCACGACTCGTTCTGGACCTCAACTCCCAACTTCAAAGTTTGCGATTTGATTTTGGAACGCAACCCTTCGCTCCTGTTCATTACGGACGTGAGGGGCTGCACTCCCCTCTGCTATGCTCGTTTCGAGCATCACGACCGCTGGCAACAGTACTTCCTTGACAGAATTCGTGATAATACCAGCAAGACAGAAGGCAGCGAAACGCTGGGCGACGCGTCAGTGGATAAGACGTGTTCATTTTTCGTCGCGCCCGACTCTGTAGCGGCGTCTGCAACGAAGCCGGTAGGATCCAATTGAGTTCCTGTGTGATACCTTGCATCTAATGTGTTTTGGTGCCTGTATGTTTTACCACTTTCTCGGTAATTGGGCGATAATGACTAAATTGAGATGCTTTTTTGGGAAAACACCAAAACACTTCCACACTTCTAAGCCAAAATTTCACAATATCTTTACCGTATCTTACGTTTGCTCCCTTTTTCACATCACTTCCGGAACCTGACGAAACAGGATCACTCTTTATTTCTGCTCCTCAGCTAATAAATCCCTTTGCTTATTCGCTGCCTCGACGGCAGCGGCGAGCGTTTCTTCGTGGGCTTTGGTATATCTGAGCAGTCGATTGCTGGCTTCGTTTCGCTCCCTGGCAAATCTCTCCTTCATCGCTTGCCTTTCTTCATCATTTGCATGCTGGGTGTTCTTGAGAAGCTCCTCCCTCTTTTCCTCCGCCTGCTGTTCCTCCGTTAGAATCGCTAGTAGCTCAGTGTTTTGCCTTTTGCGAACTTCGTCCACCTCGGCGTAGGGATTTGGTACAGGAGCGAGATGTGTTCGGTTTGAGGCTGTTTTGACGGTAAAGTCAAAGCCAGATGCGCCTGTGCCACTGAGCATGCTCACATTGTTACCATCGTTGACAGTGCTATCGATGTTAATGTCGTTCTTGCCACCCCTTATGTCGATACTGCCACTGCCACTGTCATCATCATTGTCGACCCCAGATTTCTCTTTTGTGGCGACGATAATTTTCTTCTCTGTTGTTTCTGTTGAGTGCGAAGAATTCTTCCCGCCGCCCGATTCCTTCTTTCCAACCCCTAGCATAGTGCTCACCAGCTCTTCCGGACTCGTGCCATTTTCTAAGAGGGCGTTCATGTTTTTGCCCCCTAGAGCCTTCTTGGCCATCTCCTGAACTCTGTTCCTCTCGATGAGGGCAGTATTTGCGGCAATTTCTCTTTTCACCTTGATTGCCTCTCTCTCATCGTTAATTTCTTTCAGCTTCTGCTCGTCGGCAGCCATTTTGTTCATGATTTTCTCCTTTTTGTATTCCTCGGCTCTCGACTTTCTCTTCATATTTATGGCGGCTTCTTCCTGTTTCACCTGCCTCTGTGCCTTCTTCAATTCAATCGCCTTGGTGCTCTCGAGAGATTTCAGAATCTCCTGCTTCATCTCCTCGTTGCCCTTTCTCAGGCGATCTGCAGGCATGGCAAGCAAACCTCGAGCTTCGAGCCTCATATTAAGCAAACGTTCCTTCTCGATAATGTGTCGGGCTTTTTCCTCGTTCTTTTCGTCTAATTCAGCCTTCAACTTTCTTCTCACTTCCATTTCCTTCTCGGCGAGTTCCATTTTCATGAGCCGTTCCTGCTCCTTCTCGTCGTCCCTTTGCTGTTTCAAAAGTTTGCTCTTTACTTCTTTCTCGTCAAATTGCCTTTTTTTCTCGTCTAAAATTTGTTGGGCCGTCATCTGTGCCTCCTCAATCCTTCTGGCGGCCTTCCTTCTCTTCCTCGCCTGAATATCTGCGCGCTCTCTCTTGGCCTCCTCCACCTTCTGTAGACGCTCTTCGTCCTTCTTTTTCATTTCGATATCTTTTAAGAGAGTCTGGGCCGCCTGGTTCGCAAAAATCTTCTCCGTGGCCTTTCGTTTTTCCTCAGCTTTGCGCATTCTTTCCTTTGTTTTCTCGGCAGCTTCCTTCCTCGCCTTAATCTTGTTGATCCGAGCCTGTTCGGCCAGCCGCCTCGCTTCCTCATTCTGTTTCGCGTGAAATCTGGCTAATTCGATTCTCTCTTGCTCCTTCTTCCTCCGGATGTTTTCCTGGAGTTGGAATTGTTTCTCTGCTTGTGCCCTGTTCTCCTTCTTTTTCTCCTCTTTCCTTTCGGCTTCCCTCCGCCTCTGACGTTCCATCCTCCTCTCCTGCTCCTCCTCGGCAGCAAATCTCTTCATCTCATAGGATAGCATCTGCTGCAGCTCCTTCTGAGTTTTAAGCTGTACCTTCTCTAAATATCGAGCTTCTCTCTCCATCAAAACTTCTTCGGCGCTTTTTGCAGGAGCAGCATCTACAGTTCTCCCTCCTTTTCCAGCATTGCTTCGTCCTTTTTTGTTTAGATTCTTGCGCTCTCCCTCTATTACTCTGTCTCTTTCCCTTCTCATTTGTCTCAGCAACCTTCTTCTTCCTATCTCTCCCCTCTCTTCCCTCAGCTTGACCAACACTTCACTGTCATTGGCATCCTTCCTGTAGAAACTGCGAGGCTGTGAAATGAGCTCGTTCACTGTGATTCCGTTCTGCCTGCAGATTTCGATACTTCGTGGTGATGACAGATACGGTCTGGCATTTCTGAAGTCGTAGTCTCCAATCTCCTCAAAGCTAATTAACTTTGTCTCACTCTTCCCATTGCCAACTCCTCCGTGTGGGTTGTTCTTCTTCTGCCTTCTTTTCTTCCTCTTCTTATTATTCTGTTTCTCCCTTTCACTGAGATCCGAGTGAATGTCGTCATCCTGAATGTCGTCATCTTGCTCTGGAGATATTCTGTCTTCGTCGTCATCAACCGGTCTTGTCTTTGTCTCACTTTGAGGCATGACTGATAACAACGAACTAAAATGCTTGCAAGCCTCGTGATTCTACTCCTAGTGAGCGTTTAGTATTCTGTTTTTGAGCTGATCCCTTTTATTGTTGTCTCTTTCAGGTTATTCTAAAAAACAACAAAAAACAACAGCCAAATGAAAGTCTTCTTCACAAAATCTATTAGAATTTTTCTTCCGTACTCCAAAATTGGTCACCACACATCATGCATGAATCTCATTTGCATGCGAAATTTAATCCGGCCCAGTCCTTAAAGCCCCGCTTTGGTGTTGGCTATGAGGACCCAGAGAAGGAGATATTTGCCGATGGTACTCCAAGTGTTAAGAGGCCTATCAGAGACGCCCATAGCAGTGAAGTCGTTTCCCTTATGAGAAGCGGCAAAATTCGCAATAATCCCCCCGCGGGTGAGGTTAGGAGGGTTGAGTTGAATGGCCAGGTGAGGTTCATCTCCCATAGAATTTGTTTCAGAATTTGTTTATGATGTTGTAACCAATTCATTTTCCGATTGTTTATTTTCCTTTTGATGGGGGTTCACATAGCTCTTGCTCACACAAATCATGCACCTATTGACAGTGGATGGAATTTTGGAACGACCGGGTATCAAATGAAACAGAAAAAGCAAGAGGAGTTCTTTATGAGAAGCGCATCTTTGGGCTTGCTAAACAGACCGCAGCCGGACTGCAGAAAATTGGTATCAAGTACGAGATGACCTCTCTAGCGAATGTGATTAGGACGGCCATACGGTATAAAGAGAGTGGCGTGCCGAAGGGATACAGCGAGAAGAGGGCCAGGGAGATGGAAAATTGTGGGAGAGTTTGCGACGCAATTATGTGCTTTGATCTCGTCAAAGCTGCTGAGCTGCTTAATGTCAGTCCTCCTAAGCCAAAAACGTTTGGTAACGACGCGACTAAACGGTAGCGTTGTGTGTTGTGCGGATCATGCTTCAATACATGTAGCAATATAAGTGAATTTATTTTCCAGCGGTAGTTTGCAGTAAAACCAACTTTTTGTACTTGCTAAGTTACTGTCTCAGTCGCCGTCTCGTTCGCCGTCTCGTTCGCCGTCTTACTTTGCTCAGTCACCTTATCGGTGTCTTTTTCTCCTACAGCAGCTTTCATTTTTATCACACCAGCAGTTAATCTTCTCACCTTTTGGGCGCTAGCCGCCAGGTGAGGGTTGAGATCAATTTTCTTTTTGGTATTGGTCTTGTCTACAAAGCCAACGAGCTCGCCGACACTGATTTCCCCGCTATTATCGTCGTCAAGATGCTTAAACAGCTGCCGAATCTCGCGATCTTTCAGAGTGACGGGGTTTATCTTTAGTGATTTTCGAACTAGAATGAGAAACTCGGACAAGTCCAGTACCCCATCACCACTCTTGTCATACTTGCGAAACATCGAGTCCCAGTCTACCTTCCTGCCACTCCCATAAGCCGCGCTACGGAGTTTCCCTCTCACCATCTTCAAAACAGGATCTTCACCGTCGTTGTCTCTGATTTCTTTTTGTCTCGCTGTTGTTGCTCTCCTCACTACTACTTTCTTCTTTTTCTTCTCCTCCATCGGAATTATTTCCTCGCTGCCAACAAATTTTACAACTTCTTCAACGCTGATTTCCCCACTTTTATCTTCGTCGAGATATTTGAACAAGCCGCGGATCTCTTTGTTACCCAATACATTAGTGCCAATCTTTAAACTCTTTCTCACGAGCAAAGTCAACTCCCCAACGTCCAAAACGTTGTCACCGCTTTTATCGTATAGAGAGAACAGCTCTTCCCAGTTCACTCCCTTAGGGTTAAGCATTGCTGCAGCACGAAATTTCTGGCGAACGAATTTCAACACAGTTACCCCGAGAGTTGGCAGTGTCTCCCACTTAACCACTTCGCCCTTCCCTTCGTTTGCTAGCCTCTCAGCATCGTCGAGGGCTTTTTTGAAGTTGGCCTTGGCATCCCCGCCTGCGAGGGGATCTGCGGCGATAATTTCCTGTGCTCTCCGGTGGCTCTTGAGAGATAACTCCTTTTCGCCTAGTCGCTCTGAAAGTACCCCCAAGTTGTAGAATGCAGAAGCTAGTAGATTCAGCTTCCCCTGGTTCGTGCTTACAATTTTTGCTCGGGCAATGTCGTCATCCTCGGCGTCGTCATTACCGACATTTAAAATATCTAAATCTCCACCCGCGTTCAAATGCTTGATTGCGAACATTGCATGTTTGCTTGCCTCTTTGTTCTTGTTCAGCTGACCCAACACAACAGCAATGTTTAAGTGAGTGCCTGCGCTGTTGCCGACGTTGCTCCACGACGTCTCCAATTTCAGAACCTGCGTTAAGTATTTCAGAGCGATACGTGGCTTACCAGTTGCAATCATGTAGTAGCCAATGTTGTTTAAGGTAGTGCACCTGTACTTCACCCTTGTATTGGTGTCAAATCTCATCAACGAGGAGGTGCTTCTCGTGAAAAAGTCGGCTTTCTGCAGGAGCTCCATTGGCTTGATACCCTTGTACGCATTGTAGTATGTAAGGGCCTTATATTTTGCAAAGAGCGAAAGGTCAGCGTTGATATTTGTTGTTTTAAGGGCGAGATCGTTGAGAATAGTTACGAAAGCTTCCGATTCCCGCATTACAGCCTTGGAACCCTCGCCAGTAAGCTCCTGAGTATGAATTATTATTTTCTCAAACAGTGCAATAAGAGTAGTGTATGTAGGTTGTGTTGAAAAATCAATGTTGTCATTGTCGTTGCTGCTGCCGCTAGTTGTAAGCAGCTGGTTTTGGATTTTTGCTGTTCGGGGAGAGCAGGCCGCCGATGTTGGCATAGCAGATTTGGGAGGGGTGGCATCGGCAGCATCTAGTTCGTTGGAGCGGGGAGAACTATCAGTCGACGTTATAGTTGTAGATTGAGGAGGGGTGGCATCGGTAGCATCGGTAGCATCGGTAGCATCGGTAGCATCGGTGGCATCGGGGGCATCGGGGGCATCGGGGGCATCGGTGGCATAGTTGTTGGTTTGGGGAGAAGTTGCTGGAGACGTTGGCTTGGCAGATTCGGACGCGGTGGCATCATTAACATCTCCGTCATTAGTTTCTGGTGATTCCTCTTTTCCTAACTTTTCTCTTTTGGATTGAAAGGCAGAATTTGTCAGATGAGGGTTGAGATCAATTTTCTTTTTGGTATTGGTCTTGTCTACAAAGCCAACGAGCTCGCCGACACTGATTTCCCCGCTATTATCGTCGTCAAGATGCTTAAACAGCTGCCGAATCTCGCGATCTTTCAGAGTGACGGGGTTTATCTTTAGTGATTTTCGAACTAGAATGAGAAACTCGGACAAGTCCAGTACCCCATCACCACTCTTGTCATACTTGCGAAACATCGAGTCCCAGTCTACCTTCCTGCCACTCCCATAAGCCGCGCTACGGAGTTTCCCTCTCACCATCTTCAAAACAGGATCTTCGCCATCGTTTGCGAGAACATCCTTGTGCCTAATTTTCTTGCCCTTGAAGGCACTTCTCTTGGTAGCAATTGCATTTTCCTTCGCTTCAGCAGCGTTCATTGCTTTAGTTATTTCTGCCTGAAGTTCTTTGAGACGGGGCTTGAGATCTTTGAAGAGCAAGTCATAAATAACAAGCTCTCCCGCGTCGGTCGGAGTTTTTATTAATTCCTCTAGATTGTTCTCTCCGTTATTCGTAATCTGGTTTTCGACTTTGTTAGCTTTGCTAGCACTGCTATCATCATTCTCACTCTCTAACAATTGCGCGGATGATTGGATTGCAGAAGATGGATTGCTCTTGTCAAATATGTTGGTGACTGTTGGTTGTAGTTGTCCCGAGTTCGCCAGGGCAGTTTGCTGCGCTTGTGCGACAGAGAGATTCGGGCCCAGCTGACTCACGGCTGTAACTGCTTCTTTTGGGGTGGTATTGGTTGGATTGATGGTAGGAATAGGGATTTGTGTTGAATTTTGTAAAGCATTGTTTCCTACCAATTGTGATTGAACGATGAATTGCTCTGAAATATTCATATTTTTTATGAGTGGTGAATTATAAGTTGCGGTGGTTCCCCAGGAAAAATGTCCGATTTGGATTGTCGACAAGGATTGTCGACGTGGAGAGCATGCCATGATATGAAAAATTAAATTTTTTGCTGCTGCAATTTATCTATAGGTCCAAAACTCTGCTACCACCGCAGAATAGAATACTCAATGAACATTTCTGACTCTTTGCAGACCTCCCCCTCCACAGATGATAATGCAATGAACATTTCTGACTCTTCGCAGACCTCCTCCTCCACAGATGATAATGACCATAGTGATCATGAAAGTCACGCATACACCCCTATTTTGTTTGCCTTTATGACGGTTTTTGTTGGAATGTTGATCAAGGATCTTGTTCCGCACTCCAAACTCTTCTTTCTCCGCAAAATTCCATACACAGGTCTGGTATTCTTATTCTGGTGCTTGATCTCCGCCTTCAATGAACAGATACCGATCAAATATCTGGGAGTAAGCATAAGCATGTGGACAACTATCGACCCTCATTTACTTCTGTTCGTGTTTCTCCCTGCTCTACTGTTCGGTGATGCCAAGGCAGTTGATACGCATCTGCTAGGAAGAAAAATCAAAGAGATCAGTATACTAGCAACTTTTGGGGTTATGATTGGGACGTTTCTGATGGCTTTGTACTCCTACTATATCCTCCCTTACTCCTGGAGCTGGGAGTTTTCAATGGTAATTGGCTCAATTTTGAGCGCTACAGATCCTGTTGCTGTTGTGTCTCTTCTCAATGATCTGGGGGCCCCTGCCCCGCTCACCCTGACGGTGAGCGGCGAATCAATGTTCAATGATGGGACAGCAATCGTACTTTTCAACCTTTTCCTCTCCCTGTACTCCGAGAACTCGTCGATTCCGAACGGTTTGGTAAAATATGCCTATACCGATCCTTTGGACATAGCATTTTACGGTGTAACGGCGTGCCTTGGCGGGGCGATTATTGGCTTATGCGGTGGCGTGGCAATTATTTTGATGCTTCTCTTGTTCGACAGCAAACTCCATGAGGAGAACTCGCTCCTACAGCTTACTACCACAATTTCAATGTCTTATCTGACATTTTACGTCTCTGAGGGAATATGGGGGTTCAGCGGTGTGATCGCTACAGTCACGGCTGGAATTTTTTTCAGTGAATATTCACGGGGAATCATTGTTTCGAAGGAGGTACTCGACGCAGGTTGGGAGATGCTAGAGTTCATGGGCAACACTATGATATTCTCGCTGGCCGGGGTGATAAGCGGGAAGGTGCTCTCCTCTGTCGACGTTTTGAAGTACCTGAGCCGCTACGACTTTTTTTACATTATCGTGAGTTGGTTCTTTTCTTTTTTGACTCGAATGGTGATGCTAGCCTTGGTTTATCCGTTGATTCGCTTCGTAAGACGGAACGACCCGTTAAGCATGCAGATGAAGAAAAACGATCTTCACGACATGATTATCCAAGGTTGGGGAGGGCTGCGAGGTGCGGTTGGTCTGGCGCTTGCAATGGCAGTGAGGAATCAAAATGTCGGTTCTGATGAAGAAAAGAACGGGACTTTGTTGCTGATCCACGTTGTCGGTGTGGCTGGGCTCACGCTTTTGATAAATGCTCCTACTGCTACTCCTTTGCTCGTTTACTTGGGTGTATCGGAACCATCTCTATCTCATAGGGTTGCAGTAAAGCGAATAAAGGAGGAGCTTCACGCTGAAATTGCCGAATTTGCCAAGAAGATGATCCAAATTCAAAACGATGATGGTTTTGATGATTTCAAAATCACTGAAGATGAACTTGGAGAGTGGTGTCATGTGCTCCGACCACAAAATTTGAGGGATAGAGCCGAGTCGGGGGAATCTGAGGAACCCTCCGCTCGCGAGGGGACTTTTAGAAAGCTTGCTCGCAAAGCACGTCGTAATTCCACCAAAGCCATGCTACTCAACAAAGCAAGCAGTGAAGATGCCGATGCGAAGTGCGAGCTACGGGAGCTATTCCTAAAACTAGTTAGAAGCGAATATAATAATTTGATTGACCACAGCGGCATCATTCTTCCGGCTGAGCGTCATGAAAGTAGCCGGTTGCTGCTCAACTCTACGTTGGAAGCGTTGGATGATTTGTCGGGTTTGGGTGACTGGAAAGCACTTCAGAAGTCCATTGAGCCCAAGAAACGCATGATGCGGTTCTTGAACTTTGTTGACAAAATATTGAGAACAAAGAACAACAAGTACAAGCGCAGATTCCTATATAAAAAACGTCAGGATGCTTATGCTACTATTCAAGCGTTCATTATTGCACACGAATCAGCGCAGCAGCACATAATTGATATATTCCATGAGGATGCAGCAGTGATGTCAGTGGTAGATGAGAGTCGAGAAGTCGTCCGCGAAGCTATGAAGATGCGAAAAAGCATGGACAATCGAGTAAAAAAGTTTGTAGCCTTGGATCACCTGGCAGCGCGAATATTGATTTTTGAGAGGCGTAAAGTTGTCCACCTTGTTGAGAACGGCGTACTGACGGAAGCAGATGAGGAAGCTCTGCTAGAGGAGAACGCAAAGGATTTCGAATCTATGCTGGACAACGAGAAAAAGGCTCGTGAGCAGTTGGTTCGAAGTGCGCCTTCCTTGGCGGATCAGAGGAGCACGACTATTTACAAACAACCGAGCATCGTAAAAACTATCAGCCGTCGCTTTAATCGATCGGCAAGTGGTGATAGCATCCTGAGTAGTGGAAGAGAAAATTCGTACAGAGATTTCGAAAAAGATGTGGAAGCAGAGGCAAAGAGAAAGGTAAAATCACCTTTCGCAAATAGCGGTGCAAAGGTCGCACCAGAGACGCCGCCGGAACCTGATAAACCCACACTAGTCAAGTTCGGCCCCCCACCATCAGAGTTAACCTCCAAATCCCCTGACAGCGAGAAAGATAAAGTTGGACGGAGCTATCGGTCTTCTTTCCGCGCCACTGATACGAAGAGTCTCAACGCAGCGCACATGCCTGCGTTTCATAAGGCTGGAAGTAGTGCTGTCATTGACTTTGCTGACAGGGGGCAGGATTTGCTCCTCGATGGAAAAGCAGAGAAAAATGGCGCTTTTCATAAGGCTGGAAGTAGTGCTGTCATTGACGTTGCTGACAAGGGGCAGGATTTGCTCCTCGATGGAAAAGCAGAGAAAGCTCAGAATTAAGGAATTAACTGTTGCAGCAACGTTTTCTCTACCTCGACATTTCCACCGACTACTTATTTACAAACTTGTTCGCGCTCAATGAGAACCCCCCCCCCCACCCGCGCTTCGGTTTCTTCATGAGCTGAATGTTGTTGGATTTCTTGCGTCAGCAAGAATGGTTTCCTCCAAATCAGGTTCAGTGAAGTACTTTGCTGCATAGCTGAGCGTATCGTCTGGCTTGTCCTTCAACACTGTGACGTGGGCCTTCATCGTGAGCAAAACAACAGAGAATGTTAACCACCCACTACAGACAATATTAACTCACCTCGTGACATGAAGCAACTCACAACATGTTTCAACTCCGGGTGAGCTCTTATGTATTGCTCGTTACTCATTCTCATCGCAGCTTTCGTCTGGTTGATAGTTTCTTGCTGTTCCGCTGTTAGCGTGTCCATATTTAGTAAAATTGAGAAAAACAAATCAGTTTTTGGTGATAACAACGGAAGTAAAATTGGTGAAAAACCTGAAACAACGGCAAACAAGTGTTGCCACTCGTCAGTTGATTTACTCTCCTATAATCGTCCTTGAGTTTTTAAACTGACCGGGACTTGCTTGCTCTCCTCTAACGTCCCGCACAAGAGCGATGGACCGAATTTTATACTCACCTAATACTACGGATGGGGACAATGACACATTACTGAACAACAGCAGCGACTTCGTCCATGAGCTTCAAGATGAACACCACGCACATGCCCAAACCTCTCTCCTTGCTCCAATGGTGCTACTCTTGGTCGGTGCTGGACTGAGAGCATCAACCAAGAAGCTGTCCATCCCATATACTATGCAACTTTTAATTTTAGGTTTCATCCTGGGTCTTCTCATCAATAATCTAGAGGACAGTGCTGGTCAATCTCACACTGTTGTTGTGAGGATGCTGTATGACTCGACGAAAATTCTCGGGGAACTCGACCCCCACCTAATGCTACATATCTTCCTTCCACCTTTGATCTTTGAGAGTGCAGCTTCTTTGGAATGGCACATCTTTGACAGGAGCAAGTTCTACATCATGAATCTAGCAGGTCCAGGAATACTCATCGCAACGAGCTTGACAGCTTTAGTTCTGAATAATATCATGTTCAATGCAGACTGGGTTTCCCAGGAATTTGAGGATTTTAATGGAGGGGAGGGGTGCAAATTCATTCATGATGGCAGTGAAATGAAGTCATGGCCTAAGTCGGCAGGCATGCTTTTGGGTGTGATCTTGTCGGCGACAGATCCTGTGGCAGTCGTTGCGTTGCTGAAGGAACTCGGAGTGAAAAGTGACCTATCAACATCGATTGAGGGAGAGGTGAGCTACCGAAAGCGAGGCCTGAGCGCGATTGAGGCGCTAGACCTGAGCGAGATCGAGGCACTAGACCTGGGCCAGATCGAGACCTAAGCGAGATCGAGACACCTGAGCGCGACCTGTCTCAAGTTAAAGTTTTTATCACTCTTTGCCATAAATTGACTAACACCTCTGTACCAAATTTTGTCGTTTCACAGTCTCTCTTCAATGATGGCACTGCCCTCGTCATCTACCAGGTCGTTGTCAAGATAGTGAGAGGGAATTATGAGGACGGTCTTTTCGAGTATTTTTACAATTTTGTTTCCATGGCCTTTGGAGGCGCCATTTTTGGGGTCTTGTTTGGTGCGTTGATAGTCTTTTGGCTGTCGTTTATTTTCAATGACGCGCTGTCGGAAATCACAATTACCATGGCTGCCGCTTACATGTGCTTCTTCGTTGCTGAGGATTTCCTGAGCATGTCAGGGGTCATCGCTGTCGTGTGCTTTGGCTTGTACTTTGGCAAGTTTGGGAAGACACGTGTCAGTCCAGAAGTTTCGGAATTCTTGGAAGAGTTCTGGGAGCTGCTCGCTTACTTTGGAAATACGCTAATTTTTATCATCGCTGGGATTGTCATCAGCCATAAAATCGACAAAATATCGGGAATGAACATAGTGAACGTCATTGTAATATACATCTTCTGTGCTGTAATCCGCGCTGTGACAGTTGGGTCTGTATACTGCACAATGAACTACGGCTTTGGCTGCAAGCTTGAGCGAAACGATCAGTTCGTGGCTATATGGGGGGGGCTTAGGGGAGCGGTTGGGCTAGCTCTGGCCCTTTTGGTTTTCAATGAGTTCGAAGATACGTGTTCTCCTCTTGGCGAACAAGTTTTGCTGATGACAGCCGGCATTGTGGTGCTGACGGTTTGCGTGAACTCTACCACCATGCCTTTTCTTGTGAGCGCTCTAAAGATGGACCGAGTGACTGCCTCCCGTCAGATGGTTTTTGACCAAGCGATGCGACAGCTTCGGTCTGCTGGCGACTCACAAGAGGCTTTGCTGCGGTCTGACCACGTGTTTGACTCGGCCGTTTGGGATGAGGTGAGAAAGTACTACTTTGTAGTTCCTCAGAGCAAGGTAATCGAAGAGAAGGTAAAAGTGGCGGATAAAGACAAAAAGCTTATGGAGGTTAAGGAGGCGCGGCGCCGCGTGCTCATGATTTGTAAGAAGTCTTACTGGAAGCAATTTAGCGATGGTCTGTTGTCAAACCATGCGCTCAAGTATCTGATTCACGTCACTGATTTGTCTATTGATACCGGTTGTGACTTGGCCGAGTGGGAAGAATTGTGCACTTTGCTCAAGTTCAACAGTAGCATCAACATCGAACGTCAAGAAGAACATAATGATACACATGCTATCGACAAAAAGGCTCTGGCACGACGCAAGCTGTTGAAGACACTGGATAGCATTCCTGTGGTTTGTGGAATTCTGGCTATTGTGGTGGTCATGTGTGTGTGGACTGTCACCTTAGGGGAGGGCACGGACCCTGTCGAGTACAAGGTGTTTGAGTATGTGAGCACATCTGTGTTTGTGATAGAGTTATCGATTCGCTTGTGGTGTCTAGGTGACGTCCACAGTTTCATGGCTGACCCGTACACCGTCATGGATGCAATTGTGGTTTTCCTGGATTTGGCCTTAATGGGAAGCGAGCAGTTGCTCGGAAGTTTTGGACAGTACAGCAAAGTGCTGAGAGGTATTCGAATCGTGCGATTGATTCGGTTTTTACGCTTCGCCAGGTTAGCCAAGAAGATCCGAGATACCAATATCGAGGCAATCAATGATACCAAGAGTTTGTGGGGCAAGAGCGAGAGCTTTGCGAAGAAGTACAAGAGAAGGATTTTGTATTCTCAGCTGCAGCACGGCTACGACGTCGCCTGTGGGTTCAAAATCGCCAGAGAAGAGGCATTGGATCTTTTGAGCAGCTTGTTGGGGAGTGCAAATCGATTCAGGCCTATTAGAGACGGAATCGAGGGCGATCTGAAGAAAGTCAGGAACAGCTTAATCGACATGCAGCGCTTGTATAGCGAGATTGCTGCTAGTATCACGACGACCACAGCTGCGAGGACAGTTCTCAATAAACAGAGACACGCCATCCATGACCTGTACCACGAAGGACTGCTGGACAAGGGAGAGATGGAGAGGATGATTGGGAGTGTTGAATATCAGATGAAGAGGCTTCTCAACAATCCCCCGGTGATTTTGATGCCAGAAAAGGCAGAACTCTTGGGACAGATCCCGTGGTTAGAGTGCCTAAGCCGAGCAGAATTGTCGAAAATTGTGGAACACTTTGAGGATGCTGTGTTCCAGAGGGGTGATATTTTGATGAAACAGGACGACGACGATGACAGTGTTTACGTGCTGGCTAGGGGAACTGTCTTGATTGAATACGAGACCCAGCTGGGAGAAAAAATTCAACTTGAAGAGTTGGGTATGGGAAGTGTATTTGGAGAGATCGCTTGGGCAATGAGAAGCAAACGAGGAGCTTCGGTGATCGCAACAAGCCCTGGTCTCTTGTTCCGTATGAACGGTGAAAAGTTGAGAGAGATTGCTCAGAGGAACCATGATCTCTCAGACAGATTGTGGGATACCTGCGGGCGAAGGTTGAGCGAGAACATGCTTGCGAATCAGGTCGAGCACGCACACAAGAGCAGGAGGCAGATTCGAGATATCGTACACAACATGGAGTTGTTTGGGGTTCAGCCTGATCGCAAAGACCTAGAATTTCGTACGAAGGCCCACGTAGTCTTGCTGCAAGGTAATGCTTTTCAGTTCTCTCAGAGAACCGGTGAGAATAGGATTGTGGAAGCACCAGATATGGTTAGGCCAATGGGAAATACGGGGGACTTCTTCAGCGTAAAGTTTAGCCAAAATGCAAAGTTCATGTGCGAAATGTCATTCGTGACGACAAGGAAGACACTGCTGAAAGCTAAGTTGAAAATGAAGCAGGAGGCTGCTGCTCAGAGCTCGGTGGTGTCAGACATGGAAAATAAAATTAATGATATCAACATAGGGAATGCCTTGCAGCATGACTTTTTGCAGCAAGCGTCAGGTGTGAGTGACAAATTCAGGCATAGTGGTTTTGACATAAAGATTAACAACAAGCAGAAGAGCGAAAACGATATCAAGAACCTGCAGGATGAGGCTAGTGAGCATCTCAAGGAGGCAATTGCGGAAGCCAGGGAAAAGAAGAAGGAATACGAAATGATACTGAAGCAAGGGACCGGTTTGCAAAATATAAGAGAGGGTGCACCAAACTCACCACCCCCAATGAACAATTACAGAAGTGTGCTGGATCATGCGCCAAAATCGCCTAATTCGCCAAGTAGGGAAAAAGACCCTGTTGATTTTGAACTGGCTGACTTTACTAACCGGGAGGACGTTACGGAGGATTTCCTCTTGAAGGGCAAACCTCTGCTGGAAATTGTGGATCAGGAAGAACATGGTTCTGAGAGCTTGCGCAAGACCTCCTTGCTGAGCAGGAGGTACAAGGAGCCACAGATGGCTAAAAAATATGAAGTCTCTCCAAATGACGCCTCATAGCTACGAGCGCTCTCTTTGTTAGACTAATGTACGAAGCGAAGCGTGTACGAATGTATAATTTATGTTGAAAGGTGGCTGCTGTATTTTATTAAACCCGTTTTTATTTCCATCTGTCTAGTTAGCTTTTTGTTCATCTTTCTTGTAGGGTTGGTTTTCGAATGGCGAAATTTACATTACTACTTAGCAGGAATATCAACTACGATGCCAAAGTGGTCGCTTGGGAAGAGGAATTCCTCCCACGGCATGTTGCGATGCTTTTCGCGAAGCTCTGGACCACTCTGCGGCAAGGCCGGGCGATCCTTACCCCTTTCGTGTATAGGCTCATTCGCAAAGAGCCGAGCCTCGGCGTTGTCGTTGTCTAAATTGTCGCCCTTGATTAGCAACCTGTCCAGGCGCATTTCGCTCGGCCACCCGAAGCTTGCTCCTAGGCCCAGCCCGTTATATAAGTTCCTTAGTGGAAGGTAGTGCGCCAGCATCTTGTTGCGCGCGAAGCTCCAAGTCGTTCCCAGTGACACAACAGCTGGAACCTCGGACCAACCTTCCGGAATGCTGGAGTTCTCAGCCTCCCTGTGGAAGTTGAAATCGCCCATGATTACGACGGTACCATCGTGCATGCCTAGAGAGGCAGTGAGGCGCTGGAGCTCACGTTTACGCTTTCCTTCGTTGATGTACGGGGCAGCAATCAGATGAGTGCTGCAGACCTTTACTTTGTGCGAGCCCAAAGTAAACTGGGCGGCGTGACTGTGCCTGCCGCTTCCGCTGTTAACGTACTCTACATAGTCCAGAGGGAGCTTGGACATGATCAGGTTCCCAAAGGAGCCACCTCCCCTCACCGTCGAAAGGCGCTTGCAGGATAGGGACCCAAGCACCACGGAGAGGTAGTAACGCTCTCTTATCCAAGGGGTGGCCATGGCTTTTTTTAGGAAGACCGCTGTCACTTCATTCAGTCCAACTATATCTGCATCCAAGGACTCGAGCTGCGCAGTGAGACAAAGGGGTGTTGGCAAATGATCAAGCACCGCACCGCGTCGTGTGTACGTGCATAGTGTGCACGCACAAATCTAGCTAATCCCTTCGATCCTGGAACAAACCTCACCTCGTCTAAAATGTGAGAATATCGAAGATCATGGCAGAGCAGGTTTTCATTGTGGGCGTCGTTCTTCAATACGTTGAGAGTGGTTAGGCGGAGGCGGAGTGGATGGATGGGGGGGGGCGCCACAGGAGGGACGAGAGAGGACGGTGTCCAAGCAGAAGTCGACTTCGAGAAGCGATAGGCATCTTGTTTTCGTCCATGACTTGTTCCTGGCATGTGGGGAGTTGGTGGGGGGATTTCTGAAGATGTCATGCGTAGCCGAGTTCTTGGTGGGGGTTCTACAAGCCAGAATTTGTGGGCTTACAATAAATGCATGACTGCCGGTGCACCTTTCTCTTAATCATTGCTGCTTTTTCGTGAACATTAGAACTCAATTTATCAACCCTAATTTAACTCCACTTACTTTACTCCTCCCTTGTTTGCCGTCTAAAAGCCAGTCACCGAGCAACAGTTCCGAGATGTTTACCACTGTCCGGACAATAGCAGGCTGCTCGGCCCTTCGCTCTGCTCTCTCTCCTCGTCGCTCTGTCTTGCCCCCCCTCTGCCAACTATCTTTGAACAGTCCTTCCGGTACCAATCGATCCTTTTTCACAAGTACTGCCCCAATGCAATTCATCAAAAATGCCACTACGGAGAGGAAGAAGAGGGCAGGCCCAAAATACCGGAATCTTCTTTTTGAGCCCCGCCCCCCTCCACCACCCCCGGTCGTTCATGATAAGTACGAGTACGTGTTTCAGGATCGTCAAGAGGTGGGTTTTTTTTTTTGTCACTCCAACTAGTCTGCCGCTTGCGTGACTTTTCACTTAGCTAACCACGCACACAACACAACACAACACAACACAACACAACACAACACAACACACTCGCTCACCCTCTGCACAGCTGTCGAGACGAACGCACATTAAGTACAGCCCTTGGCGAATGAGCCTCCTATGCAGACAAATACGGAAGCTGAGCGTTCCTGAAGCTGAGCTGCAGATTCAATTTAGTGGGAAAATGAGGGGCAGCCCGCCCCTTCTTCTGCTCATTCAGGATGCAAAGAATCTGATGAAACAGAAACACAATTTGATGCCCGAGCAGCTAATGGTGAAGGAGTGTTTCGCCACGAATGTGGGGCAGAAAAGGTTTAAGAAGCTTCGTTACATGGGGCGTGGGCGAGTGGGGATGGAGGCTAGGAGGCTATGCCATTTGAATTTGCGGGTTGGGGAGATTGATTTTGAGAAGGAAATTTTGGAGGCTACTAAGGAGCATAAGAAGCAGAAATGGGAGCGGAAGAGAGACAGGGCCATGGAGGTGTGGAGCGATAATATCGAGGCTGTGAAGGAGCTAGACGAGTTGAGGGAAACTGTGCGGTCAAAGATGGCCCTTCCAGTAGCAGACAAATAAAGCTAATAAATGATGTACGCATTTCCAGGCGGCACGGCACGCACATGTGGTGTAACAGACTTAGTTTGTTTTTCCCTCTTCCAAAAAATACCCTTCTAGTGGTTCTTCGATTATCATCTTCCTTATTCTACCCTTCTTTTTTCTTTTCTGGTTGTAAGTTGTTTATTTCTCTGCTTTATTTTTCAAGTATGTCCCAAGAAGTCCTCCCCTTGGATGATGATTGGTAGCAGTCCTGACTGAGACCTACCACCCCAATCGTTATACTCTAGCCCAAGAGCTGTCGCATTCTCTATCAGCTTAGCCTTCAGTTCCTCCTGGTTATTTTCTGATGCACACATTATTGCGGTGATGTAATTACTCGAGGTAATGGGTGCACTCATTTCTGGCATGGTGTTCTCCATATAATCAACGAGCTCTGACACCATGCGGAGCGACCGGAAATTTCGAATCACACAATCGTGAAACCTACTCGAAACCGAGGCGTGCTCGAGGCCTAGGGCGGTAATGTTAATGATTGACTTTCTGGCAGCCTCAAGCATCCATTTACGCCTTTTTTTCTCTTTGATGAGATCCTCTTCACTGATATCCTGAAAATCTTCACCACCTAAGTCATAGAAGCTGACCAGTGGCTCGCCACGGCACAGATTCTTTCGCATCACGCGCAGCTCGGGGTGCACTGAATCAAGGGTAGTTATGTACGCATATTCAGTGACGTAAACTCCGACTCCTGCTATCTCCGTCAAGATTGTCTCCGCCTTCCAAGGTCTGAAAGATTGTCTATACGCCTTGCAGAGTTTTTCTACGTGCTGGGGCTTCGCCACCTGAGCAAATGCACTATACCAGCCTATGTCGCCGTTGTTCGGGTTAAAAATTTCATCCTTATTCTTCTCTCTGCTGGTGTTACTGCCGCGAACCGCTTCTCTCGAAGCTTTAGCGAGGGCATCAAAATTATCGAAATCATTTAGATGACGAAAAGACATAAGTCGAGCGAAGTTTTCTGCCAGGAGGCATTCTCGCAGCTCGCAGCTCGCAAGCAAGGCGGTTCCAAGCAATTCATCACTAAGAGCCTCGCCGAAGTTGACAGAGACGTCCTTGACTGATCCGTAAAAGGCGTCAATCGCGCCCGTGTGGTGGCCTTCCGTGTAGCAGAAGTCGCACACGACCTCGAATAGCTGAGGGGATATGTAGCTCTCGTCTACGTAGTTGTCAAGGATATGAAATATGAGCTCAAACTCGTGCATTTTCGCGAGTGATTGAATAGTTGTGATGAGCATGGGGTAAAAGGTATCCTCGGCATCATCAGGCGTCGGCGTCGGCGTCGGCGTCGGGAGGTCTTTCGCAGCGTAAAATGTGTCCACTACATTACTGTAACGCCTGCTGTTGAAAAGAACCTTCATGAAGGCGCAGGCAACTTCTCGATTTTGGAGAAATTGGCTGTTCTTGAGGTCAAGCTTCAGCGCATCGAATAGATCCTGGAGCTTCGTGCGGGTTACCTCGTGCTCCTCTCGGTACTGGTCGTTATCGAGCGAACGAAGACATGAGGCAAGAGCTTTGCTGCTGTAGCCCTCGACATTTTCCAGCAAATTAAGGCTCGTCTCGAAATCCTTGTCGATCTCGCATCTTGAGAGCATCAGTTCTAGCCCAACAATGCTCACTCCGCTGTGTTGCGCAAAAAACTGCTGGTAAAGGTTGAAGGCTTGAAAAATTGGCCTCACTCCCCTTGTGCTTGCAACACACGTTGCCCGAAGCGCCGACTCAAAACAGCTGATAGGAATACTGCTGCTCTTAAGCTTCCCATTCGGGAGCTTGTAGTCGGCGTAAAATAATTGCAAGGCGTCCTCGTTTCGATCGTTCAACGTCAGCACATCCATGACCATTGCGAGAAGGTCGCCTCCCCCCCACTCATTGAGATCCTCTTCTTTCAGCAGCGCCAGGGCCCTCTCGCAAGCGTCTTCACTTGCCGTGTTGGTGCTGTCGCCGTCGCCGTCGCCGTCGCCGTCTTCGTTGTTCTTCACGACATACCGGGATTTCAATGCCAAGAAAGCCAGTGACTTGTAGTCCTCATAGTTCGATGGACTTACCATCCCAAGCTTGTGAACAAGTGTTTTTGTCAGCTTGGCACCCCCCAAGTAACAACTGGAGGAAAACATTATCGGAAGGCAAGGGTCAGACGGATTTATTGGAAAATGAGCCACATCACCACCAAGAAGGTTATCCACTATTCGCATTATTAACCTGTGCTTCTCATCACTATTTTTAGTGTCGTTGCTGTTGTTGTTGTTGTTGTTGTTGTTGTTGTTGAGATCAGTGTCCTCGCCAGGGTTGGTTGTTATTGTGGTATTGCTGTGGTTGTTCACTAGAAGAATCAAACCGCTGTAGTGTGCCATACTATGGGGAATATTCTTCTCCCCCATAAGTTGCATCGATTGCAAGCCCAGGGACTTGAGTGATAGGTAGCGTCGTGTGTCATTGTCATCGTTGTCATCATCATTGTCAGAGTCCATGTCCACCAGGGGGGCAATTTTTTCACCCGCCATTGAACTTTCGTCGCTCTCAGCGAAACTGTAAATAGCATGCTCAAAAATCTGCGACAATTCGCCAACCTTCAAACCTACGCTCCCACCAGAAAAGTAATCCGTCTGTACCTTCTTCTCTGACTTGGCCAAGTGAAGTATTTGTACGGAAACTGTGGGGCATTTGTTCACCCGGCAGGTAATGATCGCATCTATGTAATGATTGGCTAGCACCCGTCCTTCCTTTTTACCAGATTGGTCGTCGTCGTTGATCGCTGCTTTGTAGGCCGTCAAGGCTTCTAAAGCCTTCTGCGGGGATGGTATTGAGTCGGCCGAGGGAAATGCACTTTCTGTGAGTTCTGTTCTTGTTGTCAAGAAACGCTTCAATGCCGCAGAGAAGGGGGCCGTTGGGGGAGGACGTATGGTCAGGTAGCGTTGCATCGGGAGTGTATAAACAGCGGGTGGAGGTGAGGTGTTGTCGGACAATAAGCAAACGGAGAAAGGCCTTCAAAGGAGGGGTAACAACCTTCAAGTGGAAATTATTATCTATTAGCGGAGGTTGTAAAGAGATTGGGGGGGCGCGTAGACAACTAGAACCAGAGAAGTGCCAATTCTTACTGGCTATTGCATGGCGATTGATTCTGTCGACCAAGACGCTCTCAAAAACGGAGAACTAGGTTATAAAACAGAACTCCGCCCTTTTTGATATCGTAGCGCTTAGGGCGTGGGATGTCAAATTAAAAGGACCATGAAAGAACTTCTTCTGTCCGGTGTTCTGTGGGGTTCTACAAACAATTTCATCGGCGACAACAAGGACTATGGGGACGTCGAAAAGAACGTCATCGATACCCCTGTCCCTGTGTTCCAAAATATTCTTCTATTTCGCCGTCCAATCGTTGCCATCGCCTATGGATTGAATCAGTGTGGAACGGTACGTAGAGGTGTGGGACAAAGCAGAATTGTTGTCACTGCCATTCTCAACCACCTTCACTACTCACCTCTGTCACTCGTAGCTCATTTTCAACAGCGCGCTCCTGACTTACAAAGTTGAGGAGGCCGTCCCAATTGCAAATGTCATATCCCAGTTTGTGACTACCATCGTGTCGACTCTCTTGAGTAAAAGAAAAATCAATTGGATGGAGGTTGGTGGGTCTTTGTGTATATGTGCTGGGATTGCTCTCAGTGTTTGCAGCAGCAGCAGCTAAGCAGGTAGATTTTATTACAGGTATAAGTACGTACACGTAGTTTAAGCAACTATAAACACGCACCCCTGTTAGATAATAATCACCAACAGTTTTGACAAAATTGTCAAAAAACAGCTCAGAGCTAGAGCAGGAAAGGGGAATTTTCCCCTCCTTGCCTGACACTTCGACCTTCGGAGTGAACAGCCCACAAATGGCACAAAATAAGAGCCAAAAAATCAAAAGGCATTGTTAGGTTTTCGTTAATGTTTTCAGTTCTTTTCTTTAGTTTCTTATGATAGTTTTTTCGGCGATTGGTGTCTGGGTATCTTTCTTTCGATTTTGGGTCATTTAGGGTCTTTTTGGCTCTTTTTTG
>ERZ651776.1528-NODE-1528-length-27441-cov-18.956329_pt1 | contig 27441 bp, 24 predicted proteins | sample MGYA00514761_ERZ651776 | MGnify/ENA metagenome assembly ERZ651776 | reverse complement strand
AAATAGTAAATGATGTAAAAATATTAGCAGAAAATGCACTAAAACTAGCAGAAGAAGCAAAAGCAGAAGCAGAGAGACAGGCGGCGAACGAATCCCCCGCCGAACTGGACAAGGCCGCGACCAGGATCCAGTCGATTGCAAGGGGCAAGGCCGAGCGAACGAAGTACAATGAGCGGCAGGCGAAGGCGAAGGCGAAGGAGGAGGAGGAGGAGAAGGAGAGAGAGAGAGAAAGAGAAAAAAAAATTATAAACGATGCAAATCAAGAAATTGATAAATTAAAAGAATCAGCTATTGAAGAAATAGGTAAGATACGTAATGAAGTTAATAAAATAAATAAAATTGCAAAAGGTAGTTCAAAAGGTAGTTATACAACAAGTATTAATTTAGCAATACATAAAGTAGATGAAGAATCTCGTAAAGTAAGCGAATTAGACAACATTTTAAACGGTTTTAAAAACATAGAAAATGAAAAAGAAGCAGAGAATGCAATAATAGAAGCAAATAAAGCAAGTAATGAAATAAGACTATTAGCAAAAAAGGCACTAAAACTAGCAGAAATAGCATTTGAAATAGAAGAAGCTAACCAAAAAATAGAAAAAGCAAATAAAGAAGTTGAAGAAGTTGAAGAAGCAAACGTTATAGCAAAATCAGATAAAGCAAAAAATAAAGTTGAAGAAGCAAAAAAAGCAAGAGAAGACGCTATAATAAATGCAAATAGAATAGTTAATGAATTAACTAAAAAAGAAATATTAAATAATGATTCAATAGACGAAATAGTAAAAAAAGTAAAATTATTAGCAGAAAAGGCACTAAAACTAGCAAAAGAAGCAAAAGCAGAGGAGGAAGCTGTGGGAGAGGAAACGCCAGCTGCTGCTGAGGCCGCACCTGCTGCTGAGGCCGCAGTGCCGATCAATGTGTGTGGGTACCTGACAGACGTGGAGGGGAATCTGGACTATTTTCAGCGCTACGTGGACCTGTCGGAGATCTTGGGGTGGGAGGATGATGCGGCGAAAAGCAAGCTCAGATTCAAGCGGGAGGATGCTATGTTTGTGTTTGGTGGGGATTCGCAGGACAAGGGGCCGGGGGACATCCGCTTCACCAAGCTGCTGCTGGCGCTCAAGGCGGAGTACCCGGGCCGTGTGGAGTTTATCATTGGGAACCGGGACGCGAACAAGCTGCGATTGGCGTCGGAGCTGCAGGAGGAGTGCATCAAGGACGCAGCGGTGCTCACGGACAGCTCGTTCCCGTACTGGGATGCGGCAGAGAAGAGGGTGACGCCGCAGATGTTCCTGGACAAGAACCAGGTCGACAATGGAGGCCGGGAGAACACGGCGGCGAACCGGCTGCGGTACATTCTGAAGCACACGATGGGAGCGGATGGTGCGTTTGAGATGAGGCGAGTGGAGCTGTCGATTATCCGAAACTGCGGGAAGGAGGATGTGAGCGACGAGGATGTGGTTGAGAGTTACCGGAACGAGGTGGACCCGGCGAAGGAGGGGGACAACTTCATGCTCAATTACTTGCAGCAGGGCAAGTTGGCGTATGTGTTTGGGGAACACTTGTTTGTGCACGGGGCGGTAAGTGAAACGAATGTGGGGACGGTGCCGGGGTCGACGAAGCGGATCGAGCGAGTGGAAGAGTGGGTGGATGCTCTGAATGCTTGGTGTCGGGGGGAGGTGGCAGCGTTTGAGTCAGACCCGTATTCAGGCAAGAACGGACGCGATCGGAAAGGGAGCGGGTTGATGGACTATGGGGTGCCGGGCGGCAACGGCGATGCGACGGTGATGTACTCGAACAATCTGGATAACGGCAACGGCAAGCACATTGCGCCGGCGGTGAGGGAGTACCTGGAGGCGAGCGACATCAAGAGCGTGATTACGGGGCACCAGCCGCACGGGGATTGTCCGCTGGTTATTCGGAGCGGACAGGTGACGGCGATCTCTGCGGACACGTCGTACAGCCACGTGGGGCACAAGAGCGGGTGGGGCACGGACAATCGGGGGGTTGCGGTGAGCGAGGTGCTGCTGTATGCCGACGGGGGCATCACGGTGCATGGTGTGCTTGCGGACGGAAACAAAGTGAGGTATCAACTGGGGGGGGTGGACGGGGACAAGTTTGTGGGGCGGCAACTGAGCGACGGGAATTGGGTCAAGGCCAAGACAGAGGGGGCAGCGGGGGCGGAGTACGTGCTGTGCCTGGGGGAGGGGTACAAGTTGACGGTGTCGCGGAGGACGGAGCAGGAGATGGAGGCTTTGACGAAGGTAGATTTTATCGAGCCAGAGCAGAAGAGTGAGAATAAAGCAGCATCAAAAGAAACTAAATACAACGAAGCTGATTTATTTATCAGTGGGATTTTATCAAAAACTGAACAGGAAAAAGCTCAACTGGAAAAAGCTCAACCGAAAGAAGCTCAAATGGAAAAAGCTCAACTGGAAAAAGCTAAACAGGATGAAGAGGAAAAAGCTAAACAGGAAAAAACTAAACGGGAAGCGGGTGAACGGGAAAAAACTAAACAGGAAAAAGCTAAATGGCAAAAGGATGAAGAGGAAAAAGCTAAAAAGGAAGAAGCTCAACGGAAAGAAGCTAAAAAGGAAGAAGCTAAACAGGAAGAAGCTAAACAGGAAGAAGCTCAACAGGAAAAAGCTAAAAGGCAAAAGGATGAAGAGGAAAAAGCTAAACAGGAAAAAGCTAAACAGGAAAAAGCTAAAAGGCAAAAGGATGAAGAGGAAAAAGCTAAACAGGAAGAAGCTGAACGGAAAAAAGCTAAACAGGAAAAAGCTAAAAAGGAAAATACAATATCATCAATATCGAATTATTTTATGAAAGACAATGTTGATAATATTGAAAAACGTTTTAGAAAATTTATAAAGGAACATGGAACAGGACTTAAATTTACAGATAACGAATTTGGACAAATAGATAAGGCGGTAATTAAAAGAGCAATAAAAAATGTAAGTGACACCCCCTCCGCTACATCACCGCAACAAACAGATTCTAAATTTAGTATTAGAACAACAAATGCACTAATAGAAGTTTTAGGAAGAACAATAAAAAAGGAAAAAAATGTAAAAGAACTTTTTGATTTAAATAATATAAAAATAAATTCCGATGAAGTAGACAGAATATTTAACAAATATTTTAAACATGGATTAAAAGAAAAAGAAATAAGGAAATACATTAATCTTGAAAGTAAAGATAATGATAGTGAAAATGTAGAATTCATAGTAAATAGAATTGCAGGTATTAGTAAAGCTGACTTAATAAAATTATTTAAAGACAACAATTTACCACTTGAACCCGATGAAATAAATAAGCTAGACGAAAAATACTTTAAAGATGGTAAAATTAATATGGAAAAATTAATTGAACTATACGGTATAAAATAATAATATTATGTAGAATAATATGGAATACTGGATACAATTGTCAGTTTTGGTAACTTTATTAAATTTACTATGGTTTATACTTGTAAAACACTTTGCCAAGACAGATGACAGCATTATAATAACATGTTATTTGTCAATATTTTCTGCATTTTTTGCATTAATAGTATTAGCATATAAATATCATGAGAATGAGGTTAGTATAATTCCTGTTAATATAATGGGGATGCTTTTACTAGCAATATTGCATTTTACAGCATATATTGCTCTTGTAAAAGCGATTGAGTATTCGAATAATCCAGGATATATAAGAGCATTTGTTGGATTGGAAATATCAATATTAGCCGTATTTTATGCGATATATTTTAAAGAGTATATGAGCAATTTAAAGATTTTTGGCATAGGAATTATTGCATTAGGGATCATACTTATATCATGTTTTGAATAAATCAATTAAATCCGATTGGTCTTATCCAATCTTTAACACAAATATTATCATTTTTAACAGTATGTGAAAAAAAGCAATCACATTTAATATAACAGAATTTACTTTTTCTGCTTAAATAATTCGGTTTGGTAGAAAGACTGTTATTTCTGTTTTCAGAGATGTTAGAGATATTATATTTAGGATAAGTATTATTTACAAATGCTGTATTAATATTCATATTTTTTCCACTAAATAATAAAAAGTTGTTATTAAGTACTGTCAAATATACTAAAAATGAAATAAATTTTAAAACCATTATAATATAAATATAATTTATTTTTATATATAGAAATGATAAAAAAGGCAAAGAGAACATATTTTTTAATGACAAACCAAAAGGGGGATTATGGTTGTTTTTTTTTTGAAGATTATGAATTATACAAACGCACGTGGTTACAGTATAAAGAGCTGGGATATATAGATGAGACTAATTATATACAGAGAATGAGTGAGTTGATTACTGATTCTGCATGTGATCTTTGAGCTTTTCAATCACTATAATACCGTCTCTAATAAGATCCTCGTCATCAAACTCGTCATCATTGTATCGCGAGAAACATCCATGGCAAACACGCAAGTTTGTTACCGTAACATTGCCGCCATCCGAGCAAGGCCATACAAATTTCGCGTATCTGCGGCCGTCGTGTGGTTTGTAGAAGTGATATGGCTCATTTCCATGATTGATGGGTTCGGGTTCAGGATCAACAGAACAGCAGGGACCACAACAGAAGTTGATGTTCTTGGCGTTGATGACACGGTTGTAGGACATTTGTGACTTTATATACTTCTGTATAAGAATACAGAAAGGTATATTTGCTCTTATGTCCGGGGGTAGAAGCGTGTAGCGAAGTTTTGTCAGAGTTTGCAAACAAGACAAGATTGGGTAGGCTGTGCCTGATGAGAATATAAAATAAAAATTATCAATTTTTTTATAAACCTGAACATATTTATTATGTTAATAATAAATAGAATAAGAATATATAATGTCTGATTCAAGAGCTGCGGGCGTATCATTATCTCAATCATTAACGACTGCAATGTCTGAATTACCTGATGGGACTGTGAAAGCATTAAAGAAAGATACAAATAACTTAGCTGGTCCAAATAAAAAAATCAAGCAAGATGCTTGTAAGAAATATTTAAAGGAGTACAAAAAATTTGTAAATGGAGAAATAGATAGTATAACTCATCCTGTTACTAAAAAATCAATAACGAGGAAGGATAGAATAGATTTTATAGCTGATCAATGTCGTGCTGCATTTGATTTGAGTATTTCGGGAAGCATCAGTAGCAGTAGCAGTAGCAGTAGCAGTTCCAAAAAAGATGCTGATCCTTACAAAGATTTAAAAACATTAACTTTTAAAGATATAGATAAAATATTAGAATATCCTACTGAAACCTCAGCAGCAAAACATAAACACTTATTATCTCTTTTTAGTAAAAAAGTAAAAGTAGAAAAAGCTACACAAATATTAAAGGAATATTTAGAAGACCGTTCTATAACTGATGAAAATGTTTTATTATATAGAAAAATAAAAGAGCGTATTAAAACAAGTTATTTAGTAAGATATGATTCATTCATGACGGCTACTGAATTAAACAAAATTGTTAAAGACAATTATTTTACAGCGGGTTATGACACGAGTGTAAATATACCTTCGGAATCTAATACAGGCAAGGTATTCAAAGATGCTGATAACTTATTTGAACAAGCAATATTATATAACGACCGAAATAAAAATGAAAACGATTACAAAATACTTGTAAAAGATAGTTATTATAAATATTATGCTGTTGAATTCATGTTACTTCAATTAATTAAGATATATGAAGGCAAGCGGGCCCAAAGGGTAGCATCCGCGGAAATGTATTTATCATTAATTGATAGATTAATTGAGGGAACACTTTTAATTTCTGATCCGGACGCATCAATATCTTTTGACAAATCTCTCAGCTGGTCTGCGTCTCCCGAGGATCCCATACTAAAAGCTGAATATAAAACCAATAAAGATGCAGAATTGGCAAGAATAACGGATGCAGGAAAAGAATATGCAGGGAGCATAAATGATGCTGATTTTTATACAATGGATGAATGGGCAGATATGTCTCTAAGAAAATTAAAAAGCATTGTAGTAATTCCTTATGAAGAAAATGGTAAAACTTATGCGAATGCATATTATGTTAAATCATTATACAAAGCCTGGTATTTAGCAATAAAAGATCAGAAACCTTTCCTAAATCCATCAAATAGAAAACCATTCACCCAAGAAGACAAAAATAAGATATTAGAGGTTATTCAAGATTTACATCCAGGACTAAAAGCACCCAGATATGGTTCACAAGGTGGGAGAAAAGATATAAGTGTCACTTATACAAATGATTATAATAACACACATACTATACATGTGTGTTACCTTTATCCAAGACAGGATCATTATTATAGTTATGCTAAATACTCTTTAATAAAAATTCAGTTTCCAACAAGTTTCATATATGCTGATGATAATCGCCCTGACGACGATAGTGTAGTACCACTCGCTTATAATCCTACATTTTTATTTGAAATGATAAATACTTTAATGAGACAAAATAAAATAATAGGGAAAAAGGTACCATTTAAAATTAATGATGCTTTTGCAGAGAACAATAATAAAAAATTAAATAAAGCACAATACATGAGATTTTTTGATAAACTTAGACTTATGATTTAATTATAGTTTAGAACGCCCACTAATATAGTGGCATTTATATCCGGCATTTGATAATTTTTTAGTATATCTAGATAATTCGTTGATATGTATTTTAGTATTTGGGATTATATTTTTTAAAGCTTCACTATCATGATAATATATTTTTAGATATTCATTATTTTTAACAAAAATTATATCTTTTTCATAATCGTTCATTTTTATTATAATGTATACATAATGTTATATCAATTAAAAACGAGTACATAATTAATAAAAAGTATAAAAATTTTAAAAGTTTATAAAATTGAAAGAAAAATAAAATTATGTACTCTAATTATTTATTGACGCGCTTGTTGTCTTCGTAGTCGTAGACGTCTTTGTTCTTGTCTTTGTCTTTGTTTTTGTTTTTGTCCTTGTCCTTGTCTTTGTCTTTGTCCTTGACCTTGTCTAGCACCGCCACTATTAGTATACATATCGGGAGAGAAGGCTTCTTGAAAAGTTACCTCATTATCTAAAAGAGATTCGTACCCGCCACGTTGTCTTAATAAGTTGCGTAGTTTGCGCAATTGCTGTCTTTGCCGTCTTTGTTGCGAAAGGGAGTTAGTTTTATTTCTGTTACCGCCTCCAAGAAGTCCTTCATCTTGGAAAGATTCTTCACCCGCGCCTTCACCCGTTGCTTCACCCATTTCTTCATAACCGCCATTTTGCTCTTGGCTGCACGAACTTCCTCCCTTGCGTACTTTACGTACCTTACGTACCTTACGGACCTTACGGACCTTGCTTACCTTTTTGGCAGCTAGTTTTTTGGCATACATTTTCTTGTAATTAACGAAGTTCATCATTCGTCCCTTACGCTTAACATATAATTTGCTACTGCCAGATTTTTTGTAAACAACAACCTTTGTCTTTTTACCTTCTATTTTCTTAGACCCCGCTTTTTTGTAATCACTCATAACTTCTACTATTGGGTAAGAAAAATTATTAAACGCGCTATTTGGAAAATGATTAAATAAAAAATAACATAAATAAACACACATATATATAAAATTACTTAATTATTATCATCGCGGATTTTGTCAAGAATATTTAATACCTTATCGCAATTAATAGTAATATCTGATTTATTCTTAATTTCGCCAATAAGGCTATGGATTTTATTCAATTTATAATTAAGTTTAGCTTTTTTATTATAATGTTTAAGAGCGTAATATTCAATATCTTCTTCGGTAGCGAACAAATATTTAGAAAGCAAATGTTGATTATCGCCATTATCGTAATCAAAATCATCAATAATATAGAATGTAAGAATGCGACCTTTAATAGAACCGTATGTACGACCAAGTTTATTAGCAATTTCTTGAATATCATTATGTGTAATTTTACTTTTATCAAGAATTTTCTTAACTACATTTTCTTCATCAATAGTCCATCTTTTACAATGATTGAAAGTTGCAGTTTGCTTGATAGTATGCTGATTAGCATCAATAGACACTGTATCAGTAGTTAGCGAGCTTCTAGTCATAATAGTCATGTTGGATAACAATATCATATCAAGGTGATTATCAATTTTTATTTTATATGATATATAAAAATAAAAAAATATAATAAATAATAAATAATGAATAAAAAGAATAAGGTAATTGATGAATTAGACCCATCAACGGAATTATGTAAATTACTTAAAAAAATACCATCAGTTGAAAAAAAATATATATTCTGTTATATGAATCATGAGCGAGTAAGTAAACGCATATTTTTTAATAATTGGAAATCTTATAAGAGAAAACGTTAATTCAATAAATTTAAATTGTGTTTATTCCAAATATCGTGACAGAAGGTTTTAATACCGCCATCATTTTTTGAGCCCCAAGCCAGAAATCTTTGGATACCGGAAGCATTTTTAAAAAAGCATACAAATTCAATATATATTTTATCTTCGTCTTTAAAATCATTTAGATTTTTAGGAATATTGATATAAATACCATTTTTGAATTTAAGCTGATAATATTTATCAATATCATTGTTAGATATTGGTATAAAATACCGATGATCTGCGCTCCATGTCAATTGATTATAATATGTATTATTCATAATATTTTGCATTCTATAATTACCTTCCCAATTATTCTTTAAAATTATATAGTTAATTGTAGTATTGTTATCAAACTTATCAATATCAGTATCGGTAGTATAATTTACATTTTCTAAATTATATAATTCATATAAATTACTCAGGTCAATTTTATTATTGATATTAATAGAATTATTAATCATATTTTCTTTTTTAAGTATAAACTCTTTTAAATTGCCATTGATACCATCATAAGAAATATACATTCCAGTTCTGATATCATTATTATAAATATATTTATCAGTTAACCAGACATTAAATGATATAGTATAATTAGTATTATTGATATTATTTTTATCAAAAAGCTTATTTACAATATCATTTTTAGGAATATGAGGACTACATGTAACACTACAATGATTGGGTCTTACAACAAGTGTTCTTAATATATCAGCATATTTATTGAGTTTATCATAACTCCGCGTATGTTTCAACTTGATAATTCTATTAGAATATAGATGTTCATTCTTATAATATTCTTTATAATTATCAAAATATCTTTTATTTTTAATGTAATACGGTGGTAATTTCACATTATCATTAATTATTTTAGAACTTTTAATTTTATTATTTTTACAAATATAATTAGTTAAAACGATATTATTATTCCAACATTCAGGGTTAGCAATAATATCATTTCTTGTTTTGATAAAATCTATATTATTATAATAGTACCATTTGCCGATGTAATTAGCTTCTTTATTATCATAAGGGAAAAGCTTATTATTCCAGTTCCATTTATTATCAACATAATTAAAAGATTGTCGTATAGGATATATAACAGAGTAAAGATTAAATGATATAACGCATTTTATATAAAATAATAATAATAAACTTCTCATATTAATAATAATTATATTTAAATATTTAAATAAGAATATTCAATATATCCAAAATAATTTAAACATATAATAATATTATTAAATTATCTGGGATGTTAAGGTTTTTGTCTAAACCATTTAAAAGATGGGCATTTAACAGAGCTAAAAGATATACTAATTATTATATTAAAAAATATAATAGAAAATATATAATTAAATATCTAAATAAGCAAAGAAAAATTGCAGAATTAAAAAATAATAAAAACATTGTATTACTTGCTGGTAAGATAAATGATATAGATTTATTAAAAACAATTGAAGATAAATTAGAAATTAAGGCACAAAGGGAAGATATATTATTTATAATAAATGCACACTTAATAAATACATCAAATATATGTGAAATATATGACTATATATTTATTTTTGATTTTTTAAATTATACTATTAATTTAAATAGTATTAATAAAAAGGATATAGGATTGGACCATTCTAAGGTGAGAGAATATTGGTTAAAACGTGGTCCCAGAATATTCATAACATCAATAATATTCGTGGTAACAAATTATTTACTATATACACGATTAAAAGAGATAGATAATAATACTAATATTTATCTAATATCAATAAATATACTAACACTGATATTATCTTTCTATATGTTATATTATAGATTGCCGGATAGTATAGAATCGGCGATAGCAAGAACGACACATGATTATTATGTGAAATATAAAAAGGAATTAAAATCAATAGTATAATATTTAATTAAAAGATAGTAATAATAATCCAACGGATGTTAATATAATACCGGCTATACCTCTTTCAGATATATAAATTGTATTTTTATTTTTATAGTATTGGTTATAATAATAGGTATAAATTAAAATTATCATAATTTCCAATGAAACGAAAGCTCTAAAATATGCAGGATTTGGACATACTTTTATAATATGATAACTTAATAATATTAAGAAAAACACGATAAACGCATAAATATAATATTTGGGTTTATATAATTCATCACAATGTTGTGTATAGAATGATAAAAAATATGCAATACATAATATACCAACTAATATATTAACAATGATTGGAAAAATGTAACTAGGTGTATCGTCTATTCTTAAAAACATGATTAGCGAAGCCGACATTATACTTCTAATAATTGCCAAAGGTACCCAATACATAGTAAGGTGGTCTATATAAATGTAATAAAATAATAAAAAATTGATTAAATATAGTAAATTAGAATATTTATAGCAAACCATGGCTCAAAAGAATTTCGTTGTTTCATTTAATGCGAGTAATGATAATACAAGATCTGTATTATCGGGATATAATAGTGAAATTATGGAAATCATGATTAGAATTAATACGTGTGATAATTATTGTCATGCGCAAAATAGTAAAATAGCAATAATAAATGATTTTATAAATACAAACAAAGAAAGTATAGAACATATAATATATATATATAGCTTTGAATTAGCATTAACAAAGTATAAAGAAAGATTTAATGGATTAAATAGTATTATTAATGTGTTGATAAAAGATTTAGTAATAATGATTATAGACGAAATAATATGCATATATGAAGCACATGAAGTGGAGATAAATCCGATAGTTGATTATAATACTATTAATAAATGTAAGGTAGAGCGAGAAGATTCGCCTACTATTGAAAGCATTGATAACGGATTACAATTTAATATGGATGTAAGGACTGATTATAATACAATTATTGGGAATATGATATCAGAAAACAGTAACTATTAATTAATATAAAGTGCTTCTTTAATCTTGAAAATGTCTGTTTTAATTTGTTGATTTTCGTTTTTAAGTATTTCATTTTCTTTTTTTAATTCGCTAACTTGTTTATTTAAATCTTTTATTGCTTCTACAAATACAGGGCTTAATTTATCATAACAAACTGTTAGGTAGTTATTACCGGATTTAGATACAATATCGCCTTGTTTATTTTTAACACTATCAAATGGGGCTAATTTTACTAGCTCGGGTAAAACCTTTTGAACATCTTGTGCACTCAAACCTATATTTTTTTCATTTGTAAAACCGTTTTCAACAGCTAATTCGTTTGCTTTATAATAATAGCCTTTTAAATTGTCAATAATATCAAGAGGGTTATCAATATTACTAATAAATTCTTTTAATCTTTTATCAGAGTAATATGCTGTAATGGAACCGGTCGCTACAACATTACCAATAATATGTAATTTTTCAACAGGTTCAATAGATGTTCCTCCTGTTGTTTCATTAAAATCTAACAAATCGGTTCTTCCAATACCAAGATTACCATCTTTATTTATGCGAAACTGTGTTTGAGCAGCTTTTTGAATATTAACTATACTTCCGGCGATTGTATCGTCATTGGGGCCACTGTATGTTTGATTAACAATTAAAATACTTTCTGTATGGGATCTTTCCAATTTCATTGAACTAAAATTAATATAATTATTAGGATTATCAAGTGAAAAAGCTCCTTCTACTATTAAATCACTTTTAAGAGTTACAGGATTATCAAAAACGAAATTATAATTTTCAGGTGTCGCAGAAATAAAAAACTCTTTATCAAGTGAACCACTATCTAAAATAATATCTCTGAGTGAGAAAAACTTATTATACCAACCGCCATTTTGTGTTTGCATTTCGTCAATCAATGGCGGGATAGCAATATCGTCTAATGTAAATGTGTTTAATCTACCAGATAATATATTAGAATTATTTTCTATAACGTTTATTCCATTTATTTTAAAAGCACCATTTGATGTATTTATATCACCATTGACATCTAATCTAAAAGCAGTATTTGGCATATTACCTATACCAACACAATGGGTGGGTTCGGGAGTTTCTGAGGGATACCAAATTTTATTATCCTCTTTTGCCCATTTAGACGAACCTTGTGTAGCTAATATTAATTGATTACTATCATTGAATTGAAAATCACCTTCATAAATTTTTAACATACCTTTTATGTTTGAAGATGCCGAAGGAAAACTATCAAAATCGTCAAATTTTAATGGTACACCATTAATTAAAATATTACTACCTGCGGGTAATGAAATATTACCAGCTATTTGAAGTTCGCTTTCGCTATTATTCCATTTGAGTAATTCAGACTGAGCAATATTATATTGGTTATTACCTAATAAATTACCTATTAATATACCGCCACCAATATTAAAATTATTACGCCCAGTTCCTCCTCTACTTACTGATAATGTACCAGATGAAACATTAGTAGCATCAATAGAAGTTATTTCACTACCATTGCCTTTAAATTTAGCAGCATTTAATGTTCCAGCTCCATTATTCCAATATAAACTACTACTTTGTTCTATTGTCGTAATACCACCATATAGTAGTTGTAGCGGTTTAATATTATCCACACCTATACCACCTCTAATTATGGGTAAAATACCATCTGTAATATTACATGTATTAATCAAAGTAATATTACTACCAATCGCATGTATTTCATCGCACTTAATATTACCTATAATATCTAATGCATTTTCTGGCTCTGTTACACCAATACCTATTTTACCAAAAAAAGAACTATTACCATATACATGTAATAAATTACTATTAGCTTCACCTTCTTCGTAATTAATCTTTAATATATTATTTAAATTATTATGTTCATTTCCAATAATATTAGAAGTAAATAACTCGCCATTAATAAGAGCATCGCCATTAATATCTAATGTTTTTATTGGAGAATCATTATTAATACCAATATTGCCATTTTCTTTAATAGTAATGTAATCAATAAAAGTACCTCCATAAGAATTGCTTTTATTGTTTTGAATTCTATAATCTCCTGATTCAGTCGATATTTGCCATACCATTTTATTAGACTCTATTATATAAGGTATTATTATTTTTAAATAATTAATATTATGTTAATTCTTTTCCATAAAATTTCCCATTATTTTCATATATCTTATATTTTTCAATAGTTTTTTTTTTATAATTATCTAAATTGGTCTTATTTGTATTAAGATCAGTTAATATATTTCTTTGCTTTGTTTTAGGGTCTATATTGCGATTATGATTATATTCTAATTTTTTTTGCTTATTAGCTTCATACCATTTTTTATAATTTAATCTTTTTCTTTCGGCAAGTGTCATTACGTTGACATCAGGAATAGCTTTGACATCAGGAATAGCTTTAACATCAGGAATAGCTTTAACATCAGGAATATCTTTGACATCAGGAATAGCATTTTCGTATTTTAAATAAAATCTTTCAATGATGTCACGAGATGTCCGCATTCGTGTTTTCATAATTTCTTTTAATTTATTATTAATTATGGGATAATAATGCGACACAAATGCGCTTCTAAATCCGTCAATACATATATTTTTTTGAATATCCACATTTCTCAAAGATTCACAGATGCTATTAAAACTGGCTTTTGTAAAATTTTGTTTTACCCAATTATCTTTACCAATAAATAAATAAGGTCTAGGATAAGTATCTAAGGAATACTTAATTAATTTTGCTAGTTTTTTATTATATTCCTTCAATTGGGTGCTATCTAATTTATAAGAAATAGCATTATGTTTTTTAACATTTTCATTAAATACAAAGCTAATTATTCTCGATACTTTGTCATTTTTAAGTTTTTTTAATAATATATAATTATTATCTTGTTTGGCATCTTCGGCTTTATAAATAATATCCATAACATATTTTTCGTGTCTTGATGGAAAATCCCATACATTTAATGCTATCAATAATATAATTTGGTGTTTAATAAATATATCATTATTATGTTTCATACCGTTTTTTCTATCATTTTTAGGTAATTTATTCACATCATCTTGATACTCTTTTTGTAATTTATCAATAATATCAAGTAGTTTATCGTAATTAATAAATTGTTTTTTTTCATTTTCTGTTGCAATAATATTCTCGTCGTCTCTATTATTTTCTAGTTCTGTGAAAAGATTTTGTAAAGCCGATATTTTAAATCTAAGTTCATTCTCTTCTCCTACTAATAATTTTATTACTCTAACTAATGCTTTAAGGTCTTTATTAATAGTCGCGAGACTTCTTTTGTTATCATTATGATATTTAAATATTTCCAATAATAGTTCTCTATTATTTATAGCAATCCAAGAAAGATCATCGGCATCTTTAAATTTAGCGAAACAAGGAAAAGTTTTTGTAAAGAACAAGATACGCTTAGCATATTCGGCTTCTGTTTTAATATTATTAGCTTTTTGATTATTAGTATATAATGAAATATATTTACCTTCTTGAAAATCTTTTATTGTAATGGTATTAACGATAATTTTACTGGAATCTAGATTCTCCCATTTATAATCAAATAACATTATATCATTACTCCATGCATTATTACAAGGTTTACCTAATTCGTCACAGTATTTTTTATAATCACTAAATAGGCCCTTTAAATTCCAAAAGTTATCATCGTATAACTTAGATAATTTGTCAGATATACTATCTTTTATTTGAATTAAATCCTTATAATTCTCTTTAATTTTGTAATATTCAACCTTGGACATTATACTTAATACTTAATATATATATAAATAAAATATCAATTTTTCATATATAATAAAACGAGTACATAATCTTATAAATGAAAAGAAAATCTTAGAGTCTATAAATTTTAATGTATTTATAAGATTATGTACTCAAAATTTAAAGCATAAAAATAATTAATTGTCAAGCTGTGTAGGGAAGCCTCTAATATTCTTAATAAGTTCATCATCGGCAATATCAGAAGATATTGTTATTAAAGTATCATTGTATTTTGTTACATCACTCATTATTAATATTTACAACATTTTAAACCTTATATATTAATAGAATGGCTAGTAAATGCGATAATGTTATATCATTGAAACAGTACGGGCCCACGTGCTGGTTTAATAGTATTTTGATGGCAATATTATATAGTGATGGTAGTCGTAAAATATTGCTAGAAAAATCTAAAAAATGGAATAAAAGAATCCTTTTATTTAGAACGATTGATTATATATTAAAAAATAAATATTTGCGCACTGATAGTGGCAGTAATGATTATAAATATTTTGATAAAATAAGACCCGAATATTTATTAGATAAATTATATAAATATGATAGAAAGAAGTTTGTATTTAATTTAAAAAAGCATAAAGGCGGATATATTTCAGAATTGTATATCAGAAAAGTATATAAATTATTAGGTGTAAAAGTATTATATTTAGATATTGTATGCGACGAGTTATATTATTCTTTATATAATAATATCAATAAAATAAGTATAATTAATGGTAGAATAAATTACAATTATAAATTTGTAACAGAACAAACTGTAAAAGAAAAGTTTGATAATCCCGATATTATAATTATAACCGATTATGTAAATAATTGCTCAAAAATAAAAAAATATCCAAAACATTATAAGGTAGATAATAAATCAACATTGTACAATAATGCTATAAAAAAGGCAAACGAATTAGTAGCGGATAATGGCGATGAGTATGTACAAGATTCGGTATTACTAGGTAATTGGAACATAGGTAATAAAGGAATTGGCGGACATTCAATAGCAGGGATAACATGTAAAAAAGAAAGATATGTTTACAATGGCTGGACACGTACAACATTAGACCCAAATATTAAAAATATAAATCCAGAGGATATTAATGTATGGGAAGAGGTATTAAATAAAAAAGGGTTATTGTTTTATTACAATAAGCATTTAAAAAAATCGGTATGGAAGTTACCAGTTAATGCTAAACTAATAAAACTAAGTGAAAAAATATCAATACCATGTGAATTAATGAAATATAATTGGAATTTAAATAAGGATAGTGATTTTTGTTTAAATCCGAGGAAATGTATATTGGATAAAATGAACCCCGAAGATTTGTGTTTTTCATTCAATAAAGGGCGTAGATGTATTATTTATGTTAAAAAGGATATCAAATCAGATAAATCAGATAAGTCGGTTAAATCAGATAAGTCAGATAAGAAATGTCCCGATGGCAAGGTATTAAATCCATTGACAAATAGATGTATCAAAATAAAAACAATCAACAAAGTGAGAAAAAATCCTCTAAGTAAACCTGAAAAACCGGATAAGAAATGCCCAGAAGGTAAAGTGATAAATCCTAAAACAGGACGATGTATTAAGATAGCACCAATAAAACCAGATAAGAAATGCCCGGAAGGTAAAGTGATAAATCCTAAAACAGGACGATGTATTAAGTTAAAATAAATATTTATATATGTAAGTTAAATAGTATTTACTATTTTCAATAGTTTTTAGATTTTCAAAATCAATTGAAGCATCATTTTCCTTGCAAAATAACAATAAATAGTTGAAAAGTATATCATCATCATTTATTTTATTATCAGGATTAGGAAAAATATTAAGAATTTTATAAGTATTATATGAGGTTTTTCTAAGTAAACATACATAGTTTAATAGATTATTTACATCATCGCTATTATAAATACCAACCAATGTCGTTGAACTAATAAAACGATTTTTATTAAGCCAGATAGTATCGTCTAAAATTTTCTGTTTATATTCTAAATTACTATTTTTGCTCCAATCGTAAAAACAGCTATATACATTATTATAATTTAAATAACAAATATTATTCTTATTACCATTAAATTTGCTAAATTTATCGGGTCCTAATCCCATAGGATACGTAGCGACTGATGATAAATTTAAAAGAAGTAGGGCGCAATATATAAAAAGTTTCTTCGTCATTATTATAATATAATATGTTATTTTTTTATATAGTATGAATAATGTTACATGTTTCAGATGGATCAAAATTATGCATAGGATTAGAAACTTTATTGCATTCGTAACATATAAACTTGTAATTATTTGAAGCATTAATATATATTTGATTTCTAGTCCCGCATATAGGTTTAAAATACAAATTATCGTTAATATATATATACGAATTTCGTTCTATATTTTTAGCATTTATTATCAATTCATTTAAGCGATTTTCTTTTAATATTATAGTATTTGTATTCATTTTATTATATAATTTTTTAAGTTCATTTTCCAATAAAACGTTTTTATACAACTTATCGATTGAACTTATGTCAGTATAGTTTATTTTTCTCCAATATATTCCATTTATACCACAATGTTCGCAAAAAAATTCAAGTAAGTTATGATTTTCTATTTTTTTGTTTTCTTTTGGTAATATGTAATATTTAACTCGAATAATAAATGCGAAATGCCATATTACCCAAATAGCTAAATAGATATAATGAATAATTAAATCGTATTCAATATTTTTTTCAGGATAATAATAAGGCATCAGCGATACCATACCCATGTTGCTACCCAAATAGATGTAAACGTGGAATATATACCAATCCATTAACGTTTGATTACCGAGTATAGGTAAATAAGAAGAAGTAACAATACTGTATGCGATAGATGTAAGAAACAATGTAACACTATATGCTATTCTTTCTCCCAAATTATCATGAGGGTCCATGCTAATATTAAAAAAACTAACAAGAGATATTAATGACATAACAAAGATGATGCGCCAAACATAAACCCAATAATTTCTTTTTACAAAAATGTGAATAAATCTTTTATATTTTTTCATCTTATTATTATGCGGGGAATGTTGGACAATCATATATTTCCATTCCGATAGATGATTAATAATATTTTTGTTAGTATTTACAATCCAATTAATATCATAGTTATCGCATTTAGTAATTTCTATTTCAATTTCCAAATCTTGTATATCAAAGGGAAAATTATCTAATTCAACTTTATCTATAAAGCTGATATTGTAATAGTAATAAATAACGTTTTTATATTTGTTATTACTTTTGTGAAGGAACGGCCCTTCTTGTTTTTCGGATTTAATTTCATACTTATTTAAAAAGAGTATATTAAGTGGTTTCCAAGATGGATTATAGTTTGTTTTACCATACGATAAAATGTAATATAGGTCAGATATACTAGGTAACCATTCAACTTTAATACGCAAAACACATTCAAATTTTTGTTCTATTTGTTTAATATTGGTAATGCTAGTTATATCAATTGTTACTAATATATTTTCTTCATTAATCTTAGGTTTAAAATATTTATAACAATTATTTTGTAATAAACGTATATAATCAAACTCCCTAATGTCTTTTAATTGAAAGTGTTGAAGTACAATATCATTAAATGTGATATTTTCACAACAGTTATTAGTACAATCTAATAATGAGTTTGCATGAGATACAAATGGTGTATTTATGTCTCTTAGATTTTTACCAATAAATATAGTATTTTCTTCAACCTTATTCCATACTGTACCAATATTAGGACATTTTGGATCAGGTATGAAAAAATTATTATCAAAGTGAATTAGATCGTTTACATTTATAATGTCATCAATAGCTTCTATGTTAAATGTTATGATATCACAATTAGTAGTATCATATTTATATTTGATCAATTGTTTCATTTTATCATTAGTATTTGAGATATCAGTATAATTATTTAAAAGATGTGAGATATCAGTTTGAATCCAAACCTTTTCATTAATAGAATAACTGTGATTATTATTTTTCAATATGCATATATATTCTAATATATTATTTCTAAGAATATGAGGTGAAAAACATAATGCCGAATCGTTAATCTTAAACATATATATGTGTTCTGTAAATACATCAGAATCACCCAATAATATATCTGGTACAGTTATACCGTCTCTATTACTACTATTTTTTCTGAACGCCCATTTACCAATGATATGATTATCGTTAATATAGATGTCGTAATTTTCTTTGCCAATTGGAATATTTTCTGCAAAAAATTCTAAGTTAGTACCATATATAAGCATTCTATTTTCTTTTGCAAACCAAGAACCTTCAAAATGTTCCTTGCAAATCTTATTAATTTTACTTTTATTATTATTAGCATATTCAATTGATTTTTCATTTTTTTTATCAACATCGTCAATTATTACATCATATATAGAGTGTATAAAAAATCCAGTAATATTATCATCATTAATTGTTATGTCGTTGCTATTGAATTTCATACTATAAATTATAAATGAGTTATAGCCAAATTTCAATGTACTAAAACCTATATATGTGGAGCTTTTCAATTCTTTTTGTTTTATACGACATTCTTCAATTGAATGTAATTTTTTACCACATTTAATTGCTTGTTTAAAATCTTTACCACATAATATATCTGTATTTTTCATAAAAACTTTGTTTATACTATTAATAATTATACAATTTATTCTCTATACAATCTCCCGTTTATAAAGCCATATCTATCATCTGTTTTCATTTTACTAATATATTTTTTAATATAATACTTTGTATCTGTATGATGTGTTATTCTTTTTGTAAAAATATCGTGCAATTGTTTATTATCTAAATTCTTTTCATAATTCAACATAAGATTCCATAGGATATCATCTGTATTCAAATAGCTAATATTGATAAAATTAATAACAAGCACATAACTTTTAATATCATCTAACAGATTCTCGGGTTGATTATAAATAATGTATGAGTATATTTTATCTTGAATACAGTCGGGCAAATTATCCCATATGAGTGACATTGTTACATTGACATAAATATAACAATAATCAATTTTTAATAACGCTATATAATAAATGGTAAAAAAAATAAATGGAGGTATACTATATAAATTTGATGTAGGTAAAATAGGCCGAATATCTATTGAAAGGGAATATAATAATACATTAAACTTGGATACGGATGGAATAAGTTTAATGAGAGAAGTTAATGCGTTTGCGCATTCATTGGATTTTAAATCTAAAAATAACGTTTTAACAAATCCGAATAGTTATATTTTTTTGATTAAGGATAATATACCGGATGTTGACAATTATTTTGAAGATAATTTACGTAAGCACGTTTGTAATAATCGCGAATTTATAGACTTTTTGATAGATATATGTTTTGACGAATCCTTGAATATGGATGAAAACTCGCCAGATACAATGTCATTCGTAAAATTAGCAGATACACTAAAAAAACTAACAGATTTTATATTATATGATGATTATTCTGATATAGACGAACAACATACAATAGGTGATGATGATACAGAAACGCTTAATTTCATGAAGAATATTAAGTTATTATATGGAGACAATTATAAAAGAGCTACGCGAGCAGGCGCGGGTAGTAACGATGTTTCATTAGAATATCCAGATGAGTATTATATACCGATTGTTAGTTTCAAAAGTTATAATGATATCAAAACCATTTTTTCACCATATATATCTCCTGAATTCTTTGATAATTTATCAATTATTATAGGTTATTCTAATATGTTTAGATATTGCGGTTTATTTACAAATAGAACAAATACATATAAATCATTGAATAAATTATATCATTTGCTAATATATTATCCGTTTTATGAAGATATTGCTGAAAAGAATAAATATATACGAGAATTATATAAAGAAACTTATTTTACTTTAATAGAGATAACAAAAAGAATATATAAAATATGTACTGGTAGTAAATTAAATAAAACCAATGTAAAATCAATGTCAAGGTCAAAAAGCACGAAAAAATCAGAAAAACCGCAAAGATCTTCTACACGACTTTCTAAAAAATGATATTAAAGTAAAATAATTTTTATACAATAATGAAGAAACTATTTCATATTTCTGATATACATATACGCAATGGAGATAAAAAAACATCAAGATATGAAGAATATTCAATAGTATTTGATAATTTATTTGTATCTTTAAAAACCAATATAGAAAAATATGAATTGGATAAAACGGATTATTTAATAATTGTTTCTGGTGATATTTTTCATAACAAAAATGTAATAGGCAATTTTGGTTTAGAATTATATAATAAGTTTATCAAAGGATTGACAGATATTGGTAGGACTATTATATTTCATGGGAATCATGATAGAAATCAAAATGAGATAGACCAACCATCATTAATTTCATCAACAATAGAAATGAATAATCTGACTATATTAAAAGAAACACAAGCTTTTATTATTGATGATATAGGATTCAGTTATGTAAATATTGATGATACATTAGATAAAACTGCTACTGTTGGTCGCGTTAAAAAATTGCCAGATTTTCCAAAAATAGAATGTGATACTCTTAAAACGGTGGCATTATTTCATGGAACATTTGGAAATGTCAGATTATATAACGGTACACAGGTATTAAATAGTACAAATCCGTATCCTTTTGAATGGATATCACAATTTGATTATGCATTATTGGGTGATATTCATTTGAGACAGAAAGGTATGTATGGTGATTTGTTATGGGGATATGCAGGTTCTCTTATTCAACAAAATTATGGCGAAGACATTATAAATCACGGGTATATGATATGGGATCTAAAATCGGGAACTGTTGAAAATATTAATGTTTATAATCCATTTGGATATATAAATATAACATATCAAGACGATAATATATATATACGCAAAAGAGGTAAATATGATATTATATTAAAAGATATAATAGAGAACGAATATTTTCCAAGAAATATAGATATTAGGGCATATGCAGAAATATCTGTTGAAGGATATACGAAGTTATATAATATTTTAAATAATAATAAAATAAATTATAAGTGTCTTAGAAATCGCGTGACGCAGAAAAAGGTAGAAGATAATGCGGATAAATCTCTTCAAGTTGATAAGGAGACCTTTATAGAATATTTAAATACAATTATACCCAAGGAATATTATGATAAAGCGATAGATATAATTAGAAATAATGAGATATTATTATTTGATAATATTAATTGCCCAGAAGAACTTATAGATGAATGTACGAAAAAGAATAAGGATTTAATACAATTAATTAAAACTTATAATACGAATACAATGTTAAATGGTAATAAAAATATAAAATATCCGTTTTGTATTGAACAATTAGAATGGGAAAATTTATTTTGCTATGAATCAGGAAATCGTATTAATTTTGCAAATGCAATTAATAGCACTTTACTAATATGTGGTAATAATGGAACTGGGAAATCGGCAATATATGATATTATAACACTATCTATATGGGGTGTAATAACAAAAGATAAACAATCTCAAATGTCAAAAAATAGTATTATAAATTATAAACATAATAAGGGTGTAACGTCGATAGATATTTCAATAAATGGTAAAAAATATAATATAAAAAGAACATTCAATGCGATTTTAAAGAATAATATAGAAATATATGAATATCTGGATATGGAAAAGCATTTAATAAGTAAAAACAATGCATGTTCGGAGTTCATAAAAGATAATCTAGGTTCGCTTGATGATTTCTTAACATGTTCAATGATAACACAGGTAGTAGACAATGATATATTGCGTATGGATTATAAGGATTGTACTGCAATTATAGATAAGGCATCAAATATCAATGAAATATATGAACTGTTTAACTTACTAAAATTGAGTTTAAATAAGTATAAAGATTACAAAAAGACGATTGAAAATAAGCGCGATGTTTATAAGCATATTATTTCAAAAAACAATGCTAATACGGGTAATAAGGAAGTATTATTATTACAATTAGAAAAAAACAAAGAAAAATATGATAAACTGGTAAAGGAAAATAATAGGATAGATATAGATATAAATTGTGATAATAATTTAGAATTATTAAATCATGATTATGTATATCATGATACATTAGATACACTTGCTTATAGGACCTTATGTGGCGAATTAAATGAATTAAAGATTTATTTTAAGGATAAAACATATATTGAGGTTAAGAAAAAATCAGATAAATATTCAATTAGTATGAAAAAGCATGATAATTGTGATAAACCATGTGAATATTCTTTCATCAAGGATGAAACAGAGTATCTATCGCAATATAAAATGGAAATAGATTGCGATATTGATGAAATTAGTATAGAATATGATAGAATAATTAAAGAATTAAATATTATAGAATTGGATAAGCCAAATAAAATAATTAAACCTAAACGAGATATATGTGATATTGAAAAAGATATTGGCAATATGTTTAAAACCGATACAGGATCGTCTATACAACAATTAAGGGATTTTATTGTTAATAATAAACTATATGTTGATAATTATAATTTGACGGAATTGATATCATATGATTGTTATATAAAACTCTTAGAATTGAAGGAAAAAACAAATAGTGATTTGATTAAATGTGATAATAATTATATAGAATATGACAAACAATTACAAGCATTATATTCGTCTAAGTCTGAATTAAAAATAATATCAAGACCGGATTATGAATATGATGAGAGTATAGGTATTATCAGTAATAATAATGATATTAGTATGATTATAGAAAAGAATGATAAAATATTAACAGATTGTTATGAGAAGCTAGATATTCTAGATAAATTGAGGAGTGAACTAAATAATTATAATGAAGAACTGTGGAATCTAAGAAATAATAAGAATAATGAGTATGATCCTAAATGTAAATATTGCTGTAACAGACCATGGGTAAAACGGATTAAAGAACTAGAAATGAGTATTTATGAAACTGATAAAAAGATTACTGAATTGGATGACAATATTTATAATACTAATATAGAATACATAAAAGTTTATAATGAGAATGATTTAAACAAAAGTAAAATAGAAAATGCTGAATTATATAGATTATGGGATAATTATAATAAATACATAGCGAATAGCAAACAAATAGATGATGATATAAGCAAGGTTATTTCAAAAATTAGTGATAATAAAAAGAAGAATAATACAAAATTACTTGATAGTATCAATAACGATATTGATAATTTTAGAATTAATGCAAATAGATTACATAATGAATTAACTGAATATAATGATTATTTAGTATATTGTAAATATATCAAAAAGTATGATGAACTTGGGAATAAGAAGAGTTTATATGAAAGTAAAATGAGATATAAAAGATATATCGAGCCAAGAATAATTAAATTAAAAGAATTAGAGAAATCCTATAATGATTGGTATGAATATAAGGAGACTAATGATATAATTAATGCATATAGATATATTGAATTGAGCAAAATAATACGTGAAGTTGATGTAAAGATTTCAAATAATAATAAAAAAATAACAAAAGACAAAGTATTGGCCAAAACAAAGATAATTAGAGATATAGATGAAAGTAATAATGAGATTAAAACTGCTACTGAAAAAATAGCACATATAGATGCCTTAGAAAATTATAATACTAATAATTTAAATAATTATTATTACTATGATAAGGAGTTACATAAAATAAATGATGTTATAATAATATTAGATATAATAATAAGTAATTTCAAGGATTATAGAATAAATTTGTATAAGGAACATATATTGAAGAGATTGATAGAGAAGACTAATAATTATATTAAGGATTTGTGTCATGAGGAAACTAAAAAGTTCAAATTAGATTATATGATAAATCAACAGAAGGATATAATACATATTAATTGGTTGATTCATAATGTTACAAATGATAATATAGAGCAAGTTATATCAATAAATCAGGCATCTGGGTTCCAAAGATTTGTAATATCATTGGCATTAAGAATGAGTTTATATTCAAATACACAATGCGAGCAGATATTTATTGATGAGGGATTTACGGCATGTGATAAGCAGAACTTGTCATTGGTGCCTGGATTTTTAAAGAATTTACTCAATACATTTAGTGGGGTTGTAATAATGTCACATATAGATGTTATTAAGGAAAGTATGGATATAGTGACAAATATAGAATATAATAATAAAACAAAAACATCTAATATAAATTATAATATTTAAAGATATTACATTATTATAGTATAAAATAATGGCGTATCCATATATATCTAGTAATATATGTGGAAGTTTAGGGGAACAATTATTTCAGATAGCAAATGTATTTAAATTTGTGAAAGAATCGCGAAAAAATAAGATAAGGAGAAAGGTTGTTTTTAAGAAGGACGAAAATAGATATTGGGATACTATATTTAATGGAATATTTAAGATATATGACGAGGGTGTATATAATAACATTGATTTTTTAGAATTACATGATGATTTAGAAAGCTACTATGATAATAAATCACATATAAAATTAACAAATTGCTGTAATATATTTGACGAAAATATAAAGGAAAGAATGGTGAGAATAATATATAATGACGAGGATTTAATGTATGGTGCATATTATAAATATAGAAATATACTTGATCATTTTGGTGAAGATACAAACGATAATGATATGGTATCGATAGAATATAATAATAAATTAGATAAGGAATATTATATAAATGGAGTTGAACATGTAGGAATTAAGAATCTAGTATTTTTTTGTAAAAATAAGGATGAGTGTAAGACAATATTTTCGAGGGGTAAATATAATATATATTATGTAGAAAATATGGATGCTGAGGAAGAGATAATATTATTTTCAATGTTTAAGAACAATATTATATATGGGTCTATGAATATTTTATGGGCTAGTTACATTAGTCATTATGATAATAAGATAGTTGTAGCTCCTGAAATAATGAAGGATAATGGATATAATAACATAACAACTTATTTATAGTTATATGATGGCTTTAATTTTATTTAATTTATTTTTATCAATATTGTTATACAATGCGTTGAAGCAATTTTGTAAATTTAAAAAATCATATTCGTTGTAAATTATTTCATAGTAATATTTCAATTGATAATTACAGTATCTTTTATTATCAAGTTTAAAAATCATTTCTTTGTATACTTCTATATCGCCAAAAAGGTTATCGGTATCGTAAACAGATAATATTAGATTAGTATTATCTGTATATTGTAATATATATTCTTTATTAAATATGGGGAAATTATTATTATTAATAACATCAGTAATAATATTATAGTTACCATATTTGATAGAAATTATAATATCATTTTTAGAAAAAAGATCAATATTTTTATTAGATGCGAAACTAATTAAATTAATCTTTAACAGATTCATTTATATAATATAAGATTTAAAAAAAGTATATATTATAATACTTATATAAAAATATGAATCATGAAATACCAATATGGACTAAAAATAGATATATAGTGTCGGGTTATAGAAAGAGTAGTTCTAATAAATTAGGATATATTATATCTATATTTAAAATTCATAATGAGACTATTAATATATGGACGCATTTTATAGGACTATTATATTTTTTGCATAATTTGATATTAAATGTAAATGAAAATACTGCACTAGTTTTGTATGAAATAGTTTGCGTTATATGTTTTAGCATATCAACAATTTATCACACTTATATGCCTTATTCTCAGAAAAATTACATGTTATTATTGAAATTGGATTTAATTTCAATTATATTAAATATTGTTACTTCAAATATATTGATATATCATTACTGGTTTTGGTGTTATGATGATATAAAAAAAATATATTATATCATATCATTATTATATTTGGGGGTAGGATTTGTGATATTGCTAAATGTAGATATTATTAAAAGATATAATTGCATATTGGCATATTATAGTTTATATAATTTTGGTATAGTTATAAGTTATTATCATATTTATATTATATCATATGGTAATGTACATGATATAATAAAATATACTTTTATAAAGCCATTGCAATATTTTGGTATAGGTTTTATAATATATACTACAAAAATGCCAGAACGGATTATATCACAATACTTTGATATATATGGAAGTAGTCATCAATTATGGCATATATTTTCTTTCATGGGTAGTTATTATTATCATGAAGAAATTATAAAAAATATAAATTATAGATTAATAGATAATTGCTATTATTGTTTTAATAATGCGAGTGCGATGGCTGCTCTAACATCCAATTGTGTAATATGATCATCCATAATATTTCTTTTTTCTTGCATTTT
>ERZ651776.1518-NODE-1518-length-27531-cov-5.975158_pt1 | contig 27531 bp, 24 predicted proteins | sample MGYA00514761_ERZ651776 | MGnify/ENA metagenome assembly ERZ651776 | reverse complement strand
ATCGACACGTCGATTGGCACCTTCGATGCCACGTGTCTTACCGATGTCTGCGGGTCAAGTTTTGCTGGTTTCCGTATCAACGAAGAGTTGGCCAACTTCGGCGCCAAAACGGTCGTTGGTCGGACCCCGGGCGTCTCGGGTTCACTGGAGCTTGTTGATACCCAAGTCATCGGTGCTGAGTTCGTGGTCGACATGACAGGCCTCATCACCGACAACAACAGCCGCACCGGTGCTCTGCGAGGACCGAATGGTGGTATCGAGACTGCGGTATTCCCTGAGGCTCGATTTGAGCTGACACAACCAATCGAGCTTGGTTCCGTGCCCGCCGAGGGTGCGTCGATCCAGGTGCAGGCTGTTGGAAACCTGACCGTGCATGGCGTGACGAATACTGTCACTATCCCACTCACTGCGGAGCTCCAGGCAGGGGTGATCATCGTTTTTGGCAACCTCGAGGGCATGTTGCTGTCCGACTACGACATTGCGAAACCAACAGCTGCGGTGGTGGTCAGTGTCGAAGACAATGCCACGATGGAACTTCAGCTGTTCTTCAGTCGCTAACAGCAGTCGGTCGGCACTTACACGTCACGACGAGGCTGGTCGGCGTGTGGTAATCCCCGTTGTTCACGGGACCCGGTCGGCGGGGGATCGGTGAGTTCGTCCCACCACACCTGCCAACCAACGTCGGTCGGTTCCATGATCGCGACCCAGGGGCCAACCTCTGACCAACCAGGACTTGTGTTCCAGAGCTGACCTTCGACGGTATAGATGTCTGTCTCACCGGCCGAATCCCAGTAGACAACCGCGGCACTTCCTTCGGGAACTTGTGCCAGCAGTGTGTCGTTGATGCCGGTGGCGGCAGGATGCACGAGGTCCTCGACTCGCATCGAATACGGGGGCGTGGATGGGCCGGAGCGCAAGTCGAAGGTGTAGCGGTACGCAAAGAGTTCCAGGTCAAATCCTCGTTCGGGACTCCAGGGTGCGGTGTAGGCCTCGACCAGGGTCGGGGTGGGGTTGTTGGCCGACATCCAGTTCTGGAAGTTCGCAGACGACTGGTACACGGCGACAGGATCCGGGTTACGCAGGTCCGGCCACGGCACCCCTTCGGACCGTTGTGCAGGCGTGATGAACTGGTCGAGGTCGTCGATGAGTGCAGCAGCTGCTGCGTCGGTACCGGGCGCTGTTGCCGGAAGATCAAGAGGTGGTACCTGGCGGGGTTCGTCGGACGCCCGGTCAGGACCAGCTGATGGGTCGTTGAAGGTCCCGGCCGAAGGGGTCGGCTCGGCAGCGGCTGAAGTGGACGGCCCGGGGTCATCAGCGGTGATTTCCGAGGTGGTCGGGTTACACGCGGTGGCTGAAAGACACACGAAGAGAACAAGTGAAAACACTCGGCGCATATCAGAGCTCGGGCGGGCGGAGTTCAATGTCGGCACCCGGTGGCGGTGGTAGATCGGGCGTCTTGAGTTCTGCATCGTTGGGTTCGATGAGCTGATCGCGCCACAGCTGCCAGCCGACGTCGGTTGGCACCATGATTGATAACCACGCTCGTGTTGCGACCGAAGGCTGATTCATAATCGTTGCCCCGCTGATTTGGTCGACGATGTCTACGGGGCCTGATTTGTCGCTGTAATAGACGACCACTGCGTCGACAGGAACGTCACGACTGAGCCATAGCGGCAGTCCAGCGGATGCAAACGTGACGACCAGGTGGTCGAAGGCCTCGTAGGGCTGGCCAGTCCGAATCTCGAAGATGTTGAGTGTCTGCAAATCACCAAAGACCGAAACAACACTCTCGCGGCTGGGGCTGCCGGGGGCGGCCATAACCTCGGCGAGTTGCGGTTCGGTCAGGTTTGCGGCCATCCAGATCCACAACTCGAAGATCTCGATTTGGGCGATGATCGGGTTCGGGTTCCGCAAGTCGGGCCACGGAACCTGGGCTCGCAGTTCATGGGGCACGACGTGTTCAAGTTTGGCGACGAGGCCGGCATACGCGCCTGCGTCTCCGGGGCGACCAGCCGGGATGAAGGGGGCCGGTTCTGGGTCGAGCTCACCAGGGCCAGCTTGTGACGGTGCTGTCGGCACTGGAGCCAGTGTGGGGCGGGGTGTGGCCGGTGGCGGGTCAGATGCGGTCACGTCGGCCTGGCCGCTGCAACCGGCAAACAGCCATGCCGCAGCAACGAGATAGACCATGACCCCTTTCACAGGGCCCAGTTTGCCAGTTCACCCACCACTACAGTCGGCATGGATGGTGACACGTCCGCCTGCCGGCACAATCCCAACGACTCCTGGTTCGTATCAATTTAAGGATGCGAACGGCCGGGTCATCTATGTCGGCAAGGCCAAAAACCTGCGGTCGCGCCTGTCGAATTATTTCCAGAACCCGCGAAATCTCCAGGTTCGCACCGCTCAGATGGTCGCCGAGGCTGAGAGTGTCGAGTGGATCCAGGTTGCCACCGAAGTCGAATCGCTCATGCTGGAATACACGCTCATCCAGCGTCACCAGCCTCGGTACAACGTGCGTTACCGAGACGACAAGAGCTACCCGTTTCTGGCGATCACACTTGCCGATGAGTGGCCCCGGGCCATGGTGATCCGAGGGAAGAAGAAGAAGGGCAACCGGTACTTCGGTCCCTATGGCCACGCGTATGCCATTCGGGAAACGCTCGACCTTCTGCTCCGCACCTTCCCCATCCGCACGTGCACCGAGGGAAAGTTCAATCGTCATGCACGGCTGGGTAAACCGTGCCTCGACTTCCACATTGAGAAATGCTCGGGGCCGTGTGTTGATGCGATCAGCGAAGCGGACTACCGAGACCTGACCTCGGAACTGATCAAGTTCCTCGAGGGCGATACCGACGAAATCGTTGCCCGGCTCGAAGCAGACATGGCCAAGGCCAGCGCCGAGTTGGAGTTCGAGCTTGCTGCCCGGCACCGCGATCGGCTGATCAGTGTGCGGAAGGCCAATGAGAAGAACCAGATGGTTGGCACTCGCAGCGAGGACTTCGACGTCATCGGTCTGTACGACGATGAACTCGAAGCTGCGGTACAAGTCTTCTTCGTCCGTAAGGGTCGAGTGTTGGGCAGACGTGGTTTCATCGTGGATAAGGCCGAGGAACTCGACCGTCCCGAACTCATTGCTCGGATCTTGGAGCGGCTGTACTTCGACGACAATCCGCTGGGTCATCCGAAGAAGGTGCTGGTTCCGGATCTGCCTGCCAGCCAGGAGATGTACGAGGAATGGTTGACCGAGCAGCGTGGTTCGGCGGTCACGATTGGTATTCCGCAGCGGGGCGACAAACGAGAACTTGCCGAGACGGTTACCCAGAACGCTCGCGAGTCGTTCCAGCGTCACCGGCTGAAGCGCCAGAGCGATCACAACAGCCGCAGCCAGGCAATCAATCAGCTTCAGGAACTACTGGACTTACCACTGTCGCCGTTACGCATCGAGTGTTACGACATGAGCCATATCCAGGGCTCTGACTACGTCGGTTCCATGGTGGTCGTCGAGGACGGCCTAGCCAAGAAGAGCGAATACCGCCGTTTCAAGATCAAAACCGTTGCCGGCAACGACGATTTCGCAGCGATGGAAGAAGTCTTGCGTCGACGTTTTACCAACTATGTCGCCGACCGTGACCGCCCTCCCGAAGAGTGGGGCAAGTTTGCCTACCCGCCGCAGCTGCTGCTGGTCGACGGCGGCAAGGGCCAGCTCAGTGTTGCAGTCAAGGTGCTCAAAGAACTGGGCTTGACCGACGAGATTCCGGTTGCGGCGTTGGCCAAGCAGTTCGAAGAGGTTTTCATTCCTGGCCGGCCAGCTTCGATCTTGCTGCCGCGCCAGAGCGAGGCCTTGTACATGTTGCAGCGCATCCGCGACGAGAGCCATCGGTTTGCGATCACCTATCACCGCCAGCTGCGCGACAAACGAATGCGTAAATCGGTGCTCGACGACGTGCCTGGGCTAGGCGAGACCCGTAAGAAACGACTGATGCGAGAAGTCGGTTCGGTCAAGGCGATCCGAGGCGCGACGGTCGATGAACTCAAGAGTTTGCGATGGCTTCCTGACACGGTCGCCGAAGCTATCTATGAGAAGTTGCATCCGGCTGAGGACTGACTTGAGTGGGTCATCCGCCTGGGTAGTGTCTCGTTCGCTGTTACCACCAAGTTGCAGCCGAGTTGCTCACCGTCGGTTGTTCCGGCGACGATCACCGGACGTCCAAGAAAGAGTTCGTTCGATGCGCGGTCAGCCAGATCGAAGCCGGGCGAGCCATCGAGGGAGACGAGCCAGGCTCGCCCGTTGAGATCGCACATTGCCATATCGAGGTGGGGCAATCGGCCGCCAGCGAGAGGAACGCGGTACGCAGGCCGCCCCGTCGCCGCTTCAAGGAAACGAACGGCTTCGACAAACCCAGCGGTTGGTTGGTCAGACAGAACACCTACTAAGAGTCGACCGTGACAGTCGTCGCGCACATTGCCGCCATCGAAACGTAGCGGTTCGCTCGGAGCCGTCAGCTCAAGTCCGAGCGAAACAAGCACGCTGCGGGTCAGTGGCGCCTCGAACGTTCCACGAATACGGTGGGGCATGAGAGGGATCACGATGTCGTCGGTGACCACAGCGAGGTCACGAGTGAACGTCATGGCCAGCGCCCATGGTTCGGCCGAAACCTCAACGACGGGACTAATCACGGTGTCGCCAAGCGAGATCAGGTCGTTCTCGGCATGGGCCTGGTTAGTGCGGTTATTGGTCGGCATAGTCCGCAAGACAGGGGTTGGCCCAAAGCATCACACCTCACGTGGGTCTGGGGAACTATTTCGACAGCTGACGGAGAAGTCCGGCGTCTTCGTCGGTGACTGAAGTCGGCACAGCGATGGTGACCGTGGCCAGTAAGTTCCCAGGTTTCGTGGGATGAGGTACACCCAGGCCCGACACGCGGAAGGTCTTTCCAACCTGCGTACCAGAGGGGACCTTGATGGTGACAAAGGTGCCGTCGAGCGTCGGAACACGCATTTCGCCGCCAAGTACTGCGTCGGCATACGAGATGGGCACCGTCACCGTGAGGTCGCGGCCTGACCGTTCGAATACAGGGTGTTTGTCGACCGCGATTTCGATGAGCAGGTCGCCCGATGGCCCTCCGTTCGCACCGGGAGTACCTTTGCCTACCAGACGAATGGTTTGACCGTCCTTGACACCAGCGGGGATTCGAGTGTTGACAGTGCGCCCATCCAACTGAAGCGTTGTCGTTAGGCCGTTGACGGCGCTTTCGAAGTCGAGCTGCAATGAAGCAGTGAGGTCTCGTCCTCGTAGTGGCCAGTTGGCTGTTGCCCGTTGCTGGGGTCGTGCTTGGGCCCCGAACAAGTCGAAGAGATCAGCCATGTCGAAGTCTTGAGCCGAGGCTGATCGGTAGCCGAAGCCCTGGTCGCCCAGACCCTGGTCACCGAAAGGGCCACCCCGTGGGCGGGAACGTATTTCGTCGTACTCGGAACGTTGCTCGGGTTCACTGAGTACCTCGTAGGCCTTGGCGATGTCTGAGAACCGCTGGTCGGCGGTTGGGTCATCGGGGTTGGCATCGGGGTGGGCAGTTCGGGCGAGCTTGCGATAAGCCGACTTGATCTGTTTGCTGGTTGCGTCGGGGGCGACGCCGAGTACCTCGTAGTAGTCGGTGTCAAGCCATTCTGCGGTTGCCTGCATCGTGCATCACCTCCTCGGGGATAGGGCAGGTTTGTGTGTGGATGGCGCGGCCGGAGGAAGATTCCGACCGCGCCATGAGGGGCTGTCGTGACGACCAGCCCCTCAGTGGTACGGGTGGGGGGTATGGGTGGGGGTATGGGTGGGGGGTATGGTGTGGGGTGGCAGCACTAGGCGTTTGCCGGCTCATCGTCGATGATTTCAGCATCGACGATCTCGGCATCCTCGACGTCGCTGTCAGGGGTACCTCCAGCCGAGGCCGAAGTCTGCTCGTAGCGATATTGCGTGTACGCCTGGGCGGCGCCACGAACGTCCTCGGCAGCTGCCTTCATCCCAGTGATGTCCTCGGCTTCAACTGCTGAAGCGAGTTGATCAACAGCGCTTTGCAGCGTGGCCCGTTCGTCGGACGAGTCGTCGGCTTCATCGAGCTGACGGCGAGCCTGGTAAAGCGTGCTGTCGGCTTCGTTGCGAGCCTCGGCCTCTTCCCGGCGACGTTTGTCGTCTTCGGCGTGGGCCTCTGCATCCTTGATCATGCGGTCGATGTCTTCCTGTGAAAGCGATGACTGGCCGGTGATCGTGATCGACTGTTCCTTGCCGGTGCCCTTGTCGGTTGCGGAGACGTGCACGATGCCATTGGCATCGATGTCGAAGCTGACCTCGATCTGAGGTACACCCCGGGGCGCAGGTGGAAGATCGACGAGCTGAAACTTGCCCAGCGTCTTGTTGTACTGCGCCATCTCCCGTTCACCCTGGATCACGTGGACCTCGACCGACGGCTGATTGTCATCGGCAGTGCTGAAGGTTTCTGAGCGTTTCGTAGGAATAGTGGTGTTGCGTTCGATGAGTGTCGTCATCACGCCGCCCATCGTCTCGATACCGAGTGACAGCGGCGTGACGTCGAGCAGGACCACATCTTGGACGTCGCCTCGGAGGACACCCGCTTGGACTGCAGCGCCCAGCGCAACGACTTCGTCGGGGTTCACACCCTTGTGTGGATCGCGGCCAGAGATTTCCTTGACGAGCGCGGTGATCGCTGGCATCCGGGTGGAACCGCCGACCATAATCACGTGGTCAAGCTCGCCTTCGGACAATTTGGCGTCCGTGATGGCTTGCTCGAACGGAGCACGACACTTAGCGACCAGTTTCTCTGTCAGCGATTCGAACTTGGCTCGGGTGAGTTCGAGGTCGAGGTGCTTCGGGCCAGCATCGGTTGCCGAGATAAACGGCAGATTGATGCGGGTTGATTGCGTCTGTGACAGCTCGATCTTGGCGGTTTCGGCAGCTTCTTTAAGTCGCTGCATGACCATCGGGTCATTCGACAGGTCGACCCCTTCGGTGTCTTTGAAGGTCTTCAGGATCCAGTCGATGACTGCCTGGTCCCAATCGTCGCCACCGAGATGGGTGTCGCCGTGGGTCGAAAGCACCTCGAACACGCCGTCGCCAAGCGACAACACAGACACATCGAAGGTGCCACCGCCGAGGTCGAAGACCAGCACGGTCTGATCGCTCTTGTCCTCGCTGTCGATGCCGTATGCGAGTGCAGCAGCGGTCGGTTCGTTGATGATCCGCAGAACCTCAAGCCCGGCGATGGCGCCGGCTTCTTTGGTAGCGGTGCGCTGAGCATCATCGAAGTACGCGGGCACAGTAATGACCGCCTGGGTCACGTTCTCGCCAAGGTACGCCTCGGCGTCTCGCTTCAGCTTCTGAAGAATGCGAGCTGAGATCTCTTGCGCTGTATACGAAGCACCGTCGACGCCCAGATTCCAGTCAGTGCCGACATGGCGCTTGACTGACCGGACGGTGCGGTCAGGGTTGGTGATTGCTTGGCGTTTGGCGACTTCGCCGACGAGTACCTCGCCGTCTCGGGCGAACGCAACAACCGATGGTGTGGTGCGCATGCCTTCTGCATTGGCGATGACCTCGGGTGCTCCACCAACGATGGTGGCTACAACCGAATTCGTGGTTCCGAGGTCGATTCCTACTGCCTTACTCATGGGTTCTCCTAGTTATGAGGGTGTATGCGCTCTTTAACCGTGTACTGAAAGTCTCTATTCCCTACGTCAGCAGAAAACTTGAGTGGATTACCATCAAGTTTGATCGAATCAGATACAGGCGTATCTGGCATCACGTTCATTGGGTCTGTGCCTTCACCGTTCACCGTCCATGGGTCGTTATCGTCACCGGAGTGACTGACGTGAACGACCCGGGGCTGTGGGAGAAACACGCGGATTGGTGGCAGGACGAGTTCACCGACGGTGTCGACGCAGAGTACGAGGAGCAGATCATCCCGCTCGCACTTGACCTGCTAGCCGGCCGTGATCGGATTCTCGACGTTGGTACGGGCGAGGGGCAGATAGCTCGCAAGCTGATGGCAGCGGACGCGGACCAAGTCGTTGGTATCGATCTCACCTCGAGCCAGATCATTGAGGCCATTAGACGTGGAGGAGGACCTGCCTATCTGCGGTCCGACGCTGACGCGTTGCCGTTTGCCGATGACAGTTTCGATGGCGCCCTGGCCTGTCTGGTGTACGAACACATCGAAGCAATGGAAACAGCGCTTACCGAGTCGGCTCGGGTTCTTCGCCCCGGAGGACGATTCGTGCTGATGCTGAATCATCCACTGCTGCAGACGCCCGGCAGCGGCTGGATCGACGACCAGTGGCTTGATCCACCGGAGCGGTATTGGCGGATCGGGCCGTACCTCCAAGAAGCCTCGACCGTCGAAGAGGTCCAGAAAGACGTGTACATCCCGTTTGTGCACCGCCCGCTGAGTCGGTACCTGAATGCCATGGTCGACGCCGGCTTCGGCTTCAAACGAATGATCGAACCATCGCCGCCCGAGGGTTTCTTGGAACGGGCTGCGACCTACCGCGAGGCCGCTGCGATCCCGCGGCTGTTGGTGCTGGTCGCTGACAAGTTGTAACCGGCGCGCAACCCAGCTCCGGCCATGATCGCCTAGTCTTTGGTAGTGGAGTTCGCTGTAGTAACGGGGCATTCGGGCGCGGGGCGGTCACAAGCCGCCAACTTCCTCGAAGACCTCGGTTGGTTCGTGATCGATAACCTTCCCGCGGCGCTGCTGCCGAAGGTATCTGAGCTCGCCGGAGTGGGCGGCACTCGCTACGATCGGGTGGCCCTGGTTTCTGGCAGCGGCGAAGAAGCCGAAGAGATCAGCGCAGCAATTCGAGCCTTGCGCCAAGCCGATCAATCGCGAGTGCGAGTCATCTTCCTGCAAGCCAGCACGCCGGTACTCGTACGGCGATATGAAAGCACGAAACGCCCGCATCCGTGGGATCCCAGCCTGCCGATGGTCGAGGCAATCGAGGCCGAACGAGATGCCCTTGAGGTCATCAAGGCTGAAGCTGACATGGTGATCGACACCAGCAACACCAGCGTGCACCAACTGCGCGACCGTATCGAAAGCGAATTCGCCACTGAATCCGACGTCACCGCTATGAGCGTGCGCGTGGTGAGTTTTGGCTACAAATATGGCCTGCCACTCGACGTCGATGTTGTCATGGACTGCCGCTTCCTACCGAACCCGCACTGGGTGGATGAACTTCGTCCGCTGACCGGTCGAGACCCTGAGGTAGGTGCCTATATCGAGTCTCAGACGATCACCCCAGAGTTCCTTGAACGGCTGTACGCGTTGCTTGATCTGCTCATGCCCGCCTATGAGCACGAGGGCAAGAGTTACCTTTCGATCGGTATCGGCTGCACCGGCGGACAACACCGAAGCGTGTGGGTTAGCGGACAGCTTCGAGGGCACCTCGAAGAGCAGGGCTACCATCCACGGGTGTCGCATCGCGACGTGGATCGCAACGCCTGATCCAGTCACGTTCCAACCCGAGGAGACCCGGTGACGCTCAGAGTAGGAATCAACGGATTCGGCCGTATCGGCCGTAATGTCTTGCGGGCTGCCAAGCAGTATGGCGCAGATATCGACTTCGTTGCCGTCAACGACTTGGGCGATCCTGAGACGATGGCATACCTGCTGAAACACGACACCGTGTTCGGGCCAGCGCAGTTCGATGTCACGATCGGCGACGGCGATATCACCGTCGACGGTGACAAAATGGAGTTCCTGAGCATCCGCAATCCAGCGGAACTGCCGTGGCGCGAGCTTGGCGCCGACATCGTGATCGAATCAACCGGCATCTTCAAGACCCGTGCCCAAGCCGCTCTTCATCTCGAGGCTGGTGCCAAGAAGGTCGTGATCTCGTCACCCAGCCCAGATGCCGATGCCATGGTTGTTCTTGGTGTGAACGACAGCGAACTCAGTCGCGACCACGTGATCGTCAGCAACGCGTCGTGCACAACAAACTGCTTCGGTCCCATGGTCAAGGTGCTCGACGATGCCTTCGGTGTCGATCAGGGCATGATCACCACGATTCATGCCTACACCGGCACCCAGAACTTGATCGATGCACCGCACAAGGACTTGCGCCGTGCGCGCGCTGCTGCAGAAAACCTCATTCCCACTTCAACCGGAGCAGCCAAGGCAACCGGCAAGGTACTGCCGCATCTGCTGGGCAAACTCGACGGCATGGCAGTGCGCGTGCCGTTGGCCGCTGGATCAGCTGCCGACTTTGTTGGCATGTTGAAGACCGAAGCATCGATCGATGAGATTAACGAAGCCTTCCGCATGGCTGCCTCTGGTCCCATGGCTGGAATCCTTGCGTTTAGCGACGAACCACTGGTGTCGTCTGACATCGTGGGCCGCCCCGAGTCCTGCATCTATGACTCGGGCTTGACGATGGCCATGGGCAAGATGGTCAAGATGATCGGCTGGTACGACAACGAGTGGGGTTACTCGAACCGTATGGTTGAGCTGGCCCTGAAGATGGGCGCAGCATGACGGCATCTGTTCCTCGGCTGGAAGACCTGGGTGATGTCGAAGGCAAACGGGTCCTGGTTCGTGTCGATTTCAACGTCCCGATGCGTGCTGGCGAGATCACCGACGACCTACGCATAAAGGCCGCGTTGCCCACACTGCGTTGGCTGAAGAAACGTGGCGCCACCGTGGTTGCCTGCAGTCATCTCGGACGTCCCAACGGCGAGGTTGTTGCATCGTTGTCGATGGACCCGGTCCGGGCACGTCTCAACGAATTGCTTCCTGACATCGAGCTGCTTGAGAACCTACGTTTTAACGCTGGAGAAAAGGCCAATGATCCAGCGTTTGTGCGGGAGTTGATCCAAGGCATCGATCTGTATGTGAACGATGCCTTTGGTGCCTCACACCGGAGCCATGCCTCGATTGTTGGACCTCCGCAACACGTTCCTTCAGCAGCTGGCCGTCTTCTCGAAAAAGAAGTCGAGATCTTGGGCGGACTGCGCACCAACGCCAAGCGTCCGTTTGTTGCGGTACTCGGCGGATCCAAGGTCAGCGACAAACTGGGCGTTATCGAAGCGCTGCTGAAAAAGGTCGACCAGCTCGTTGTCGGTGGCGGTATGTGTTTCACGTTCCTGGCTGCCCAAGGGCATCATGTCGGAGCCTCGTTGCTCGAAGAAGACATGATCGAGACCTGCGCGGCGCTTCTTGAACAAGCACAAGGTCGCATTGTTGTGCCCCACGACCTGACCGCTCTGAGTCCTGGCGGCAAGATCATGGGACCTGGGGGAGAGGTGCGGCAGGCAGGCGTGAACCTTCCCGATGGCTGGATGGGCCTCGACATTGGCCCCGGTACCGCAGCCGAGTTCACTGACATCATCCTCGAGGCACGCACGGTCTTCTGGAACGGCCCGATGGGCGTGTTCGAGGATCCTCGCTTTGTTGCTGGCACCAAGACCGTGGCCCAGGCGCTGGTCGATAGTCGGGCCTTCACCGTCGTGGGCGGCGGCGACAGCGCAGCTGCTATCGCCCAGTTCGGTATGAGCCGAGAGATTGATCACATCTCAACCGGTGGCGGAGCGTCACTGGAATTACTCGAAAACGGCGACCTGCCGGGGCTCGAAGCCCTCCGCAACGCTGCGAACCCGGAGAACTAACCCATGGCACGTATGCCGATCATCAGCGGTAACTGGAAGATGAACCTCAACCATTTTGAGGCGATTCAGCTGGTGCAGAAGATGAACTATCTGATCGACAGCGACGATTATGAAAACGTCGAGATCACGATCCACCCATCGTTCACCAACATCCGCTCGATCCAGACATTGCTTGATGCCGACGGGATCGCCATCAACCTCGGTGCACAGAATTGCCACTGGGACGACAGCGGTGCATGGACCGGCGAAGTCTCGGCCGCGATGTTGGGCAAACTTCAGGTCAAGTATGTGATCGCTGGTCATAGCGAACGACGCGAGCTGCTGGGTGAGACCGACGAACAGGTCAACGACAAGGTCAAAGCGATCTTTAAACATGGCATGAAGCCGATCCTGGCCTTCGGCGAGACGCAAGAAGAACGGGATCAAGAACAGACCGAAGCCAAGATCGTTCGACAGCTCGAGTCTGGTCTCACGGGTGTTGGTGGGCCCAAGGTCGCCGAAATGGTGTTGGCGTATGAGCCGATCTGGGCAATTGGAACTGGTCTCACTGCCACGCCGGCCGATGCGCAAGACGTGTGCAAACTGGTGCGAGACACCGTGCAGCGGCTCAAAGGTAAAGAAGCTGCCAAGGCCGTACGTATCCAATATGGGGGTTCGGTTAAACCGACCACGATCTATGAGCTGATGCGTCAGCCCGATATCGACGGTGCCCTTGTAGGCGGCGCAAGTCTCAATGCCGAAGACTTCGCCCGCATCTGCCAATACCGCCTACAGGGTTGATAGCGTCTCTCCCGTGGTATTGAAGTGGATTCTCATCCCGATCGATGTGGCTGCAGCGTTCGCGCTGATCGTTTTGGTGCTTTTGCACAGCGGTCGTGGCGGCGGTCTCAGCGACATGTTCGGCGCTGGTATGGGCAGCACCGCTGCTGGTTCAACGGTCGTAGAGCAGAACCTGGACCGCATCACTGTGGTGTTGTCGCTGATCTTCGGCTTCTGCACCTTGGCCCTCGCCCTGCTGCTAGACGGCAACTGATTTACAGCACATATTCGGTTAGATGCCGCTAGCATCTAGCCTCGGCTCCGTCTCGCAAAATAGAGGGAGCAGTCACGTCGAAGTGGCGGAATTGGCAGACGCGCCAGCTTGAGGGGCTGGTGTCCTTAGGGACGTGGGGGTTCAAGTCCCCCCTTCGACACAGAAAAGCTCCTGCTTACGAGCGGGAGCTTTCTACGTTTTGCCGCAAGCGTGACGCCTGCACCGGCGAGTTCAGCTAAGGGCGGCGACGAGGACTCCCGCAACGGCGACGAGGACGCCAGAAACCTGCAAAAAGGTGTGCACTCTGTTTCCCCACAGGATCCGGGCGCGAGCTGCGATCAGCCGATAGGCAATGAAGCTGGACTGCGTCTGTGCTCCGAGGACCATGAGTACGCCGACCACCACCATGACGAGCCCCCAGATCAATGTTCTCTCCATCTTGTGCGTTGCATGCGTCGCAGGATAGGAGCTCGACAAGAGTACCTTCGTCCTCTGGTCCTGTCCTTGACTGGTGCGTAGGCTCGGTTTGACATCGTGAAAGGAGCGAACCGATGAAAGCTGCCGTGCACCGGGATTATGGGCCGCCTGAAGAGGTCGTTCACCTCGAGGACATTGCCACACCAGAGTGCGGGGACGACGACGTACTAGTACGAGTCCGGGCCGCTGGAGTGAACCGGGCCGACGCGTCGATGACGATCGGCAAGCCCTATCTGATGCGTCTTGGTTACGGACTTCGCTCGCCTCGTAAGGGCGTCCGGGGAATGGAAGTGGCCGGGATCGTGGAATTCGTTGGCCAGAACGTGACACAACATGCTCCTGGAGACGAGGTCTTCGGCTGGCCCACCGCCACCTTCGCCGAGTTCACGGTGGTGAAGGAAGATCAGCTGATCCCTATGCCGAGCGAGGCCTCGTTCGAACAAGCTGCGGGCATTCCGGTTGCAGGGTGTGTCGCACTCCAAGCCGTACGAGATATCGCTCACACCCAACCGGGGCACAAGGTCTTGGTGAATGGTGCGTCGGGAGGTATTGGCAGCTTCACGGTCCAGATAGCGAAGGGCATCGGTGCCGACGTGACCGGCGTGTGCAGCACAGCCAACCTTGAGTTCGTCCGTTCACTCGGTGCCGACCGGGTCATCGACTACACCGACGAGGACTTCACTCTCGGGTCACAACGGTACGACCTCATCGTAGATATGGCCGACAAACACACCCTGGCCCAACGACGCAAGGTGCTCACCCCAAAGGGCACGCTGATACCAAACAGCGGAGAGGGCGGCCCCGTGCTGGGCAGTGTGGGCCGCATCATCAAGGCGTGGATGCTCTCGCCGTTCGTCGGACACAAGCTTCGGCCGTTTCTCTCGATGACCACGACCGAAGACCTCACTGCGCTAGCAGGCTTGGCTCGTGACGGGGCACTTCGGCCGATTGTGGGCGCTACTTATCCGCTTGCCGAGGCCGGTGCAGCGATAGCTCACGTCGGATCTGGGCACGCTCGCGGCAAAGTCGTGGTTGTCGTCGACTGAGTAGTAGCCGGTGCAGCTGAAGAGAAGCTCAGAGCGTGGGTGTTGGCTTGCCGACGGCTCACTCTTGATGGGGTTGGTTGCGGGCCGTTGGTGCCCGTGTCGCTGGAGTCTCGTTGGCCTTGGCCGGTCGGGTGGCGGCGCTGACCTATCATCAGGCTTCGAATGTCTGATGACCGGATGCGAGCCCTTCGCTCTCAAGACGGTGGAGCTGGTTAGGTGGAGTTGTGTCGCAGTGGCAAATCTGGATCGATCGTGGCGGCACGTTCACCGACCTGGTGGCACGCCGGCCCGACGGTTCGCTCGTAACCCACAAACTCTTGTCGGAGAACCCTGAGCGGTACGTCGACGCTGCGGTGCAAGGGATCCGAGACCTGTTGGGCTTGGAGCCTGGCGACGCGATCCCTTCAGGAACGGTCCACGACGTAAAGATGGGCACGACGGTCGCAACCAATGCCCTGCTCGAACGTAAGGGCGATCGCACGTTGCTGGCTATCACGTCAGGCTTTGCCGACGCGTTGCGGATTGGTTATCAGAATCGCCCGAAGCTGTTTGCCCTCGACATCCAGCTACCCGAGTTGCTACATGAATCGGTTGCCGAGATCCCCGAGCGTATTGGTGCTCATGGCCAGGTGGTGCGGCCTCTTGACGAAGAGGTGACTCGTCAGCGCCTGACCGCGGCCTACAACGACGGCATCGAGTCGGTGGCCATCGTGCTCATGCACGGGTACCGACATCATGAGCATGAGCAGCGGGTCGCTGACATCGCCCGTGACATCGGCTTTCGTCAAATCTCTGTGTCGCACAAAACTATTCCACTCATGAAGCTCGTCAGCCGGGGCGACACCACCGTCGTGGATGCCTATCTGTCGCCGATCTTGCGTCGTTACGTCGATCAAGTTGACACCGAACTCGTTGGGGGAGAGGCCCACGACGGCCCGAAGCTCATGTTCATGCAATCGAACGGTGGTTTGGTCGACGCGCACCTGTTCCAGGGCAAGGACGCCATTCTCTCGGGCCCAGCAGGTGGGGTAGTTGGTATGGCCCGAACCGCGACCGAAGCTGGTTTTGATCAGGTGATCGGCTTTGACATGGGAGGCACGTCGACCGATGTGTCGCACTACAACGGTGAATACGAACGGAGTCAGGAGACGATGGTCGCCGGGATCCGTCTTCGGGCACCGATGATGAACATCCACACAGTTGCCGCCGGAGGTGGGTCGATTCTGCACTTCGATGGAACGCGGTACCGGGTCGGTCCCGACAGCGCTGGTGCCAATCCAGGGCCAGCGAGTTATGGACGAGGCGGCCCGCTGACCGTCACCGATGCCAACGTGATGTTGGGCAAACTCCAGCCCCATCACTTCCCGGCAGTTTTTGGGCCTGACGGCACAACTCCGCTCGACGCCGATGTTGTGGGCCGGCGTTTCAGCGAACTCGCCGTCGAGATCGGCGAAGCGACCGGCACTGTGGCTCCTGCTCCAGAGGAGGTCGCCGAAGGGTTCCTGCGGATCGCGGTCGAAAACATGGCGAACGCGATCAAGAAGATCTCGGTCGAACGGGGTTATGACGTTAGCGGCTACACCCTCAACACCTTCGGAGGCGCCGGAGGCCAACATGCATGCCTGGTGGCTGACAGCCTGGGGATGAACCGGGTCCTGCTCCACCCGTTTGCCGGCGTATTGTCGGCCTACGGCATGGGTCTGGCAGAGATCAGATCAATCCGTGAACGACAGGTCGAACTCGCTCTCGACGAAGATACCGGCCGAGCCGCCTTCGAGTTGGCCCTCGCCGAACTTGCGACCGATGTCACCGACGACCTCACCGCTCAAGACGTGCCAGCAGAACGGGTCAGCCTCATTCGCCGGGTGCACCTGCGGTATGCGGGGAGCGACACAGCATTGGCTATCGAGCCGGCGGCTGAGGTATCAACCATGGTCGAGCGCTTCGAGGGCGTGCATCAGCAACGGTTCGGTTACATCGCTCCAGGCCGAGATTTGGTGGTCGAGGGTGTGTCGGTGGAAGGGGTTGGAGGCGGCGAGGAACAGGACGACGACAGCGCGTGGTCGGCCCCCATCGCAGACACCGATGCGGCTCCTGTCGATGTGATCAGCATCCACACCGGTGGTGAGATGCAGCAGGCGCCGGTGTTCCGGCGCAACGAGCTGGGTACCGGACAACCAGTCCTCGGGCCTGCGGTCATCACCGAGCAGATCGGCACGATCGTGGTCGAGCCGGGGTGGCAGGCCGAGGTCACCGAACGTGGCGACTGTGTCCTGAGCCGGGTCGTCGCCCGTCCGCCTCGCGAAGCGGTGGGCACCGATGCCGATCCAGTAATGCTCGAGGTGTTCAACAACCTGTTCATGAGCATTGCCGAGCAGATGGGCGCCACCCTGGCCAACACCGCGTACTCGGTGAACATCAAGGAGCGGTATGACTTCTCGTGCGCGATCTTTGCCCCCGACGGGAGCCTGGTAGCGAACGCTCCACATGTGCCCGTCCACCTGGGATCAATGGGTGCGTCGATCAAGACGATCATCCGTGAGAACCACGGGACGATGAAACCGGGTGATTCCTACGCCATCAACGCTCCCTACAACGGCGGAACCCACCTGCCCGACGTCACGGTGATCAACCCGGTGTTCGACCATGCCGGGACTCAGATTCTGTTCTACGTCGCGTCGCGTGGCCATCACGCCGATATCGGCGGTCGGACACCTGGATCGTCGCCGCCAGACAGCACCTCGATTCATGAGGAAGGGGTGCTGATCGACAACTTCCTTATGGTCGAACACGGTGTGCTCCGCGAACAGGCCACACGGGAGCTTCTGCTCTCGGGGCAGTACCCGTGTCGAAACGTCGATCAGAACCTGGCCGACCTTGAGGCGCAGATCGCGGCGAACAATGTGGGCGTTCACGAGGTGCTTGGCATGGTCGACAAGTTCGGGCTCGAGGTCGTCCACGCCTATATGCAACATGTGCAAGACAACGCTGCCGAATCGGTGCGACGTGTGCTGGCCAACGTGACCGGTGGCCATTTCGTGTATCCGATGGACAACGGCTGCCAAGTCGAGGTCGATATCAAGATTGATCAGGAAAAACGTGAGGCCGTGATCGACTTCACGGGAACCTCACCGCAGTTCGAAGGGAACTACAACGCCCCCACCGCAGTGTGCTTGGCCGCAGTGATGTACGTGTTCCGCTGCCTCGTCGACGACGACATCCCGCTGAACGAAGGTTGTCTGGAACCGCTGCGGGTGATCGTGCCGCCTCGCTCGATTCTCTCGCCCGAATACCCGGCCGCCGTCATTGCCGGCAACACCGAGGTGAGCCAATGCGTGACCGATGCGTTGTTCGGAGCGCTTGGTGTGCTGGCCTCGTCACAAGGCACGGTCAACAATGTTGTCTACGGCAACGACACCTACCAGAACTACGAGACCATCTGCGGCGGTACTGGTGCCGGGCCCGGTCATAACGGCACAAGTGCTGTCCATAGCCATATGACCAATACCCGGCTGACCGATCCAGAAATACTTGAGTGGCGGTTTCCGCTGCGGGTGGAGAGTTTCTCGATAAGACCCAATTCCGGAGGCAAGGGCGAGTACCTCGGAGGAAACGGGATAGTTCGCGAGCTGACGTTCCTTGAGCCGATGACACTGACTCTGCTTGGAAGCCACCGACTGACCGATCCCTATGGTCTGGCCGGTGGCGGAAGCGGGGCCCGAGGGCACGACTTCATCCGCCGGGCAAATGGTCGAGTCGAGGAGCTTGGCGGCACCGACGAGGCCGAGCTTGGTGTGGGCGACACGTTTGTCCAGGAGACACCCGGCGGAGGTGCGTACGGACCACGGTAGGCACGTGCGTGGGTATGGTCTGTCCATGACCCGTAGTGCTCGCCACGTCAACCTCGCCTCCCGCCCGAACGGGGCGCCTGTTCCTGAGAATTTTGAGGTGGTCGAAGCCGAGGTTCCTGCTGCTCAAGACGGCGAGATTGTCGTCGCTAATCGGTTCATGTCTGTCGACCCGTACATGCGGGGCCGAATGAACGACGTAAAGTCGTATGTACCGCCGTTCCAGATCGGTGAGCCCCTTGCTGGAGGCGCTGTCGGTGAAGTCATCGAGTCAAACTCGCCCGACATTGCTGTTGGCGACCACGTCGTGCACGGCCTTGGCTGGCGTGAGATCGCTGTACTGCCGGCTTCGCAGGCCCAACCAGCTGCGAACGTCGACGGCGTCTCGTTGTCTGCCAACCTCGGTGTGCTGGGCATGCCCGGCATGACTGCGTACGCCGGACTGCTCGATGTCGCATCATTCAAAGAGGGCGATGCGGTGTTTGTGTCGGGTGCAGCCGGCGCTGTCGGCTCGCTTGTTGGCCAACTCGCGAAGCTCAAGGGTGCGTCGCTGGTTGTGGGCTCTGCTGGCTCGGACGAGAAAGTTGCCTGGCTCACCGAAGAGCTCGGTTATGACACTGCCTTCAACTACAAATCCGGCCCCGTGGCCACGCAGCTGTTCGCAGCGGCGCCCGATGGGATCGATGTGTACTTCGACAACGTTGGTGGTGATCACTTGCAGGCGGCGCTTCATTCGCTCAACGTGCACGGCCGAGTAGCGCTCTGCGGGGCTATCTCGATGTACAACAACACCGAGCCGGCACCGGGACCAAACAACCTAAGCCTGGCGATCGGCAAACGACTCAACCTGCGTGGGTTCATCGTGAGTGATCACGCCGATATGCGCGACGATTTCGTCCGCGAGGTCGGCGGATGGCTCGCCGATGGCACCATCAAGGCCGAAGAGACCGTGATGCACGGCATCGAGAGTGCCGGCGATGCGTTTATTGGGCTACTTGCTGGTGCCAACACCGGCAAGATGGTCGTCGAACTCTGAGCCGAAGCTCCGGTCAGGGCGGACGCTACACGTCGAGTTCCGTATCGATGTGTAGCGTCGCCGAGGTCTACCGGAAACGGATGAGTCGTCGCTGGATGGATTAGCGCATGAACTGCTTGATGAAGTCGCCACCAAGCCCAACCTCTTCATAGTGAGCCCGGTATTTGTCCATGCGGGTGAAGACATCGTCGTAGCCGGCCTGATTGCCGTCTGGATCCACGTACATCAGCGAACCGTGCACGGTAAATAAGGTGATCATTTCCTCACAGCCATCAGTGACGCACAATGTGTGGGTCTCGCCTGGCGGTTCGAAAACATAACTGCCGGCTTCGGCGACCCAGTCGTGTTCGAGGTAGTGCCAGCTCCCCTTAAAGACATAAGCGTGGACTTGGCCAGAGTGGCGATGACGCGCAAACACGCCAGCGCGTTGCACCTTCAGCACGTGGGTATAGAACCCCGCTGTTGGATTCAGATGCAGAGGGCGAGACCAGGCATCTGGGCCGATGGGGGCCCAGAGTCGGTCGTCGAGTTCGCCCAGAGCGTCGGGAACCACCATGTCGGGAACCATGCCCCATGGTTGTGGCTTCCGATAGGCGACCTTTTCGGGCTGTTCCGATGTTGGCGGGTGATTGATAAGCGTCAAGATGGGTTCTCCAGGGCGTGAGAGCGGGTGGGCGAAGATGTGACACTAGCCGGGTGAGATGGGGGCGTTCGCCCTCACCTCAGTAGTTTCCGTCGAGTTTTGCGTGGTCCCATGACATGGTCTTGTCGGCTATGACTCGGACCACGGCTCGTTTGGGGGCCGAGGCACGAGCGTCGTCAGGAAGGCCGTAACGTTCTGCCAACGAGTCGGCCAGAGCGAGCACTGCGTCCTCGTCGTAGATGAGTTCGCCCCGGCCTTGGATCGAGACACCTTTCAACTCGGGGTACAGCACCCCCGTGTCGACCAGCATGGAGATCGATGGATCTCGCTCGAGGTTCTTGGTCTTCTGGGCCTTCTTGTAGGTCCAAAAGGCGGGCAGGCCATCGAGAAAGCCGTAATTCATCGCAACAAGGTGCACCGTGTTCGGAGCCCCACCCGGCCGTTTCGGCCCGATGGTGCCAATCCTGCACAGGTGCGGCTCGGCGAGGAAATCGGCAATTTCCTGGTCGGTCATTCGGACTTGATCACGTCTCGACATGTGATGATCGTAGTTGCAGGGCCGGTGTCGGCTCGGAATCGAGACCGAGGTCAGGGGCGTCAGGCTCCGTGGTTTAGCTATGAACTCGTGGTCACTCCGAACCGGCCAGCGGTACGCGGTAGGCAGTTGCTGCGGTGTCGTGGAAGAGCAACCGTTTCTCGTCGGGGGAGTAGCCAGCCGCAATGCGCTTGTATGCGTTCCAGAGAACGACGTAGCCAGCGCCGCGTTGGTCGACCGGGGAGTTCGACTCGAACATGCAGCGGTGGGGGCCGAACAGTTCGATGACCCGCTGGATGGGTTCGGCCCACACTTCGGCCAGGTCCTCGGAGGTTGCCGGCGTTGCCTGCTTGTCCCACCGGTAGCCCATCATGGGCATGCCGATGCCGCCTGTCTTGAGGAAAGTATTCGGCAAGGCAGCGAGCTCAGCCATCGCGTCGTACCAGAAGGACAGAATTTCGTCTCGGCGATCCTTGTACGGGCCAGTTCCTAGAAACCCTCCGAGATGGTCGATAACGATCGGGGTGTCAGGACAGGCTCGGGCTGCAGCGGCCAACAACGGAAGCTGTGGGTGGTACACCATGGCATCGAACGTGTAGCCCAGTTCTCCTACGGTTCGCAGACCGTCGAGGAATGCTGAACTGTCCATGGGTGCGTTGTCGTACATGGACAGCGGCGGATGGTCGTCGGCGGCTGTTGTGTACCGCACACCTCGGAAACGTCCCCGCCCGGCCTGGTCGAGCGCTGCCAGGACCTCCTCGACTCCTCGGCCGAGACCCAGATCAGCGTTGCCTATGATCCCAGCGATCTCGGTCTTTCCGGAATTCGCACTCTGTTCAGCCAAGTCGGCAATGAAGGCGACTTCGCCGACTGACCGGAGATGTTCCGGACCGTCAGCGAGATATTCGGCGTGACACTCGAGGAAGATCGAGCGCACGATGTTGTGGCCCGCCGAAGTGTCGTCGTGGAAATCGGCGAGCGTGTAGGGCCATCCGGTGTGGCCGTTATCAAGCCACAGGTGATGATGCGGATCACAAATCGGCAGGTCTGGCTCAAGCGCCGACTCGGTTACTTGCGCAATCCATGCCTTGTGATCTTCGAGCGTTCGGTCGCTTGCAGCCATAACATTCGCCAATCCCGGCCACCGTCGTGACCACGAACGAACCCTAATCCCACCGGCTTGGCGGACGTCAATACAGCGCGCTCGTGCGGATTGGGGCGGGGCGTCGGGCCTCAACCGAAAGCTGAGGCGCGCCGAGAACTAGCCTCAACCTTGACGTGGCGCAGAGACGCTCGTAACGAAGAGGAGATGTGATGCAGGCATGGCAGATGCACGAGTTGGGGGACCCGTGGGATGAGCTACGGCTCGGCGAGGTTGAGCCACCAGAACCTGGTCCGGGCATGGTTCGGGTCACGGTCGAGGCAGCCGATCTGAACTTCGCCGACATTCTGCAGTGCCAAGGTTCCTACCAGGTGAAGGTGCCGACTCCCTTCACGCCGGGCATGAGTTGTGGCGGCACCATCAATGCCATCGGCGACGGTGTCGATCTGGAGGTGGGTACACGGGTGCTCGGTATGGCTGCGCCCGGATCGGGAGGATTTGGCGAACAGGCGATTCTTGCCGCAGCCAACGTGACGATCGTGCCCGACGGTGTCGAAACAGCAACCGCGGTAGCAATGCATGTCACCTACGGCACGTCGTGGTTTGCGCTTCATCGACGGGGCAACTTGCAGCCCGGGGAGTCAGTGCTGGTGCTTGCCGCTGCTGGCGGCGTGGGATCCTCAGCGGTACAGATGGCAAAGGCCCATGGCTGTCGGGTCATCGCTGCGGCAGGTGGCCCCGAGAAGATGCAGGTGTGTCTCGACCTGGGCGCCGATGTAGCCATTGATTACAGGAACGAAGACCTGTACGAACGGGTGATGGAAGAGACCGGTCGACGCGGTGTTGATGTTGTCTACGACCCCGTTGGTGGCGAGTACTTCGATATTGCTCGCCGGCTTGTGGCATGGGAAGGGCGCCTGTTGGTGGTCGGTTTTGCAAGCGGTGGAATTCCATCTGCACCGGCGAACCATGTCTTGGTCAAGAACTATTCGGTCGTCGGTGTTCATATGGGTGGTTACCGCAACATCGATCCCGAACCGCTGCGGCAGTGCTACGACGAGGTGTATGGACTCCTTCTCGATGGCAAGATCGATCCGCTCGTGAGTCAAACAGTCGGCATGGCCGATCTGCCCGCGGCGCTTCAGGATCTGTTCGAACGCAACACCACCGGTCGGGTTATCTTCGACCCTCGCACGTAACACGGAGCGCCCACGCCCCCGCCAATAAAGAGACCGAAAGGCCGCTCTGCCATGGAAGATCGTTGGTTTGTTCCTGGTTAGCTGTCGAAGAAGACGTCGACGAGGGTGGTGATGACCTCGGCGGTGAACGCCTCTTTGTCGGTGACGACGTCGGGGCACCACAATCCGGCGCCCCTGGTCACAACCAGCAGCACATATTGCTGTTCGGCGGCCCCAAACGTTTGATCAGCCAGCGGCGAGGCAGCGATCGCAGCTTCGATTGCCGACCTGATATCACCTCCGGCAAGCAGAACCCGGCACGAGGCGTGGGCAGATTCGGTCAGGACTTCAAGTGAGGTCCCCTAATAGGGCGAGTCGGTGGTGCGGAGGAGGGACTCGGCCAGGCGGACAAAAATCGTGAGCGACGTCTCATCGGGCACCGCGAACTCGGTCGACGTGTCGGCGGTATCGCCATCGCCGGTGCAGTCGGGTAATGCGTCGGTTACCTGGCTCAGTACCTCTGCTCCGGCATTGAGGTCGAGGGTGCCCTTGTCGATGAGTGTGCTCTCGCCGAACTCGGCGCCTCGGGCCTGGGCCTCGTAGGCCGAGGTGAACAGCTCGAGGCTTTCACTGACAAGTGCCCATGCCACCGCAGTTGGGGCCGGCGGCTCGCCGAGAGCGATCAGCCGATCGGTCATGGTCCGGAACTCAGATGCGATAGCTGCAAACAGCGGAGTCGCATCGGCTTCAGAAAGTGTCTCATTGCCCAATTGCCTGCTCACATCTGCGCCTACCAACAGTTGCTCAGATGCGGCACTGATCAGATCAGCCACATTCTCTACGTACGCCTGACACGCGGTGACTGGATCGACGGTCACCGGGTTTGGATCGGCAGTAGGAGTTGGCTCGGGAATTGGAGTTGGCTCGGGAATTGGCGTTGGTGTCGTAACCGGCGACGGCTCAGCCGTTGGTTGCGGGGGTTCGACGGTGGGGGCAACAACGTCAGGCTCGGCTGTGGCCAGCACTTCGACAACAGTAGGTGTTGCGGTGGCGACGGTCACGGCAGTGCTGCTGCATGCAGAGGCGAGAACCACCAGGGTTAGGAACACCGACGACGAGCGCAGTGGTCGGGTTGATCGTGCGCTCTAGAGAACACTCAAGCGAGATGTCGTGCCTCGTGCACTGCAACGTCGTGGCATGGATGCTCCTTTGTTGTTCCTAGGTTAGCCCTTCTGGGCTTAGCGGTTTCATGCGCAAACGACGTCGCGAATCTGCAGATGAGCGGGTGCGCAGGCCACACGGCAATCGAGCTAGTCAGGTTGTGGCTTCGGTCGTCTTTCGTTCGATGTCGAGAAACGGTTCGAGGCCGCAGAGTTCGACCAGGTCGCTGTGAAGACCCATACCGTCGATTTCGACGCCGGTTTTCCCCGTCGACGCGAAGGATGTGTATGCCTGACGGGTGTGGGTGATGGCCAGGGCCTGCGAGGTGAATGCGTCGATGATCAGTTTCCACCCGAAGGACTGCCACTCGTCGCTGGTGTGGTGGTCCAGCCCGGTGATGGTCGCCAGTGGGATCGCCGGAAACCGGTCGGCGACAGCTCGCAGATGGTCGTCCTTGCAGAACGCCATCAAGATGTCAGCGCCAGCATCGCGGTATGTCTCTAGGCGAGCGACGCCGGCCTCGAAACCCTCGTGGCGGAAGCCGCCCGTCCTGGCGATGATGAGGAAGTTGTCGTCGGTGCGAGCCTCGACCGCGGCGCGTATCTTGCTGGCCATTTCCTTTGCGGGGACGAGATGTTCGACGCCGATGTGGTGATGTAAACGTTTGGGAGCGACCTGGTCTTCGTATTCCACTGCGACGGCACCCGTGGCCTCAAACAGTGCGGTGGCTCGGGCGGTGTGCACTGCGTCGCCAAATCCCACACCACCATCGATGATCAGCGGCAGGTCCGATCGGGCGGTGATCCGGCGCGCTACATCGGCAATCTCGGAGTAGGACAGCAGCGCCTCGCCGACTGCGTACTGAAAGCCCAACGCCCCACCACTGAGGTACCCGGCCGCAAACCCGGCGTCGGACGCCAACCGCGCCGACAGGGGATCAAGGCAAAGTGGTGCAAAGACGGGAGCCGGTCCAGCAAGTGCCACCTTGAAGCGAGTCCTCATGTGCGCAGCGGGTTTTTGGTTCATGAATCCATCATGGCGCAATCGACAAGCACGGGTGACAGCCGAGGGGGGAGCGGTGCTCAACTAGGGTTTGAGCGGACCCGACCGACCGGCCGGGCAACGCCATCTCCGCGGTGAGGGACCTTATGGCCACGTGGCTGTCACACAGCATTGAAGCATCACACAGCACTGAACAACCCAGCGGATGTGCGCCGTGACGGGGTTGCGGGGTGACGCCGCTCTCGTGGGGTTCGCCGAATGGCCGTCTGAGCGCAAGTTCGGCGGGCCGAGGTCGTTCCAAGTAGAGCAGTGGGCCGAGATTGCAGCCACAGCGTTGGCAGATTGTGGGATTGCATCGAGCGAGGTCGATGGGCTGATCACTTACGACTTGCGTGAATCGAAGGACTTCGTGCCGGCGACTGTCGCGGAGTACTGCGGCTGGGAGGTGAACTTTGCAGAGCGCATGGACCTTGGTGGTGCCAGCGCTGCGGGCGCCGTGTGGCGGGCCGCTGCTGCGATCGAACTTGGCTTGTGCAACGTGGTGGTGTGTGCCGTACCGTCTCGCCCCCGACCTCGACCGACAAACCCCAAGGGTCCGCGTATGGATTGGGGCGCCCTAGGTAGCTCCAGCATGGAGTGGGGATCGCCCCAGGCCGAGTTCGATGTGCCCCACGGCAACGTTGCTCAGAATGCCGGATACGCGATGATCGCTCAGCGATATGCCGCGGAGTTTGGCTGGGACGAGCGAGCCCTGGCAAAGATTGCTGCTGACCAACGACGGTCAGCCAACGCCACCCCGAATGCGGTGTTTCGGGATGTCCCTATCACGATTGACGACGTCCTGGCCTCGAAGGTCGTGGCTGACCCGATCCACGTGCTCGAGATCGTGATGCCATGCCAGGGCGGTACCGCCATCGTCGTTACCTCCCGAGAACGGGCGGCACGCTGCACCCACCGACCGGTGTTCGTCACCGGGTTTGGCGAGCGGCTCGCGTACAAGACTCATACCTACGCCCGTGACATGATCCGCACCCCGATTGCCCACGCTGCCGACCAGGCGTTCACCATGGCTGGAATCAGTCGTTCCCAGGTCGACGCTTGCCAGCTCTACGATTGTTACACGATCACCGTGCTGCTGACGCTTGAAGACGCGGGCTTCTGCGAGAAGGGCCAAGGTGCAGCCTTCGTGAACGATCATGATCTTTCCTATGCCGGAAACTTCCCCATAAATACCAACGGTGGCCAGCTGGGGTTCGGTCAACCGGGAGCAGCTGGGGGCATGATCCATGTCGTCGAGGCAGTGAGCCAGATCCAGGGCCGAGCTGGTGAACGACAGCTCTCGAGCGCGGACACGATGTTCGTCTCAGGCAATGGCGGGATCATTAGCGAACAAACGGCTCTTGTATTGCAGGGAGGCTGACATGCGACCAGCTCCGATCGTTCCCGTCGCCACCCCGACCTCGCAACCGTTCTGGGACGCGTTGGCCGAACGGCGAGTCGAGATTCAACGTTGCGACGACTGCAGCTCGTGGGTCTTTTACCCCCGTGTTAGGTGTGCTGCTTGTCTGTCGCCTGCACTCACGTGGACCGAGGTTTCGGGCGAGGGCACCGTGTACACCTTCACCGTGGCCCGCCAACCAACCACACCGGCATTTGCCGATGTCGCCACACCGATCATTGCTGTCGTTGAACTCGACGAGGGACCTCGGCTCACCACGACGCTCGAGAGTATTGAACCTGGTGATGTGCGTGTTGGTATGCGAGTGCAGCCGGTCTTCGTCGATGCCGGCGACATGACGTTGTTGCGCCATCAGCCGGCGGATGAAGCCGAGTCCTGACAGGCCTCAGCAGCGCTACCTAGCACCACACAGACAACGACGCCCGCTACAACGTGGTCTCCATGCTGCGCACGGTGGCACAGATCGTGTCGTTATAGGGGGTCGGTACTCGGACCCGCTGACCCAGTAGCGGAACCTGTGCGTTGATGGCATCGAGTTCGCTACGTCGACCGTTCTCATAATCCTGGCGCATCGATGGCGTGGCCCCAGGCATCTTGGCGACGAACGCATCAATGTAGGCAACCGGATCGTCATAGGTCACATTGACACCGAGCGCCAGCGCCACGTTGTGGGCTTCGGTTGCGCAGCCCATCACCACGGGTCGCCAGTCTTGGCTGGCGACGAGCTCACCGATGGTGAGTCCGGAGACCAGTGACGGGCCACCGACAGCGACGTTGCAGATGAACTTCTCCCATATGAGTTGTTCGATGTCGCCGAACGCTTTGACAGGAAAGCCGGCCTGGGCCCACACCTGTTCGATTCGTTGTAGTCGGTCGGTCATGCCGCCGTTCAGCTCACCGAGACGCAGCATCTGCATGCCGCTTTGGTGCGCGTGTCCAACTCCCATCATTTGGGCGCCGAAACCTTGGGCGACGCCAAGTAGCACCTGTTCGGAAGGTATGTGTTCGCAGATGCGCTCCGCTGCGCCGAGCCCGTTCTGGATGGTGACCACGGTGCCAGCGGGCGATAGTAGCGGCGCAGTCGCCTGGGCGGCTGGACCGACACCATCGACCTTGGTCGCAAGTACATACATATCGCATGAACCGGCGTCGTTGACCGAGGTGCTGGCCTTGACTTCGACCGTGCGATCACCGGTGAACCCAGTGAGCTTCAGCCCATCACGATTGATCGCGTCGACGTGTTCGGGCCACGTATCGATGGCCCACACATCGTGGCCCGCTTCGGCGAACAGCACGGCGTAGACCGAGCCCATGGCACCAGTTCCCACAACAGCGATCTTCATGGCTTC
>ERZ651776.1516-NODE-1516-length-27537-cov-2.666934_pt1 | contig 27537 bp, 25 predicted proteins | sample MGYA00514761_ERZ651776 | MGnify/ENA metagenome assembly ERZ651776 | reverse complement strand
CTGATTGAGCAATGGCCGAAGTCATTTCTCCAAATCCCCAATCCATGGAATCCTTGATTACGAAAATGGTCACAATTACTGCTAACAGCATAGAAGCAGTTTGAAGTGTGTCGGTCCAAATGATGGTTTTTATTCCACCGCGAAATGTATACACCCAAATCAGCACCACAGCTACCAACACTGCTAACCAAAACGGTAAATCCATCGGCTCAAAAACTGCAATATGCAAGACAATGGCCACCAAGTAAAGTCGAAATGAAGCGCCAATAACCCTAGAAAGTAAAAAGTAAAAAGCGCCTGTTTTATAACTCCAAAACCCAAAACGCTGTTCCAAGTAACCGTAGATTGAAGTGAGATTGAGTCGATAATAAAGCGGCATTAGTATTGTTGCAACAACAATATAACCAGCCATATAGCCCATCACCATTTGCATGTAGCTAAACTGACTTGTTGCCACCCAGCCTGGAACGGAAATAAAAGTTACACCACTTAGCGAAGCACCAATCATTCCGAAGGCCACAACAAACCATGGCGACTGCTTCTTTCCTCTGAAAAATGCAGCGTTGGAGTCATCCTTACCTGTCAAAAAGGAGATGAGGATGAGCAAGGCAAAGTATCCTCCAATGATCGCAATGACGGTAAGCGCTGACATGAATACAAATTTGAATCGCCCAGGCTAAAGTGACAACTGCGCCACAAATAGTTGTTAACATGAGGTTGGCGGTTCGTGCTTCCTAGTTGAATCAGGTGATTCATAATTTTTTATTAGACCTTCCGGCATATCAACCGCCTTGTCCACTTCGAGACGCTCCTTTTGGTCGCCCTCAGTGTGACAAGGCTACGTGTAAAGAAAAATAGAAGCGTCAGTCTGAGGTCGCTGACGAAGGAAGCGAGTCTCGAAGACAAGCGGATTTAATGGTTCGTGGTCGCTGTCTAAGTTCTCGATACATCGCGCTGTGGCGCGACACTCGAACTGACAGCTTGTGGTTTGTGGTTAATTGGTTCAGGATCATACCTACCGCAGCCTATCATGCTGAGCGTGGTGCGAAGCAACACTGGTCGAAGTAGGCAGGCGGATTGGGAGAGTTCTTGGTTTCCCAACATCAATGACGAATCATGGTTTATTAATGATGCTCCACTCATTCAAATGAACAAATCATCGAGTTTTTCCTTTAATCTCAATGAAAAAATTCAAAAGCTTTGACAAAGCCATCGCCTACTTTACCCAAAAAGGCTTTGCACAAGAATTTAGATTAAGCTTTGATACCATTACGGCAGTCGAGTCAAAAGAGCAATTTGACACGTTTGACTTTGATGTGGTTTCCATAGAGGAAATCAACGATGAAGAAGACATCATCCACCTTTTTTTACTTAAAACCAGCAAAGGAACAAAAGGCTATATGGTAAATGACTACGGTCCTGACTCAGACCCTGTAAGCATCGAGATGATAGACAAGCTTCAGCTGAAGAATGTGAGCAAACTCGATTAGGACCTTTCCTTCTCGTAGTCTTTTCGAAGCCCCATCAATTCAGAGATGATGGCAGACCGCTCTGAAAGCAAATGCTCAACCTTAGAAGGATTTTTCCTCTTCAATCTGTTCCATCGCCATATTTTCATCAACTTTCTGAACAAAAGCACGTAGCGAATGGCATATCGCCCTGTTTGATAACCCACAAACAAAGCCACAGGAATGGAAACCCATGCTAAGTATAGTTTAGCGGCAACAATTGAAACTAGAATATACCAAACCAAAAACAATGCAAATGCCAGCGCATAGGCTAAGGAACCTGCGAAGGCAGGATGCACTGCGCCTTGCTTGGTTTCTCCACTTACTTTGATTAGCAAGTACTTCACAAAAGCCCATTTTGAGAAAGAGAAAGGAATGATGTTCATGATGATCCCAACAATGAATATTGGAAAACCAAAAAACATGATAAGCAGCGTTCTGATCACAAATGAGCTGGATTTTTCAAACGGATTGAATCTTCTGAACCCCTCACCCTCAAAGTCTTTGATATAGGAATTTAGTCGTTCTTCCACCTTCATCATCTCTTCAGATTTTTGAGCTTTGAAATACTCAACCGATGAAATGATGTCTTTCTTGACATTAAAAGCTCCCTCAACATCGCCTTCAGCTATATTGAGTTCTTTCATCAAAATATCCGATAAAAGCTTCAGTACGTTTTTTATCACCAAAACATCCTCTTGCTCTTCAATGTGCAACACACGCGCTTTCATCTCTCGCCTAATGACCTCGGTCATTCTATCCGAACGTTCCTTATCATCAATACTTTGATCACCTAAGATGTCTCCGAAATCAATCGGATCACCCACATTGACAAGCATATCACTATGAAAGCGATGCGCATTGGTGTAATTCATGCCAATAGGAATAATCTTGGTAACCTTATCTCCTTTCATATAGTGGTCAGCACCAATCTTTACACGGGCCGCACCAGATTTCAACTCACGTATCCACGGCACAGTCAAACTGCTGGCTTCAGGATAAATGATAATACGATTTCCCTCATCAAGGCTGGTGTAACATGCCTCAAACATGTCTTTGTTGCTGACTTTCTCCCCGTTCTTCACCAACCAAGGACGTTGGACAGGAATCATTTTGAAGTGCTTCTTGAAAATCCAGTCTTTAATTCCACTCCCAAACCACTCGGCTCCAGCTATAAAAGAAAGTTGCTTCTTAGAAAAAGCCGCAATCACAATGGGATCCATTAAAGCACTAGGATGGTTGGAAACTAAGATGGCCCCGTCATGCTCCAAATTCTCCTTTCCAATAAAGTGAATGTCTTTGAAGAAGCCTTGAATGGATAGCCTTACGAGAGGCTTAAGCGCTTTATATAACATGATTTCGAAAATAACAATTCAACGCAATTGAGCGTTTATTATAAAATGCTAGTCCATAAGATTTATACTCCTATGTGATTCAATTTATCAAGTGTACTTTCGCAATTACAGATGTGATTTACCGTGTAAAAGAATAGAATATGAAGACAAAAGAAGATATCGTAAATAACTGGCTACCAAGATATACAGGCATTCCACTTGAATCTTTTTCTAAATACATTCTCTTAACCAATTTCGATAACTATGTAGAGCGTTTTGCCAAGATTCATAATACGGAAGTACGAGGCTTGGATAAAGCCATGCCCAGCGCCACAGCTGAAGGAATTACGATCATCAACTTTGGAATGGGAAGTCCAAACGCTGCTACCGTGATGGATCTGCTGAGTGCCATTAAACCAGAAGCCGTTTTATTCTTAGGTAAGTGTGGTGGACTCAAATCTAAAAGCCAAGTCGGTGATTTCATTTTGCCTTTAGCAGGCATTCGTGGAGAGGGAACGTCTAACGACTACTTTCCACCTGAAGTCCCCGCCCTACCCGCTTTTACGTTGCAACGAGCGGTTTCTTCGACCATCCGAGATCATCATAAAGATTACTGGACAGGAACTGTATTCACTACCAACCGTAGGGTTTGGGAATACGATGAGAAGTTCAAAGAATACCTCAGAACGATACGTGCGATGGCTATTGACATGGAAACTGCCACGTTGTTCTCAGTTGGTTTCGCCAATCACATTCCTGTTGGAGCCTTGCTATTGGTAACAGACCAGCCCATGATTCCAGAAGGTGTAAAAACGGATGACTCAGACAAGAAAGTAAGCAGAGATTTCGTAGATGATCATATCAACATCGGAATTGATTCATTGAAAGAGATTAGAGAAGAAGGTCGGTCTGTGCGCCATCTGAAATTTGAGTAGGATTAATAATGATCAAGGCTACCGAAATAGCAAAATCGCTTAAAGCAGATCGAAGTAAAGCCAACGTAAACCGTATCGTATTAGAAATGGCCAAGCACGGCTATGACTTTGAAGGTTACTTAGATAAGATTGAAAACACCGAACTGCCTGTTAAATGGTATCTGATGTGGAACTTAGGACATTACATCCAAGAATATTCACACTTGGGACTTTTGAAGCAGCGCCTATTTTGGGAGTTCAGTAAATCGATAGATCACCAAGGAATGTCGCGCGATATATGGCGTTCGTGGTCGTTTTTGGTAGTACATGAAGAATTGGAAGGAGACGTATTTGACAAAGCAGTGCGCATAATACCCTCTCAAATGTATCCTGTAGCAGTGCGTGTTCACGCCATGAAAACAGCTCACAACATCGCCAAAAACTACCATGAAATAGCCGAAGAGCTTATGATGATTTTAGAAGACTTGGATCATGATGAGTCTAGCGGAATTCGAGCCCGCTCAAAGAACATCCTTAAAGACTTAAACAAAACGATTGACAGTCCTTAAGGCGCAGACGCTGCTACTTCGCACACACATCTAAATCCAATCGCAGGAGAAGCTTTGTCCGTCATTAACTTGAGCGACTCGTCTGCAGCAAATGGTGTTTTCCATGAACCACCAGCGTGTGTATTCTCTTCCATCAGCCATTCAGAAACATTTCCTTTGATGTTATACACCTCATGGCTGTTTGGCCAATAGCTTTTCACCGGGGCTGTTAAATCAGCACTGGCAGAAGACTCATCGGCCACTTCAGCATATTGAGACGGCTCGCGTTTCTGGTTATATCTAACCTTACCTCGGTCCTTTCGCTTGCCTTCTTCTCCAATAAAATCAGGTAGCTCAGCAATATCATCGTACATCAACTGAAACTCTTCATAAGTGGGCAAACGATATGCGAAGTAGTACGGCACTTCATCTTTCTTTGCATTCTCTAGCTGCCACTCTTTCACACGTTCAGTGCGCCATGCACAAAAGTCTGATGCTTGTTGCCAAGTAACATTCACCACTGGATAAGCACTATAACTGGGATGCCTGTGGTAAAATTTCATGTACGGCTCAGCTTTCAGTCCATCTTCATTCCACAAAGCCGTATCAGGTAAGGCCTCTTCATAGGCACTGGAATTGCGTCCTCCGAAGTTTTTAAACTGCCAGAACATGTATTCCAGCCAATTGACATTTGTTATTTCAAATTGATCGTAATAGACGCCCTCAGTGATTTTAACCACACCAGGCAAAACTTTTGAATAATCGCTATTGGATTGAGCGCTTAGCTGATTCAACATCACTACTGAAGTGACAATAAGGAAGATGTTTTTCAAATCGATCATGTTTTGTGAAATTTTGAATCCAGCTCAAAACTAAGGTTTTGACTGACGCTTTTTAAGTCTGATTATTTAATTTATTAATCACTCAATGAGATCAATCTTTAAGTTGTTTGGGCTACCGTAATACGCTGAATTCATGATTAAGACAACTTCTTGTTCTTCATTGAGCGTAAACGAAACTTCAAATGGATTTGGTCCCGTTACACCTGGGCCTATTCTGTATTGACCATTAATTATTCCTTTTGAGAATTCATAGCCAAGATTTGAATATAAGCTGTAGTATATACTCATAGCTGGTTGCTGGTTAATCAACTCACCTTTAAGAATATAGGTTCCAGCGGCTAATGTCCGGTTGAAGTCGATAATCGAGGTAACATGTACACAACAGAATCTATAAATTTTGGTGCTGGCCTTTACCCTTCTGTTGAAGGAAGTTCAAGTACTCAATACATGAGCACGACAATAGCTTCAGGAGAATGCAGCAGCTGCCATGGAGTTACCACAGACAAGATTTGGACGAAGTAATTAGACTTTTATCCCGTTGCCAAAAGAAGACGGGGTGGCCAATATCTAGTATGCTGAAATGAGCTACATCAAGAGGAACAAAGCATTTGGCCTGAAGAAGTAATCATCGATAGGACTGGGACGTCTGACAACAGGAGATAATTCAGTAAAACAACTCGCTGACTTTGGCAATGAATTGCAATATATGGTCAGGATTGAAGTTGCATGATCGACTTATTAAAAGTTGATTTTCTCATCAGGAAAATATCCTCCTGCAATTGCATTAAATTGACTATAATCAAATCAAGCATGGTCATATTTAGAAGTAAAAATTGTACTATTGGTAGAGACATTTATCCCGGAAATCATGGAAGCAAAACGAGTTGAAGAAAAGATTGAGGAAGTAAAGCAGATGTTTGCCCTTTCTACTGAAAAAGCTGAAGAGCTTCATGACGACTTCATAAAATTAAGAGTGATTGCCGATGAAGCCATTTTGAAAGGTGAGCGCGCGAGAACTTCAGTGCTGCCTGCTTGGAAGTACATCAAACTTTTTTACGCAATGATCAGAGACTACATGGAAGGATCCTTGACTAACATATCAAAAAAGGAAATTATCCCAATCATTGCTGCCTTTGTCTACTTCGTTTCTCCCGTAGATGTGTTTCCAAATTACATTCCAGCTTTTGGTTACCTAGATGACGCTTTCATCATTGGCCTCGTAGCCTCGATGACCAAGGAAACGATGGACATTTACCAAAAGAGTAAAAAGCTCGAAAAAGCCTAGGCGTTGGTTAATACTTTGTAGCTAGGATCTTCCACAATATTCACATCAATCAACTGATCTGCATTGGCTAAAAGTCTTCTGCAGTCTTGACTCAGGTGCTTCAAGTGCACCTTCTTCCCCACTTTCAAGTATCGTTCTGTCAGTTTATTCAAAGCTTCAATTCCCGACATATCGGCTACGCGGCTTTCTGCAAAGTCAATAATTACCTCATCCGGATCATTTAACACATCAAATTTATCATTGAACGTTGATACCGATCCGAAGAAAAGCGGACCGTAAATTTCATAATGCTTAACCCCATTTTCATCAATGTTCTTTCGTGCTCTAATTCTAGTTGCATTCTCCCAAGCAAAAACCATCGCTGAAATCACCACACCGATCAATACTGCTAGTGCTAGGTTATGCAGAAAAACAGTAATCAAGGATACCAAAACCATGACCGCAACATCCATCTTCGGCATTTTACCAAAGGTGCGTAAACTCGCCCATTCAAAGGTTCCTATACTCACCATGATCATCAATCCTGTGAGAGCAGCCATTGGCACTTGCTCAATCAAATCTGAACCAAACATGATGAATACTAATAGCATAACGGCAGCTATAATTCCTGATAATCGGGCACGTGCTCCTGAAGAAACATTGATCAAACTTTGACCAATCATAGCACATCCACCCATTCCAGAAAAGAATCCAGTAACCGTATTTGCGATTCCCTGAGCCACCGCCTCTTTATTGCCCCATCCCCTGGTTTCGGTGATTTCATCGATAAGATTTAAAGTCAACAGACTTTCAATCAATCCTACTCCAGCAACAATGAGCGCATATGGAAATATGATCGTTAAAGTCTCAAAGTTGAATGGAAGATCAGGGATGTGAAATGGAGGAAAACCACCCTTAATGCTCGCAATATCACCCACTGTTTTCGTGTCAATATCTAACAGAAGCACTGCCGCAATCACCACTAATATTGCGGTCAATGAAGAGGGTATCTTCTTCGTCAATCGAGGCAATCCCCAAATAATAAGCATGGTCAATGACACCAATCCAAGCATAATAAATAATTGAGACCCCGTCATCCACTCTAAAACACCTGTTGCATTCTCCACTTTAAATTGATCAAGCTGAGACATGAAGATCACAATGGCCAAGCCATTTACAAAGCCAAACATCACAGGATGAGGCACCAATCTGATGAATTTACCAAGCTTTAAGAAGCCAGCGGTCATTTGAATCAAACCAGCCAAAACAACAGTTGCAAAAACGTATTCTACACCATGACTAATGGCCAGGGCAACAATCACCACCGCTACAGCGCCAGTCGCACCAGATATCATTCCTGGTCGTCCACCTAAAATTGAAGTAATCAATCCCATAGTAAATGCCGCATATAAGCCCGTCAAAGGCGACAAACCGGCAATCATTGCAAAGGCAATTGCCTCTGGAACTAAAGCCAAGGCAACGGTCAATCCTGAGAGGATTTCGATCTTATAATCTACCTTCTGTTTAAAGTCGAAAAGATTGATGTATTTCTTCATAAGTTCCTGGCTAGTAATTCAATTCAAAAAAGGGCGCGAAGGTAAGCTTACTATTTGGGTTAATGATTTACCCCACAGTTTTTATAGTTTTGATCAACATCCAACAAAATGGCCAAGAAAAGCGACCTTAAAACGAAAGAAAATGAAGCCAGCGTCTTAGACTTCATTCAGAACACAGATAGTCCAGCCTCTAAAAGTGACTGCATAGAATTAATCCAATTGATGGAACGCACCACAAACTCAAAACCTAAAATGTGGGGACCAAGCATTGTAGGCTTTGGTTCTTACCATTACAAATATGCCAGCGGACGTGAGGGAGACTGGTTTGTCTGTGGGTTTTCTCCCAGAAAGCATGGCTTGTCAGTTTATTTAATGTGCGACTTACAAAAACCTTCCGTATTGCTGAAGAACCTGGGGAAATTTAAAATGGGGAAATCGTGTTTGAATATTAAAACTCTTGCTGATATTGACCTAAACGTATTAGAGAAGCTCATCATTCACACTCTGCAAAAAACTAAGGAACAATGATCAGGGCTGATTCTGTTGAAGGCTATATCGAGCAAAGTGAATGGAAGGAAGAACTTATTCTGTTGAGGAAACTAATTCTTGAAACTAGTTTAGAGGAAACTATAAAATGGGGTGCACCATGTTATACTTTGAATGGTAAAAATGTGCTCGGCTTAGCATCCTTTAAGAGTTACGTTGGCCTTTGGTTTCACAACGGAGTGTTTTTAAAAGACTCCGCTGATCGCCTAATCCAAGCAAGTGATAAAACAAAAGCGTTAAGGCAATGGAGATTTCATAATCTCAAAGAGATAAATCCAGACGAAGTCAGGCTATACATACTTGAGGCTATCCAAAATCAAGAGCTGGGAAAGGAAATCAAATCCACTTCTACTCCACTTTCCATCCCTCAGGAACTGAACCTAATTCTCAAAAACAATTCTCAGCTCAAATTTGCTTTCGAGGAACTTTCATCAGGAAAACAAAAGGAATATGCCGAATACATTAGCATTGCTAAACGGCTTGAAACGAAAAACTCACGCTGTGAGAAGATCATTCCGATGATTCTTTCAGGAATAGGATTGAACGATCAATACCGTTAATCAGAAGGCTTCAATTATCTTCTTCACATTCTATCAACAATGCTTTCGCACTCCAATAAGCGATCGTAACTTTATGCCTTCAAGAAAATTCCTTTCTTTTAGCGCTTATGTATTTAATATTTGACACCGAGACCACTGGTAAAATTGAAAACTGGAAAGCAGAGGTCTCTGAATTCGAGTCGTTTCCGCGTGTAGTTCAACTGGCTTGGCAGCTTCACGACTATAAAGGTGAGCTTATAGAGGTTAAGAACTATGTTATTAAACCTGATGGCTACACGATCCCTTTCAACGCAGAAAAGATCCATGGAATCAGCACAGAACGCGCTGAGAAAATAGGCGTGCCTCTTGCATTTGTCATGGACGAGTTCAAGAAAGCACTGGAGGAAACCGATTTCGCAGTAGGTCACAACATCGAATTCGATGTGAAAGTTATGGGCGCTGAATACGCTCGTGCCGATCGTGATGATGGATTGATGACGAAGAAAACACTTGACACCATGAGGTCAAGTACGAACTTCTGTCAACTTCCTGGTGGCAGAGGTAAAAGCTTCAAGTTCCCGACCCTTTCTGAGCTTAACGAGAAACTGTTTAGTGAAAAAATCGATAACGCACACAATGCATCTGCAGATGTAGAGGCAACCACTCGCTGTTTCTTAGAACTTATACGAATTGGCGTATTCACTGCGAAAGATCTGCACTCGAATGACGAATACATCAAACTCTTTAAGGAAACCAATAAAAAGCCATTTCAGCTTATTGGCTTAAACATTAAACCTTATGAGCCTGAAGATCTTGAGATAAAACCTGAAACGAAAGATGAAGCAGCACCTTCTAAGGTTGAGATAAACGAAAATAAAGACCTACTCAAAGAATATCCTTTCGTTCACCTTCACAACCACACCCAATTTTCGATCCTACAGTCCACATCTGATATTAAGTCTATTGTGAGGCAGGCGGCTGCATTTGAAATGCCAGCAATCGCAATAACCGACTTCGGAAACATGATGGGTGTTTTTCACTTTGTGAAAGAATGTGAGATAAATGGTATCAAGGCCATTGTAGGTTGTGAGTTTTTTGTGGCAGATGAATACAAGAAGCAGCAATTTACAAAAGACGCTCCTGACAAACGCTTCAGACAAGTACTGATTGCTAAAAATGAAAAAGGATACCACAATATTTCTAAGCTGTGTTCGGTTGGATTTATTGATGGTTTTTATTCTGGCCTTCCTCGCGTTGGTCGCGATGTTATAGAACAATACAAAGAAGACCTGATCTGTACCACAGGTGGATTGGGTGGAGAGGTGGCCGATTTGATTCTTAACATTGGCGAAAAGCAAGCTGAAGAAGCATTTGTTTATTGGCATAAACTCTTTGGCGATGACTTCTATGTGGAGCTGCTGCGCCATGGACTAGAAGAAGAAAGACGTGTAAACGAAGTGTTGTTGCGCTTTTGTGAGAAATACAAAGTGAAATACTTTGCAGCCAACGATGTTTTCTATCAAAAGAAAGAAGACGCTAATGCACATGATATTCTTTTATGCGTAAAAGATGGCGTGCAGCAGGATATGCCCATCGGTTATGGACGAGGATTTCGCTATGGAATGCCGAATCAGGAATTTTATTTCAAGAGTGGCGATGAAATGAAAGAACTGTTCAAGGATTTGCCTGAGGCGATCATTACAGTTTCTGAAATCGTTGATAAAATTGAAGAATTCAAACTCGGAAGAGATATTCTGCTTCCAAAATTTGAAATACCTGAAGACTTTGAAGGGGAAAATGAATACTTAGCGCACCTTACTTATGAAGGTGCCAAGAAAAAGTACGGAGAGATCACTCCAGAAATCAAAGAGCGCATAGACTTTGAGCTGAGTGTGATAAAAGATATGGGCTTTCCTGGCTATTTCTTGATTGTTCAAGATTTCACCACCGAAGCACGTAAAAGAGATGTTTGGGTTGGTCCAGGTCGTGGATCGGCAGCGGGTTCTGCTGTGGCCTATTCAGTAGGTATTACCAATATCGACCCAATAAAGTACAAACTACTCTTCGAGCGTTTCTTGAATCCAGAAAGGGTTTCAATGCCCGATATCGATATTGACTTTGATGATGAAGGTCGAGATAAGATCATCGATTACGTAGTAAATAAATATGGTCAAACACAAGTAGCTCAAATCATCACCTATGGCACTATGGCCGCCAAGTCTAGTATACGTGATGTTGCGCGAGTAATGGATCTACCACTTTCAGATGCTGACCGCATTTCGAAGTTGGTTCCGGACCTTAAGAAGTTCAAGCACATATTTGGTCGAACAGCTGAAGAACTAAAGAAAGAATTTAATGGTGATGACCTTGCCAATGTAAAACAGCTTATAGAAATCAGCGAGCAAGAAAACGAAGAAGGAAGGATTCTAAACCAAGCGCGAAAACTAGAAGGTTCGGTCAGAAATACTGGTATTCATGCTTGCGGGATAATTATTACACCTCAGGATATTCGAGAATTCATTCCTGTAGCCACTGCCAAAGATTCAGATCTGCTCGTAACCCAATTTGACAACAGCGTTGTAGAGAGTGCTGGTCTGTTAAAGATGGACTTCCTTGGTCTAAAAACATTGACCATTATGAAGGATGCCATCAAGCTGATCAAACAGCGACATGGGGTCGATATTAATCCTGATGAAATCCCTCTTGATGACGAAAAGACCTTTGAACTTTATCAAAAGGGTGAAACGAACGGAACATTCCAGTTTGAATCCGTTGGCATGCAGAAAAACCTGCGCCTGCTAATACCAAACAATATTGAAGATTTGATTGCAATGAACGCCTTGTATCGTCCAGGTCCATTGCAGTTCATCGATACGTTTATCAAAAGAAAGCAAGGCACAGAAGATGTTGAGTATCCTCACGAAAAATTGGAGCCTATTCTGAAGGACACGCATGGTATCATGGTCTACCAAGAGCAGATCATGCAAACCGCTCAGATTCTAGCGGGATATTCACTTGGTGCTGCGGATATTCTGAGACGTGCCATGGGTAAAAAGAAAATGGACGTGATGGAACAGCAGCGCGTCATTTTCAGAGATGGCTGTAAAGAGCACAATCAAATAGATGCTGAAAAAGCAGACGAGATATTTGATGTGATGATGAAGTTCGCTGAATACGGCTTCAACAGATCGCACTCTGCTGCCTATTCGTTTGTCGCCTTTCAAACTGCTTACCTAAAAGCCAACTACCCTGCCGAATACATGGCATCTGTGCTAACGCACAATATGAATGACATAAAGAAAGTGACCTTCTTCATGGAAGAGTGTAAGCGTATGGGAATGCCTGTTCTTGGTCCAGATGTAAACGAAAGTGAATACAAATTCACCGTTAATAGCAAGGAAGAAATTCGATTCGGAATGGGTGCCATCAAGGGAGTTGGTGTAAATGCTGTTGAAGCAATTGTTGCTGAACGTAAAGAACAAGGAACATTCAATTCGATCTTTCATTTCGCCTCAAGACTAGATCTTAGAACGGTTAACAAGAAGAACTTTGAGGGATTGGCTGTTGCCGGTTCATTCGACTCTTTTGAAGGCGTGCATCGCGCGCAGTATTTCCATGAAGATGAGAAAGGACAAACGATCATTGAAAAGGCTATTCGTTATGGAAATGCTCTTCAAGAAGCCGAAAACAGTGCTCAGGCATCCTTGTTTGGTGAATCCGATGAAGCTGAAATACCAGAACCCCCTATTCCACCAGCTCCAGAATGGAGAACTCTAGACCAACTCAATCGTGAAAAAGAAGTTGTTGGTGTTTATATTTCCGGTCACCCATTGGACGACTTCAAATTTGAAATCGATCAATTTGCGAATGCCGATACTTCTATTCTTGAAGATCTAGATGGAATAAGACAACGAAAGGAAACGCGCATCGCGGGTATCGTAACGAGCGCATCACACCTCACCTCAAAAACAGGATCTCCTTATGGACGTTTTGTACTTGAAGATTATAAAGGCTCTCATGAGTTTGTGCTTTTCAAGGATGACTACATTAAATTCAAAAGCTACTTGACACATGACTGGTTTGTGTTGGTTCATGTGGCGATAGGTGGTTGGTATAGTAAGCGTGATCAAAAAGAAGTATTGCGCTTAAATGTTAAAAAAATCGACCTTTTGTCAGATTTACGCGACAAGCTCGTCAAACAGATAAACATTGATGTTTTACTCAAGAATATAAATGAACCAATGATTTCTAGAATTCGAACTTTATGCAAAAAACACAAGGGTAACATTCCAATTCAAGTGAATGTGCATGATGAGGACACGATTCTTGAAATGCCCAGCAGATCTCTAAGGGTCAATATGACGCGTGAGATGACAGAAGAACTTGAACGGTTAGAAAACCTATCGTGGAGTATAAAAAAGAACTGACAGAATGTCCCAATTGAACGAATGGTGAAACATTTGATTTAATAACTTCGTTAAACTAAAGATTAAATAACTCTTATACAATCATAAAATGACAGTAGAATTCACAGACAGCAACTTCGAAGTAGAAGCGCTTAATTCAGATAAACCAGTAATGGTCGACTTTTGGGCCGAATGGTGTGGCCCTTGCCGCATGGTTGGTCCAATCGTTGAAGAAGTAGCCAAAGAATATGGCGACAAAGCATTGGTTGGCAAGCTGAATGTAGACAACAATCCAGGAGTTGCACAGAAATACGGCATCAGAAGTATTCCAACGATCCTTTTCTTCAAGAATGGTGAAATTGTTGATCGTCAAGTAGGTGCAGTGCCTAAGGCTGCATTGGTAAAGAAGCTGGAAGCGCATATGTAATTCCGGCAACCTAACTAAACGGTTGAAAAGCCTCTCCGGAAACGCGAGAGGCTTTTTTTTGCTCCGAATCTTATATAATAATCCATCCGTAAATCCGTAATATCGCACTATGCCCATTGATCATTTCAACGCACAGAAATACGGACGATTAGAATTAAGAGCCAAACAAGCTGTTGAAGGGTTCATTACAGGTATGCACAAAAGTCCATATCATGGATTTTCAGTAGAGTTTGCAGAACACCGAGCATATAACAATGGCGAGAGCACAAGGCATATAGATTGGAAACTCTACGCGAGAACGGACAAGATGTTCGTAAAGCGTTTTGAAGAAGAGACAAACTTGAGATGTCAAATATGTATAGATAGATCTGGGTCAATGTTCTATCCCAAGGCCACCGATGAAATTCATTCTAACAAGATTGGATTCTCCATTCAGGCAGCTGCTTCACTTGTTTACCTCATGCGGTCTCAAAGAGACGCTGTTGGTGTCACGCTCTTCGGAGATGGTATAGAATGGTCAACTCCTGCGAAAAGTAATTCAGCACATCATAATTACTTATTTCAAGAGCTAGAAAAAGAATTCGACAAGAAAGAAGGTGCTTCTTCCTCCAACATTGTATCCTCTCTCCATAAGATTGCTGAAATGGTTCACAAGAGATCATTGATTGTGATTTTTAGCGATTTTATCGATAGCGTTTTCATCAATGATGAAAGTCAAACCGAATTATTCGAAGCACTGCAGCATCTGAGATACAACAAACATGAGGTCGTGCTATTTCACGTTTACGATAAGAAAACAGAATTGAACCTCGACTTGGAAAATCGTCCTTACACCTTTGTAGATTTGGAAACGGGCGAGCAAATCAAGGTGAATCCCAATGAAGTGAGGGAACAATACGAATCTTTGCGTCAAAAGAAAGTAGGTGATGTTAAACTAAAATGTCGCCAATTCGGCATTGATTGGGTAGAAACCGACATCTCAGAACCTGTAGATAAAGTACTTGAACGCTTTTTAGCGAAGCGCGCAAGAATGCGCTAATTAGGATTGATTCATCAATTTTAAGATGCCAAGCAAGTAGCTTTCCATTCCAAATCCTGATATACTTCCAATAGCATGTTTTCCTAAATGCGAAACGTGTCTAAAATCTTCTCGAGCAAAAATATTACTCATATGAATCTCGATCACTGGCTTATCAATGGCTGCAACAGCATCTCCGATTGCCACTGAAGTATGGGTGTAAGCTCCTGCATTCAGTAATATCCCTTTCAGGCTAGCCTCTTTGTCAAGCTCATGAAGGGTGTTGATCAAATCTCCTTCTACGTTTGATTGATAATAAGCAAAGTCTATTTGGGGGAAGCCTTTCTTCATGTCTGCTACAAACTCCTCAAAAGACTTTGAGCCATAAATATCCTTTTCTCGCTTACCTGTGAGATTTAAGTTTGGACCGTTTACTATCGCAATTTTCATAAGGCAATAGTACGAAGTGATGAATGAACAATGAACTATGAAAAATGAATTTTAACGGTTCATTGCACGATGAAAAAATAGATGACCTTCACATAGAATGTGGGACACGTATAAAAAAGGATTCAAAGCTTATTTGCGACTGGAACGCTCTCTTTCCGAGAACAGCATAGTTGCCTACTTGGAAGACGTGAATAAGCTCACCTCCTACTTAGAGTCTACAGGAAAGGTTATTTCTCCAGATAAAGTAGTCACAAAAGACCTTGAAGCTTTCGTTAAGTGGATTGTTGAAATAGGTTTAGCAGCGTATACTCAAGCAAGAATAATCAGCGGCATCAAAGCATTCTATAAGTACCTAGAGCTCGAAGATGTGATCACTAAAGATCCGACAGCATTATTGGAAGCGCCTCGTCTTGGACGCAAACTTCCAGACACGCTGAACAATGCAGAAATCGAATTAATGCTAGCAGCCATTGACCGAAGCAAACCTGAAGGAGAGCGGAACCGAGCTATTATTGAAACGCTCTATGCATGCGGACTTCGTGTGAGTGAATTGGTCAACCTAAAGATCAGCAATCTGTTTTTGAAGGAGGGATTCATTCGGGTTATTGGCAAAGGCGATAAAGAGCGACTCGTTCCGATTCACGAAACGGCTGGAAAAAGTATAGACCTGTACATCAACGAAGTAAGAGTGCATATTGCTCCGAAGTCAGGACAAGAAGATTTTGTTTTCTTAAGCAAGCGAGGCTCCAAATTAAGTCGCGTCATGATCTTTTATATCATCCGCGATTTAGCCGCAATATCCGGTATTCAAAAGACCATTAGTCCGCATACTATGCGTCATAGTTTTGCGACTGAATTGGTTGAAAATGGTGCCGATCTCAGAGCAGTTCAAGAGATGTTGGGTCATTCTTCCATCACTACTACTGAGATATACACCCATTTAGATCGTAAATTTTTACGCAAGACAATCATTGAGCATCACCCGATGTATAACGGTAAAATGAAACGGCAATGAAGAAATTCACCCTTACAATTTTAGTCGCAATCTTTTTGAATGCATGCTCTGATTCACGGGTTGATTCAAGTGCTTATAGCGCAATGCTCAGCACTCTATTGTCCCACTCCGTAAATGAAGTGTCGATACTTCAAACGGACGAAAAGGAGAATGTTATCTATCTAGACGCACGATCAAATGGAGAATTCGATGTGTCTCATATTAAAGACGCAAAATTTATTGGCTACGATTCGCTCAACTTTAAAGCCATAGAAAGTCTCCAAAAAGATGAAGAGATTATCGTCTATTGCTCGGTAGGCTACCGAAGTGAAATAGTATGCGAGAAGCTATCAGAACTTGGATTCACCAATGTTAGCAACCTTTATGGAGGTTTGTTTGAATGGGTAAATCAAAGTAAGCCGATTGTTGATGGTGAAGGTAATATCACTAACCGAGTTCATGCTTTTGACAAAACCTGGGGAATATGGTTAAATAAAGGTGAAAAGGTATATTGAGAAGCCTTTGACAAGCAGTATTTTCGGCAAAATGCTATGAATTAATGATTTGGCTCTTAACATGCGAGCATTATTCTAATGGACTTCCACTAAAATATGCCGATACTTTTTTAAAGGCTATTGATGTGCTCGAAAGCCATAGAGGTTATGATTTGCGTGTTGCGCCAATGTTTATTCGCCTCGAGCCTCTCTTTGATGAATCATATCATTACAGGTATTCAAGGCTTCTGATAGAGCCAAACCGATCTTTGCACCACCGTCATCTCTTCTCCCCTTTCACCACGGGTTTTTCAGCTGAAGCAAAAGCTGATTTGGTAAGCAACTACTATCAACCATACCGCAAGCAGGTTGAGAAGTTTATTGAATCATTTATTGATCAAGGGGTGTTTCATGTGTCCGTTCATTCATTTACGCCAAGACTGGGAAATCAAAACAGAGAGACACCTGTAGGGATTTTGTTTGACTCAAAAAAGCAGCAGGAACGTGATTTAGCGGTCGTTTGGAAGAGAATGATTAAAGAAGTTGATCCAGAGATTAATGTTCGGTTCAATTATCCTTATCGTGGGGCAGCTGACGGATTCACTACTTATTTACGAAAGTGTTTTCCGAAGAATTATGTTGGCTTTGAGTTAGAAATAAGAAATGACGTCATTCTTGATATGCGAACCAGCATTTATGAGAGTCTGGCTAACCTTCGGGGTGTTTTAGAGTAAATCGAATATTACTCTATTCGATCTCTTTTATCCTTTTGAATAAACAAAGGAGTCAAGAAAGACTTCACGAACGAGAGTATGAAACTGAAAAGCAATGCCCACCAAAAATTCCGTACCGAGAATCCTAAAACCATCCAATCTGCTAGCAAGATAATTACCGCATTGATTACCAGCAGAAACAACCCAAGTGTAAATACGGTAACGGGTATTGTAAAAATCACGAGCAACGGCTTTACAAATTGATTGAGCAACGCCAATGCTATCGCTACTAGGACTGCGTCAAGAAAGCCTCCTATAATCACACCAGGCAGCAAATACGAAGCGACTAATGCAGCGATTGATGTAATTAATATGTTGATGATTATTCTATTCATAATTTATGCGGCTAAAACCCACCACTAAAAGCAATAATTAACGCAATGTAACCTATAAATAATAATGTAAACAATACAGATATAATCGTTAGAACCAACCCAGCAATAGAGCCAATCTTACCCATCATTTGAACGTTTTCATTTTCGCTCTTCATTGCCCTGCGACCTAATACAAGAGCAAGCACGCCAAATACAATATTGACCAAAGGAACTGTTATGAGCATTAATGATATGCCTGCAAAAACAAGGCTCAAAATAGCGGCAGTCATTAACGGATCATTCTCTTCTTTTGATTCTTTTGACTCAAGCAAAGCAGTCTCAGACATGCCTTGATCATGGATGTATATCTCACCATCCTTCTTCTTGTTTCTTTTAAATGCCTTGAGCACTGACTTAAACTCTCGTTTACTTTCATTCCTTATCTCAATATACTCCGTTTCCTGTTTTGATTGTGTTTCTTGAGTGATTTCAAACTCCTCTTGATCAACGCTGTCATCAAATGGAATCTGCATCTCAATACTTAAATCATTCTTCGTTATAGAGGATTTTGATCCTTTAGCATGAGCTAATCCATTAATATGATATCCTGTCCGGTGTTTTCTTTTTTGAAAAAGACCATTGTTAACCACATCATTAGAGCTGCTGCAGGAGGCCATTATCGCAGCCAATATTAAAAGCGTTAAAAAATTCTTCATTAATGTTTATTAGTGAATCAAATAAAGTGATTAATTTGAATGATAAACCATTAAACCTTACAAAATGAAATCACTTTTTCTAACGGCATTATTTACACTGTCGATCATTTATGCATCCTGGGCTGATAATTATCATCTGAATGAATCGAAGCTAGACCAAGCTTTTGAATCAAGTGTAGATGTTTCCAATGATTTGAGCGTCACTTCATTTTTCGAAAGTTCATCTGTTGAGTCTAATGCTATGTTAGCTGATGGTGGGATGGACAAACATACACTTGGCGCAATTATTTGTTTTGCTGAATGGTTTTTAGGGGTAGGTATTTTAATTCCAATCCATAGACTCTATCTTGGGTGTGGAGATAAAACCATAAAGGTTGTGGCGCTTTATTGTGTGACACTAGGTGGTTGTGGTCTTCTGCCTATTATTGATGGGATAATGTTGATAATGGACCAAGGTGGGACGAAGTATATAGATAATCCTAAGTTCTTAATGTGGACGAAGTAACTATTTAGTGATCCACGATTATTGAAAAGCCTCCAAATTATTTGGGGGCTTTTTTTTCGTCTTCTAATAGTTTAAAAAAGTATTCCTTTTGACTCACAGTAAGTTCTGGGTTTCCGCTTACCGAAGCTCTGTAGGACTTCTCACTGAAATTGATTTCCTTCTCTTGGTTTAAGCTATGCAAAGCTTTTATTTCAAATAACCTGAAGATTATATTATCAGGGTATCGCGTCAAAAGACTACCCACATAACCCAATGCTTGTTTTGGATCTTTATCCAAGTCAAAAGCGATTCTCATTAAAAAATAAGTTGATTCTTCTCGAAGAAATATGTCATCACTTGATGAACATTTCAAAAGGAAATCTATGCCTTTTTGCTTGTCCCCGTCAGGAAAAAAGAAAAGATATGGCCGCATGATAGGATAGTCTTCATGGGCTTTTTGCATGAAATAGTAATAGAGTCCCGATGTCAAATAGAAGGGTTCATATTCTTCTTCCCGACCAAATGAATCTGAAATGTCATCAATACAAGCATTTAAGTAAGTGGCGGCCGTGAGGTAGTTGTTATCCAACAGATCAAATCTGGTTCTGAACGCATTTACAATGATCAATGAAAATGCAGCCTCATCTTCGTCTTCAAGAAAGTTTTTGGCCTTATCTTTTGATTCATTTAGATAATAAATGAACTTCTTCTTCAATTTATCATCTTCAATACCCCCAGAAAGTATCTGCCACCAAACCAAGTTAGCGCGTAAAAGAGACCAGACAGGATGGTTAGGCCGCTCAGTCTCAAAAACAGAAATACTAGAGTCTGCAGACAAAAGCCGATAATCATATATCTGCTTAAACACAACACCCACATTATCTTTCAGCCGATCTTGAGAATAAGAATCAGACACATTAAATGCAGTAATTACGATTAGAACAACTGCGGAACGAAAGACACTGATTGGTCGTAGCATTATTAATCAAAAACAAGATTTTTAACCTCTGATTTTATGGTAGTTTTGAGGCTCAAGGGCAAAGGCGAAACTAATGAAATTCAGATTCTACAAGTGGTTACTTTTTGGCTTGGTTATTCTATCAAGTTCATTCACACCTAGAGCAGGTATAGAGTTGATAAGCATGGACTTAACTGCCAGGACATTGTTTCAAGGGAAATCAGTCACTGGTACTGGTACATTGTATTACAAAGTTGAAGGAAGTGAGCTAGTCACAAAGATGAACACTCCAGTTGATCAAGTTGTATTTACTTCTGGATATGCTGCTCCAGAATTACAACATGACTCAGGTGAAATTTTATATGTAGAGAACAGAACCAAAATTACTAGAGCAACCGATCAAACTGAAAACATCAAACTCATTATTGAGTTTTAACAGGGGAAAATAGATAATGCCAAGTCCAACTGATTTTAATGTCAGTCCTTACTATGACGATTTTACAGAGTCAAAAAAGTTTCACAGAATACTTTTTAGACCTGCTTTTGCTGTTCAGGCTAGAGAATTAACTCAATCACAAACTCAATTACAAAATCAAATAGAAAGATTATCAGATCACCTTTTCGACAAAGGTGCAATGATTATTCCAGGTGAAATTGGATATGACTTAAAATATTATGCTGTTAAGTTAACATCTAAATCTGCTTCAAATTTAACAGATTATGTTGGAACAACTTTAACAGGCAATACTTCAGGCGTTACTGCAAAAGTAGTTAATTCTGTTGCAACTGATGGAACTGATCCAGATACATTATTTGTAAAATATTTTAATACAAATAGTACTGACAATACAACAATTACCTTTTCAGATGGTGAAACCTTAACATCTGATGGTTCAGGCAATCCAACTGTAGTTGTTAATACTACGGCAACAGGTTCAGCTGCACAAATACAAGAAGGTGTTTATTATATAAATGGATACCATGTACAAGTTTCAGGACAAACTTTAATATTAGAAAAATATTCAAGCACACCATCATATAGAGTTGGTTTAACAGTTACAGAGTCTTTTGTAACTTCGGGTGATGATTCATCTTTAAATGATAATGCACAAGGTGTTTCTAATACAAATGCACCAGGTGCCCACAGATTTAAAATTCTTCTTACACTAACTAAAAAGGCATTAGCAAGTACTGAAGATAACAACTTTTATGAATTATTAAGATTATCTAGTGGTACACTACAAAATCAAGTAAGATCAACTGAATATGCTGTATTAGAAGACACACTTGCTCGTAGAACATATGACGAGTCTGGTGATTACGTTGTAAAACCATTTGATATAGATATAAGAGAACATTTAATTTCAGGAAATAATAGAGGTATTTACACTTCAGGTAATGGTGGTGATGCTACTAAACTTGCAGTAGGTTTCTCTCCAGGAAAAGCATATGTTAAAGGATATGAAATTGATACTATAGCAACAACATATGTTGATGTTGACAAGGCTAGAGATTTTGCAACACAAAATAATTTTAATACAAGATTCGATATAGGTAACTTTGTAAATGTAACCAACGTTTATGGTTCTCCAGATATTGCTTCTACTTCAGGTGTTGAACCGTTTAAAGGTTTAACTCTACATAATGTGGCTACAAGTTCACGTGGTACTGTAAATACAGGAACAGAATCTTCCATAACACAAATAGGAAGAGCAAAAAGTAGAGGTTTTGAATATTCGTCTGGTACTGCATCAGCAAATATTTTTTCAAGTTCAAGTTTAACAAGTGCTATTTACAAACATTATCTTTTTGATATTGTTTTGTTTACTCATTTAAATATTAGAACAGCTCAATCATTTACAACTGGAGAAGTTGTAACTGGTGGAACTTCAGGTGCAACTGGTGTTGTACAAACACATTCTACAACTGAAAGTGCTACAATTACAGGTATTAGTCAAGCTAATCCTGCTGTAGTTACAGCAAATAATAATTTTAAAGAAGGTCAGCAAGTTACAATTTCAAGTGTATCTGGTATGACTGAAGTTAATGGTAATGTTTATACAGTTAGAAACCCATCAGGTACAACATTTGAATTATATGACACAGACGGAACAACATCTATAGATTCATCAGCATTCACTGGTTATAGTTCAGGTGGAACAGCTGCACATGGAGTTGTTGTAATTTCAAATGTACAAGGTGTATTTGTTACTGAAGAAACTATTACAGGTGGTACTTCAAGTAACACAGCTGTTATTCAATCAGATGCTGTAGGTTTAAAAGGCGTTACTGCATTTGATTTACCATCAGTTAAACAAGTTGCAATGGCGGGTAGTCCAACATTTACTGCTGATACAGCATTAGATGCTACAAATGGAGATAACTTTGTTTTGACTGGATCAATTGACGTTGGTTCAAGTTCTGCTGATGTACAAGGTATTAATACAAGATTTACTGAAGAATTAAGAGTTGGTGACTCAATTTCATTTACAAATGATAGTGGAAATATAGAAACAAAAATAGTAGAAGTTATTATTTCAAATTCAAGTTTAACATTATCAAGTGTAACTGCAGCTGCTTCTACAAAAACAATTGTAACAAGAAGACGTGCAAAATCACAATCACCTGAAAAAAATGTTTCTATATTTAAATTACCTTACAGTAATATTAAAACATTAAAAACAACTTCTAACAGTAATGCTTCAGATACAACATATACTTTTAGAAAACATGAAATTACATCTTTAACAGGAGATGGTATCGCAACTTTCTCAGCAGGTGTAAATGAAACGTTTGCTGATTTAACAGAAAGTGATTTCACATGTTCAATTACAAGTTTAGGTTCTGGTGGAACAGGTGCTGTAGGAGACATTTTAAGTCTTTCTGGAAATAACCACGAAGGTACAGTAATATTTTCATTAAATGTTGCTAAAACTATTTTAACAATTGATTTCGGTGCTAACTACGCTTCACACGATATAAAAATTTTATTAACTTTAAATAAAACTATTGGAACTTCTAAATCTAAATCATTAAGTTCAGGTGCAACAGTTTCTATTTCAGATCAAACAACAATTGAAAGTGGAACAATAGGTTTAGCTAAGGCTGATGTTTATCAAATAAATGCAATTTATATGGCTGCTGATTTTAGTACAGTTGCAACTTCAAGTGATACAAATATTACAGACAGATTTGATTTAGATAATGGTCAAAGAGATAACTTCTATGACATTGGTAGAATTAAATTAAAAGATGGCGAAGTAACACCAACAGGTAGACTATTGATTGACTTTGATTATTTCACTCACAGTTCTGGTGATTACTTTGATGTTGACTCATATTCAGGAGTTATTGATTATGAAAATATTCCATCTTATACTTCTTCAACAACAGGTGTAAGATATGAGTTAAGAGATAGTTTAGATTTTAGACCTAGAGTTGATGACGATTCAACTATAGACTCTGGTAACCAAGATAGATCATTTGATGGTACAGGTGCTTCAGTAGTACAACCAATTAAATTTAATTCAGACATAAGATCAGATTTTGAGTATTACTTAGGAAGAGTAGATAAAATATTTTTAGACAAAGATGGTAACTTTAAAGTTTTAAAAGGCGCAAGTTCAATTAATCCTAGAGTTCCTGGTACTTTAGATAATGCAATGCATTTATACACATTGTATATACCGTCATATACTTTAGACACTTCGGAAGTTGGAATAGAACACGTTGATAATAAACGATATACAATGAGAGATATTGGTCGTATAGAAAGTAGAATTGATACTGTAGAGTATTATACTCAACTTTCATTATTAGAAACAGCTGCACAAAATTTACAAATACAAGACTCAAATGGTTTTGATAGATTTAAAAATGGTTTCGTAGTAGATAACTTTACAGGTCACAATATTGGAGATATAGGAAATAAAGATTATAAAGTTTCTATTGACTATGCAAAGGGTGAAATGCGACCTACATTCCACGAAGATGCTATACAGTTAATTGAAAGAGATGATGACGGTACAGAAATTACTGCAGCTGATAGAACAACATCAAATTATCAAAAGACTGGTGACTTAATAACTTTACCATATACAGAAGCAACTTTAATAGATCAACCTTATGCAAGTAAGGCTATCAACGTCAATCCGTTTGGTGTATTTACATGGATAGGTTCAATAGAATTAACACCTCCAGGAGATGAATGGAAAGAAACAGAAAGAGCACCAGAACTTGTTATTAATAATCCTAATGGTAGTTGGGATAACTTAACAAGACAAACTGGTAATAGTGGACAGTTATCTGAATTTCCTATGTCAACAGTTTGGAATTCATGGCAAGATACATGGACAGGAAGACCTATAGAAACTGAAAGAAGACGAGTTGGTACATACGAAAAAAGAGGTGGTCATGGTTGGAGAGTAATTGCAAAAGAAGAAGTAACTACTGCTCAACAAGTATCACAAACAAGAACAGGAATTAGAGCAGTTGCTGTACCTGAAACAGTAAGAACATCTATCGGTGATAGAGTTGTTTCAGTTGCATTTGTTCCTTTTATTAGAAGTAGAACATTGACATTTGTTGCAACAAGATTAAAACCAAATACAAGAGTTTATCCTTACTTTGATAACATAGATGTAACTGCATATGTAACTCCAGACGGTGGTGCATTAGGCGGTAATCTAGTTTCAGACGCTAATGGTAAAGTTGAAGGTACATTCGCAATACCTGATCCTAAAACTAGTTCAAATCCTAGATGGAGAACAGGTCAAAGATTATTCAGATTAACAAGTTCTTCTTCAAATAGTTTAACAAATGCAAACGTAGAAACAGCTGCAAACGTTGAGTATGTTGCAAGAGGTTTATTAGAAACTGTAAGAGAAACTATTTTGTCAAGTAGAGAAGCTCGTGTTGAAATGAGAAGTGTTACCGAAACACAGTCTATTACAAGAACATCTACAAGAACGGAAGAAAGACAAGTTGGTTACCACGATCCTTTAGCACAAACATTTTTAATTGATGATGAGGGTGGAGTATTCTTAACCTCAATTGATATATTCTTTAGTACGAAAGATAGTGCTATACCAGTTACAGTTCAAGTTAGAGATGTTGTTAATGGTTATCCAGGACAAAAAATATTACCATTCTCGGAAGTAACTTTAAATCCTGGCGATGTAAATACAAGTACAGATGGTACTGTTGCAACTAAATTTACATTTTCAAGTCCAGTGTATATACAAAACAACGTAGAGTATTGTTTTGTTGTAATGGCTAACTCACAAGATTACAATGCTTACGTAGCAAGAATAGGTGAAACATCATTAGACTCAAATAGAACAATATCGGCTCAACCTTATGCTGGTGTATTATTTAAATCTCAAAATGGTATGACATGGTCTGCTGAACAAAATGAAGATATGAAATTCAAATTGAGAAGAGCAGAATTTAGTCAAGTTACAGGTACAGTTACATTAACAAATGGCACTTTATCTACAAGAACATTAAAAACTAATCCTTTAAGAACAACAAATAGTTCTAGTGTAATTAGAGTATTCCATCCAAATCACGGTATGAATGGTACAAACAATTCAGTAACAATTGCTGGTATTCCAAGTGGAACATACAATGGAATAGATACAACTACAGATCCAATTAATGGAACATATACAAGCATTTCAAATGTAACTTTAGACAGTTATGATATAACTTTAGGTTCTGGTACAGCAACTGCAACAGGTGATATTGGTGGTGCTACAGTTACAGCAACTCAAAATAGAACATTTGATGTTTTAAATTTAGGTGGTATTCAAACAATGAATGTACCTGGTACAACTATAGATTATTTTGTAAGAACATCTACAGGTAAATCAATACATGGATCAGAAACACAATTTACGTTGACATCAGCTGCAAATAAACTTGCCGTTGTAAATAATGATAACTTATTTTTCACATCACCTCAAATGGTTGCAAGTGAAATAAATGAGTCAGGAGATACTGCATTGGGTGTTGCAGCAAAAGGTGTTGGCAAATCTTTCTATACAATATTAGAAATGACAACTGTAAATACTAAACTTTCTCCTGTATTAGATACTCAAAGAATGAGTGCATTTACAATTTCAAATAGATTAAATAGTCCTACTTCAAGCAATACTCCAGATTATCTTACTGATACAAATAATTTAGGAACATCATCAGCTGCTGTGTATTGTACTAAACCAGTTATTTTAGAAAATAACTCTAAAGCATTAGACATAAGATTGACTGCAAACATTAGAGCAACATCTGAAGTAGAAATGTATTTTAGAGTTTCAGGACCAGATGAAGAAAGACAACTTGACGATATAAGCTGGACACCATTTAACACGGACGGAAGTCCTGACGTATCAATAACACCCGCTGAGGATGATAGTACGTTTAGAGAATACAAATATTCAGCAACCGATATACACGACTTTACATCATTCCAACTTAAAATAGTAATGAAAGGAACCAATTCATCATATCCACCTGTATTGAGAGATATGAGAGGTATTGCATTGGCTATCTAATATGACAAAATTACAAGTTGAAGGGTTTGCAAGTTTAGTTAGAGATACAAGTTCTAACGCAATTGTAAATGTAAACAAAAGTGAATATCAAACTTATATGTCACGTCACAAGAATAGACAAAAACAAGGTGACGTATTTAGAGATACAGTAAAAGAGATAAATACTTTAAAAAATGAATTATTTGAAATTAAAAAATTATTAAAAGAGGTAATTAAAAAATAATGGCTGCAAGAACAATATCAGCAACACAAACACTCGAAGAATTTAGAACCGAGTTTAATGCGTTATCATCACAAGATTTTGGTGATATTGCTACACTTGATTCTGGTATTACTGCAACATCAGTAATTGGTGCTGTAAATGAGTTATATACTTCTATTTCTGGAAGTTTAGGATTTGATATTACTGACGGTTCTAATACTCAAACAGTTTCTAATACTCAAACAATTACTTTTGCAAGTACAGCTAATCAAGTTACAGCTACAGTTTCAGCTACAGCATTGACCTCGAAGATGCTGATTTTTATTTATCGTAGACACTCGTTTCCGGTTGCTCCCCCACGCGTGCCATACACCTACAGGCACAAGTCATGGCCTACGTGGTCTGCTGTAGCACCGTGGAGGTCAAATATCGCAAGAGAGGAGGTGGCTGCAAAGTCCTGAACGACAGGGCCATCCAAATATCGGACATCGATCAGTACCTGAACAAGATAATGCAGAAGGCGAATTTCAGCGCATTTTTGTCCGTAAAGATGTTTGACATCCACCAGAGACCATTGCGTAGTGCAGATTCCGACGATTCGGACGATTCTGGGGAGGAGACGGAAGAAGTTGAGGCATCCGCCGATGGTGTTGAGCAATGACGTTGTATTTTTTAGCACGCCATCCGTGGCTTGTA
>ERZ651776.1511-NODE-1511-length-27571-cov-4.721867_pt1 | contig 27571 bp, 19 predicted proteins | sample MGYA00514761_ERZ651776 | MGnify/ENA metagenome assembly ERZ651776 | reverse complement strand
AGAACAGAACAGAACAGAACAGAACAGAACAGAACAGAACAGAACAGAACAGAACAGAACAGAACAGAACAGAACAGGCAGACAAGCGTTCGAAAGCTAGTCAAATCGAACATAAAGCACGGGACATGAACAACCCTAACAAGAAATGAATTGAAGAAGACACTTACCTGAACGTGCAAATCCCAATGTACATGTCTCCCCTCTCTAAGCCGGCCCGGATAATTTCTCGAAAGAGAGGCCGCATGTGCTCGCACAGCTCCTCCGCTGACCCTGGCCATTGCCCTCCGGTGTGGACATCAACAATCGTAAGGTCAAAGTCCAAGGCAAGGAAGTTGATCCCGGCATCAGCAATTGTCGCGATCAGCGCATCCGCGGAGGTCGTGTAGTCGAATGTGTTCTGCGGCTTGGCACTCATCCCCCCAAAGTGTCTGCACTTGGTTCACCAAGCAAGAGAGGAATTTGTGAAATCTTGGCAGTGTGGACTGAAATGGCTAATTTCAATGAGCTCTCGAAAAAGTCTCAGCGTGGCTTAAAAAGTGCAGGAGGGATAAAGGTAGTGAAAAGCGAAAAAGGGGCTGCAATACTGAGCTTTAACTTAGGTCCGCCTACAATCCGATCCGCACGTGATCCGAATGCTCTATGGATTTAATGTTTCTTGGTTTAAGGAAATGCTGGACGCGTAGAAAGGGCACGGAGTGAAAGATAAGTCTTGTCTGATACTGATCCTTGCGTATTGAAATGCACTCCAACAGTGTCACCCCCCCAGGAAGTCAGGATAGGATCTTTCGGTCTGCCAAAAGCGGTGGGTGTTTGCCGGGTGCTTTGGGAGGTGGAAGTGCTTTTTTGGGATTTACTTCTGGAGAGAATGGGGGGGATGCTGATATGTCGCAGGGACAGGAGGAGCAGCATCTCTGCCAGCCCTTTTCCTCATCGCAACACCAGATGTTTCAGCTTCAACAACACCAGCAACAGCAACAGCAACAGCAACAGCAACAGCAACAGCAACAACAACAACAACAACAGCAACCTCAGAGGCAAGAGGATATTGAAAATCTTGGGTGGGATTTGGGAAGTAACGACAGAAATGAAGAAGACGAAATGATTATTTCGATGAATGTCAGTGCCAATCTACGGCTACCCGAAATCGAATTGAGCCGTCGCTAAGAGAAAAGACTTTGGGTTAAATTTGCTGGCAAACTAATTTACCAAGGATTTAATAGTAGGCCGATGTGGTCTTTCTAAATAACTTCTCTTCACATCCATGCCAGCAGATTCATCCCCACATTTCAGATTCATTCCACATTTTTACTCAGCACCGACAACAACATCGTTCTCCATCTCTAAGACTCCATAGACAATCAAACAATAAGTCATAGCTACGAGAACAGAAAGGAAAGTGATAGGTACCCCGAGCTTCATGAATTCTAAGAACGAGATGACGTAACCATTACTTTCTGCGACTCCAGCTGTAACTAGGTTTGCACTGGCGCCAATTATAGTGAGATTGCCCCCCAAACAGGCACCTAACGAGAGCGACCAAATGAGGGGCTTAATAGGTAGTTGCAAGTCCCGAGAGATCTTGAGGATCACTGGAACCATGGTCGTTGTGAAAGGAATGTTATCTACAAACCCGCTGCAGATGGCAGAAATCCAAATTATAACCACAATAGCTACATTGAGCTGCTGAGATGGCGAAACGGCTTCAATGAGGTCCGATAAGACGTCTCCAATCGCTGAAATAAGCCCCATCTCAGCCATGGCCTCGATCATGACAAAAAGAGCCGCGAAGAAGAGGAGAGTATCCCACTCAACGGATTCCATAACGTTGTGAAGCTCGTGGGGACTCGCTACTAGCATCATGCAAGTCGCCCCAATCACCGCTACCCAACTTGTCTTAACGTGGTGAACAGATTCCAGGAAGAACAAGACTATCACGAAGAACAAAATCGTGCCAGATTTGCACAACAGTACCGGCTTGGTAATGGCGTACCTATTCTTCAGTTCATCGTACTTGAGGATTTTTTTTGGAGCCTTGAAGAATTTATTGTACTTCCAAATGAGATAGAAAGTGCTCACGGCAGAAGCGATGACTATACAAGGCATGAGATTGATTATAAAATCCACGAAGCTTATGTAGCTGTCCAGCATGCTTCCCAAAATGATGTTGGGCGGATCTCCGATCATGGTGCTTGCTCCGCCAAGGTTGCTGAACATTACCTCCGAGAGGAGGAATGGAATTGGATCGACGTCCAAGACCTTGCAAAGCTCAACTGTGACTGGAGCAAAGAGCAGCATCGTCGTGACGTTGTCTAAGAAGGCAGACAAAACAGCTGTCGACAAGCACAGCAAGACCAGCAGTTTTCCAAGCTGACCGTCTGCGGCTTGGAGAGCACGCACGGCAAGCCACTCGAATATGCCCGTGGTGCTGACCAAATTCACCATGATCATCATCCCGAAGAGCAAGGCAAGCGTGCCTTCATCCATCCATCGAATGCATTGCTCCATCGTCGTTACCATGCCAGTCGTCACGTAGAGTAGGAAAAGGGCAACAAACGATCCAACCAGGGCGACGAGGGTGCGGTGGACGACATCCCAAATGATAAAGATGTACACCACCAGGAGCAGAAGGGCGGAGAGCAGAACTCGTTGCGAGGAGACATCAGGGAGTGAGACGACGTCGAACACGACGCCAACAGGAGTTGTTGAGTTGGTCGAGAGCATCCAGAAAAGTTTTTGTTGCGCGAGGAGTGGTGATGAGGGGCACTTGAACTCGTCCTGATTGATGGTCTCGTAAAACTCCGCCTCGTGATCGGTGGAGAGGAAGATCTTCCAGCTGTTGTTGCAGGCAGACAGCGTCTTATTATCGACGACCGATATGTCGACGTAAATGTCCTCAGTACTTATCTTTTCCCCTACAAACTTTACTTCAAAATATTGTGACTGTTTTGTTATTTCGCGAAAGTACGGTTGATCACCGGTCAATGCTCCCACTTGTTGGGTGACCTGCGGATAATCGTGAAGGTGCATAAGGTGAAACCCTTCCTCTGACTCCTCTGTATGTTCAATCCCGTCCTGTACATAAAAGAGAAGAAGGAAGAGAACACCAACACCCGCGAATATTATAATCCCCATTTCAATTTTGTTGCGCTTTGTCCAGTCCACGTCATCGTCTTTTGTCTTGTAGTCTGCGGTTGCGACGATAGGGGGTGTTTCAGGAGCCTCGTAATCATCTTCCGCAAAAGGTTTCAAATTGTTTACCACCTTTTCTGAACCAGCCAGAGGAGGATTGACGGCAAACATTTGAGGTTGATAGTCGTCGTCATCTTTTTTGTGAGCAGCGATAATTGCATCATCTCCTTTTCGTCGAGGTTGCTGACGAGGCTGCGGCGACAGAAAGAAATTGTTCTCTGTCTGCTGTGAGAGTGAAACCACCCGCAGTCTTAAGAAGTGTGCGCGAGAGAGTGAAGTGTGAGTTGGGTCGCGGGATGGATGAAGCAGGGCAGGAAGGTGTCAAAAAGTTTGCCTCACCTCTGACGCCTGAAGATTTGAGAGGCAGCGTGAATCGGTACGCGGCCAGATACTTCAATCGCGATATTTTCGTCCTCGACATCATCGGCTGAGCCGGGAAGAGCTAATGGCGAGGGGGTTCTCCCAAGTGACAGCGGAGAACTGGAATGATCATCCAATGCCTCAGCCTCATCACCGATAGTTGCAGAGCGTGGCCTTAGCCGTGGAGAGCTCGACGCGTTACTTCCACGCCCCTGTGAATATTCATCAGCACTGCCCGCCGACAATGACTGGGAAATCTTGTTGTTCGTGGCAAAGAATGATGACTTGCTCCCCAAAGTTAAGGATGCCGATCGACGGCTGATCTTGTAGGCGTCGCCTCTGAACATAGGTCCAATAGGTATTATAGGAGACAGATCTCCCGATAGACGCGGGCCAGACACCCTCTTTTTCAGGTAAGAAGGTGTCTCATCCACAGCAGGAGGGACCAAAGGAGGAGGTGTGGGTGTCGATGTCGGTGTCTGAGGCATCTTTGGGAATTTGCGGTGTTTATTTCGGATAATTTTGTGTCTGGTACGCGCAAAAAACGGGTTCAAACCGTTTCGAGGGGATGAATAATCTTGAAATTCGAATTTCACACAAAAAAATAGGTGACCAGCATTTTCCAGCAAAAAAACGAGGATGTAGGCTTCAAGCTTCAAGCGCAACAGGCTTTACCGATTTTTCATTGAAAGAACTTCAGGACGTATCCAATAGTATTCACTGATAGCTACAGCGACCAGCAATACTCATCGTAACTCTCCCACCTTGTCTTTTCGTGATGAAGTGTGTCACGAGAATTACGCTAACGCAATCTCTCCGGGCCGCAGAGATGTTAAATCCCACATGGGTGTTGCAGAAAGCTCGGAGACTAAGAGCAAGATATGCAGAAAGTTGGGGCATTCCATAATCCACCTTTATATTTAGAAATATGTGAGAACAATTCTACTAAACGACCTCCCACCATTTTCTTTTTTGTGTGCACTTACTGCAAATGCTCCCTAATCTGCTTGAACAATTCCTCATGGACATCTTCGATTGAGACAACATCTACACCTCCTACATCCTCACCGAGCAGCCTTCCCAACATTTCTCCCCCTCCTCTAGTATTAAGAAGGGCGAGAATGTTGACGTCCCCCTCCTTGGTCTGCTCGTCTGCAGGTTGTTGTTTGCATCGTTTGCCTTTCTTCAGTTGCAGTACGGAATTAATGGTGGACACTTCTTCCTGGTGGCACACGATGATAGTTTTAGCATCAGTTACGCCAGGTTTTAACATTGCAGCGCGGTAGTCAGTGCCTTGCAGGGCAGAGACGAAGAATTGAAAAATGATCCCCTCATCTGTATCGACAAAAATAGTAACCTTTTCTCCTCCTTCCCCTCCACCTCTGACCTCCATCAGCTTGTTTACCAACTTGCTTTTGCCCCCTCTCAATCCACTTCCAACCTTTCCACTCGCTTCCCCACCCCATTCCCAAATTCTCTCAAACAACGCCCTGACTCCTTTCCAACCCCGAAGGCTCAAATATGCAATCTTCTCCCCCCCGACCCTCGCCCCTCTCCCAACTGCATCCACCCCTCCTCCCATGACCGAGAACAAGCCCAAAAAACCGGAGCGAAGGACGTAACCGATCGAATCAATCGTCCTCAGCAATTTGTTCGTGTTTACCCCATTAGTCGCTGCTTTTGACTTCGCAATCGTAACATCAGATTCGCCGTTGTCGTTACTATTCCTGTCAAAGTTTCTGTCAAGATTATTACCCTCCCTTTGAGGTTCCTGCAAGATCTTATCTAAACCCCTCCTCCCTCCCCTTGTTCTCCTTTTTGTCAAGCTCCGTCTTCCCAAGCTTTCTCCATCCTTGCCCTCCGCAGGGCTAGCAGCGATAACTTCTCGAGGAGGCGCTAGACGAGGGATTACTGCTGCCCTCCTTTTACAGAAGTTCACCACACACATCTTAATTGGGTCTATACCATTAATATTGAAAAACTCCTCAACAAACTCTCCTTGTCTCAGTGTTTCTTCATCCTGCGACTCAGCCCTGTTTCCGTCCCTACTCCGATCTGCGGCACATCCTTTCCCGATGGTAACGTGAACGATTTTCCCTCCACGTGTCAATCTCTCTTCTCTCGGAACACCATTGCTGTCACTGTCATTGCTGTTGCTATTATAATCGCTGTTAATGTTTGCGTCGCGAAAAGCAGACATCACGACAGTCTTACCCAGCTCGACAGCGGAACAATTATCTTCTCTCCCGTCATGAGCCTTCTCAGCATCAATATCTACACCTTCGAACCAACGCAGACAATCAAACAAAGACATGCAGCTTAATTCATTTCGCTCCAGCAATAGAGTATCCCTTTGCTCTCCTAGAAGCCACCCTCCCGCTTCTCCGACCTTCAAAACTGACCGCAGGGAAGATGAACAAGCGTGGTAGTCTTTAAGCAAATGAAACCTGCCCACATTTTCAGCAGACGAAGATAAATGTCTCCTTCTGTTGCAATCCATCAATGCAACTTCCCGCCCATACACTTGCCCATCCCTGATCCCACCGCAGCCACTCACAAATCTAAAACCCCTCCCACCCTCAACACTATCTTTCTTGCGGAAGAACTCCTCGTCTCGCCCCTTCGCCGCTGACAAAACAGACAAAGAGGGCGGTCGACGGGCTGATACACGAGAGCGGTAGTAATCACCGAGGGCGAGGCCGCCCACGGCCCCAGAGAGTACAAACAGAACATTTCGCACTTCCGGATTCATCCTTGCGATTACGATTTGGTGCTAGGCTAGGGTATTATGGTGGGTTTGTGTCACCGGCAGGCAGGACCGTAATTCAAAGATAGAGAAGATTTGTCAATAATTTCCGATAGAATTGACGGAACGGCTGACCCCCGTTCAAATGAGATTTGCTGCTGCTAGGAAATAATTGATGGAAGTACAATAACGCGCAAAGGCTCTTCATTTTTCGGACGGACGACTTAGACTTCCAACTTTTGAACTAAACTGAAAGGCCTTGCTTACTTTGAATTCGGTTAAAACGCTACCGTGCACAATCATCAAACTTTTAATTCTCTCAGTAACTTTAAAAACAACGCTTAATGATGATGAAATTCTTCTTCCTCTTCTTCCTCCTCTTCCCCACCTTGTCTTCTTCCTCCTCCTCCCCTCTACCCCCCTCAGCCGCCCCTGTGAGTGATACACTACCACCCACTCTTCCCCTTGTCGACTCTTCTATCACATCAATCGACGCTAAGATTTCTGCGCTGAAGCGTGCCAAGAAGAAGCTGAAGAAAATGAGGGGTGCAGCCAAGAAGGGGAAGGTGTCTCAAGAAGAGATATTAGAAGCGCTAGATACGGATTTCCCCCCAGGGGATGGATACAATGTCAAGGCCATGGATGCTATTTTTTCCTCACCATCGTCTCAAACATATCTGAACTCAAAGGCCACATCGAGTTCATCGACAACAACATCAACATCAACATCAACATCAACATCAATACTTTTCTCCAATAACTTTATTCCCCGGTCGACCATTTCTGTCCCCTCGGATTATGTTACACACTTTCTTGCAGCTTTCAAGACCAACTCTCACGGCAGTTCGAAGGGAAATAAGCGCGGTCGTGCCCAGACGCAAATGTCTGGGCTAGATTCTGCCAAAGTGGAGAACGTCCTGCTGGTGAGCAGACGATCCGGAAAGGTTGATTTCTTTGATGCTACGACAGGGGAGGTTATTTTGGAGTACGACGCGGGGCACATTGTCACGGGATTTGCATTTGATAGCAGTAACGACCCTCTGCTGGTAACTAGCGATGCAACGGGCAGAGCGAAGGTGCACAATGTCACACTCTGGAAGGGCGACTCGGTGTTATGCGGGAAGAGACCCAGGAGTGTGGTGATTAAGGGGGAATTTGACGAGAATGGGAGGCCGAAAAGGTATCGGCCCGCACCGCCGAAAGAAAAGAGTGAGAGGGGATTGGCTGTGAAGGTAGAGTTTGAGGCTGATTTGGAAACTACCGAAAATTCAGTTGCAAGTTATGGTGATGATGAAGATTGCATCGAGTCTGACGCTTGCATCAATCCTGATTCCTCGAAAAGCACAAAGTCAGGTCAAGCCAACAGCCAAATCACCAATATGATTGTCTTCTCCCCCCGGGGTGGGGCTCAGACCGTAAACAGGAAGATAATTGTCACGGACTCCTCTAACAATCTCCGCCTGCACTCCCGAAATGGAACGTTAATTTACCTGAAATCCCTCCCCCTTCCTGCCTCAACCCTCGTAAAGAGTGGCCAAAACATTGCTGTCGGCCAGGGTTCATCTGTCAAGTTCTTTGCTTCCGGAAGGCGGGACATAAACCCGGCCATGCAGTCATCTTGCGAGGGAATAGCGGGAACTAGTGTCATGACGCTGGCTTTCGATGCGCTCATACCCAGCTACATGTACGTCGGTCTTGATAACGGCGACGTACTTGCTTTTAGCACCAAGTATCGAGGGGGGAACGACAGCGGGGAGAAGGCCTACTGCAAGTTATTGTACAAACTTGGGACAGATGGCAGCAGCGTTCTCGGGGCGAAGGACGGAATACACAGTATGAAGGGATATGTTGTCGCAACCACTACAAATGGTGATCTTGCAGTCTGGAATACAACCAATGTAAGGGAGCAAGGTGCTCGTTTCTTTCTTTCGAGTGGCTCTGTATCGGATCCTTTGTCATCCGTCTCGTCTTCACCTTCTTTTTTCTCGTCTTTGACGGGTAGCGTTTCTGGGTCGGCCTCAATTTTCCAGCCCGCCGTCGCCGTTTCCACCGGGAGCGGGTCGAAAATAGAGAATCCTTACCTGGCTTCTCGCCGTGGCTCTGCAATTGTTGTATACGCCCATATCCTACCGTATCACCATTCCACAATGGGAGACGTCGCATGGATGCGGATCCCGTTGATGTTCGTGGGGATAATTATCGTTTTCGGTTGGAATTGGTGGAACAGGAAAAGCAGGGGGAGGAAATCAATGAAAGGAGATTTCAGTGATTTCAGTGATTTCAAGGGGTTGGCGGGGATGGGACGAGGCGGTGGCGGTGGCGGTGGCGGCTTCGGCGGAGGAGGCGACGCTATATCCTCACATGAGATGGAGGCTCTCAAGAAACTTGACGGCGTCGAGGGCTTCGACCTAAACGCTTTCAAGTCTTTTGCGAGCAAGGGAGGGGGCATCGGAGGGGGGATGGGCAGCAATATGAGGGGAAACGGTGGTTCTATGGGGTCTCCATACGGGGGAGGGAGGTTTGGGGGCGGCTCGTATGGTGGAGGTGGGAGCGCCAGGAAATTTGGCCACTAAAAAAACCAGAGGGAAGAAATTACGCATCCGCAACATTCGCAACAATTAATTTACAGCCTAATTATTCATTCATATCGTGGTAGTTTTCGACGTCACTCTTCGTTATGGTTCCAAAATTGACCAAAGTCTCGCCGTTTTCGTCCTCATCAGATTCATCGCTGTATCTGTTTTCCTCCTTCTCCTCCTCTTCTTCCTCCTCCTGCAAGGGAAAAGCCTCCTCCACTGCTTTGACCTTGCTTCCGACCCAGGTCTTTCCGGGCGTCCCAGCAACCATCATGAGATCTTCCCAACTTATCGTGGCGTCCTCTGCCGGTTCTCCCAAATCCTCTGCCGACACATTTCCTATCTTTACCATATGACTTATGAGTTTTCTGGCGTTAACACGGCCCTGAGAATTTGAGTTCGCATCGAAGAAGTCCTTGAGAGACTGTTCTGCTCTGGGACTTATGAGAGGAGGTGGTGGTTTCTTTTGTGGGTCTTCATTTTCAACATCAACTGAGAGTGATTTCGTAGTTCGTTTTTTTTCCTTCCTTTCTTTTATCTTGCTCTTCTTGGACTTCTTTGGTTTTTTATTCTTCTCGACGGCTCGCTTCATCGCATTTCTCTGGACTGCCATCATTTCAACGAAGAGGCGGGCAAGAGTGCTCGTTTCTACATTTGAATCTGCATTGCCTTCTTTCATCTCGCCCAATATTTTTGCGAGGACACTGCCGCCGTACATTTTTTGGGAGCCGACTTTCTCGCCCGCAATTTTGTTGCTTACGGGCGAATTCTTGCTCAATCGAAAGACCTCCTCTTCCTCTTCCTCTTCCTCTCCTAACCGTACCCCTGACTCCTTCGGCGATGCACCGGATCTCTCAACTAATGTTGTGCCCTCCTTAGTAGGCACAAAAAGACTTTTTTGCTTCTCTCTCTCAGCCTCCGCCACCTCCTTTTCGACACCTGGGTAGTAGTAAAGCAGCCCTGGAATGTCTCGCTCGCCGTGTTTACTTCTATGGCGACCCCCCCCTCCCCGACCCCCCCCGATCGCGACCGGAAGTTCGTTTGTCACTTGGGTGGTCATAATGTCTTTGTTGCTGTTGCTTCCAATGTCGTTCGCATTCCCCCCAGTGATTTCCCTGGCCCCACGTCCCGGGACGAACATGTTACAAATATCCTCATGAGGAGCGCTGAATTGAAACGTTCCACTCCGACTGACGCTCACGGAGGCTCGATCATCTCGATCGTTTGCTGACTCGGCTCGCTGATTCAACACATCGTAAATCTCTATCTCGCTGATAAGTTTTAGACAATCTCGGGTGACCGCGCCCTCCAGCAGTACCGAAGAAGGATCCATCAACTGCTTTTTAAGGTTCTTAACACATTCTACGCAGTCGTCGTCGCTGTCATCATCGCCGTCTTCGATGGTGAAGTCAACGATAATGCTGCCGCTCCTAATTCTATTTATTACTAGCCTAGAAGACTGTATCTGTAAACAAGACGATATGTCCTTAAAAAATTGCTTTTCGTATTGCTGTCGAGGTTTTGTGTTCGCTGCTATGGACTCAACATCGCCGGACAGTGTCATGCTAACCAAAGCTCTCCTCTTCAAACTCTTACCTGCCGACTCATCAAAACCGAATTCATCAAAAGATTGATGGGGTGTGAACAAAACACTATCTTCGTGTTTATGCCCGTTCCGCCTTGAATTCGCTGACTTTGGCGCCCCCGCTCCCTGCATGGGGGGAGCTAATACCCCTCCAAGACCTTTTCCCCTTCCCACGAATGCGTTTTTACTGAAGGTCTGCGATTTCGTTGTTGTCATTCCGCTCATCGTGGAGATGGCCGATGTGCCGACATTACTATTCTCTACATCAACTATCAGGCTGTCTCCCTCCCAATTCCTTCTTTCCAATGTTCCAGCTCCAAATTTTTGTACCCAGTCCTCCCGTACTCTATTCCCCATATCAGCCTGGGTGGGAGAGGGGGCATGGGCCATTAAATGTCCCGCCTCTTCCCCTAACTTCTTCTTCTTGCTGCTACCCAACTCACCCTTATCTGCTTCCTCACTTGTCACGCTACTGCCGCCACAGAACAACTTCATCCGGTAGTGCACTCTTCCAAGTGTGGTGCCTTTTGGATTTGTGATGGTAGTGGCAGCATAAAAATCACCCCATATACCTTTAGCCGAGTTCAGATCGTCATCGGCATTGCTCATCAATCTGCTCAGCTCGATCGTGCTAGTACCTCGCAGCAGTGCGTGATTTTTGCTCAAGGGAGAGAGCTTCTTAAGCTCTTCTGATCTCTCCTGAAAAACCATGACTACGTGATTTTGAGAGGTCAACACATTTTTCAGCTCCTCGGGAGCGACGTCGAAGGCGAGCAGACGCGATACATCATATTTTACTGTTTCATTTTGCCGCGCATCTCTTTGACGTAGCGATGTTGGACATGGAAGTATTGTGACAGGGAAATTATAAATCTGAATGCCAATGTCAGGGTAAGGGCCAAAGAACTCGCCGCTCGTCTCTATTCGGTCGACATTCATTTCAAGGCAGAATCCGGCTTTGGCACTGCTCCGAGCTATCTCGTTGGCCGTCGTCAAGTGCCTACTTCGTAGCAGCGGACCGCTGTTGTAAAGGCTGAGGGACACTTCTAGCGAAGCGACCACCTTCTGCTGGGGAGTGTAGATAGTCACATGACGTTTAATTGAACCCCAGATGCTACAGAAGGAGCGTTCATTCGTGAAAGAGGACAAGTCTACAGTCGCGGAACCGACTAGGGTAGCCATATTTTGTTGGTGCCCCTCTCCCTGCCCATAGCCGCCGCTGTTCAGGACCATGATTGAAAGAGCTTTATCATTACTCGACAACAGTTGCTTGAGTTCACTCTCGTGAAAGTCGAAGGAAGAAGTCACCCCGCTGGGGAAAACGAAGCGACTTCCTCCGAGAATCGACTTCTGATGAGGCTGATCAACCACATTGAGAAGAATAGGAGGGAAGTGATTAAGTTGAAAGGATAGGATTACCGAACATGGATTTGGGATCTTCGGAACGAAATCAATTGCAGTCGGTTCAATGTCAAACGTGAAACCGCATTGAAAGAACGCCATGGCATGAGGGGGTTTTAAATTTTCTGCGAGGAACGACGCCTGCATCATGTACAAAAAAGTGGCAAGCAACAAGAAGAAAAACGCCGAAGAAGAAATTGTCCTCAGCGCGCGCTCAAAGACTACATCTTAGCAAAAGTTAGGAATGTTTCAGTAGGTTAAGGAATAACTGTACAAATCCTTTGACAAGCACAGGACATACATTGGCAGTGATCGATGAGAGCTTTGTTCGGAGTTTTAACTGTGTTGATTGCCTCAATCCAGTCCGAACAACTCGGAGAAGATGTTTACGTTCACGTGATCCAAGAACCCACTGTTCTTAAGATTACGCGTGATGGAGGTGTACTCGAGAAGGACGACATTGGGAATGGGAATGTGGAGAAAATTGAGTTTTATCAAGAACTGAAAAATATAGATGAGAAAGTAAAGGTTGGAGGATTCTTATCGAAGGATTACGATGATAACAAGGAAGTGGAAGAAGAGAAGAAGAAGACAGCGGACCAAGCTTTTGAAGAAGAGCTAAGTTCAGAGAAGGAGGCGGTCACCGATGTCGAAGATAAAGTCTCAGCAACACAAGAAGACTTAGAAGTTGTAGTGACAGACGGCAATGCGAGCAAAGACGATGATTCAGACGAAAACAAAAATGCGGCCGAACAGGTAGCAACGAACGAAGGCACACGCATAGATGAAAATGCAGATGCACACATAGTCGCAGATGCAGCGCGCAATGATGCAGACACAGACATAACCACAGACAAAGAAATGGACATCGGAACTGAATCAGACGCACTCGATGAGCTACTCGAGCATATGAAGGAGACAAGCGCCCTCGAGAGCGAGAAAGCACATTTCATTCAACAAGCCGAAGAGATAATCAGCAACGTGACATTCAACAGTCACAATTCGTCCGTCTTGATCAGCATGACCAAGTCCCACGTTTATGCCATTACGACCCATCTCAAAAATAATCTCACACAGCAGCGTATCATTGAGGGTGAGGAGAAAGCTATTGCTCTTAACAATACAATCAATAGCCAGCTCGAACATTTGAACGAGGTTAAGGAAGAGATCGAATCTATTGAAGAGGCAGAGAAATATGCCGAGTTTTTGACAAAGACGGCGATCGAAAATTTGCAGAAGCTTATCAGCAGCAGTGAAGAAAAGCGGGAGGAGAGCATAACAAATATGAAGACTTCCCTTGAATCTAGCATGAACGCGGCGGAGAAGGAGTTCATTAGAAATAGGGAAGAGAGTAATAGAATTAGGAAGGAGGAACTTGTAAGAAAGATGGACCAGGGCTTGAAATTGCTTCAAAACGAGACTTGGCAGAAGGCTGGCTTCAATTTGACCCTGAACAACCCAATTGGCAAGGACATCGCGTTAGAGGCCATCAAGCGCATTCCACTGACAACCTATGTATTGATGGAGGATAGCAAGGCAAACGTCATTAATGCTAAATCTTCTTTCGAGACAAGGCGGACGCGCAGGCACGTGGGCGTTATCGACCCAGACATCACTTCTGAGCTCATTCCCGAAGCCGACGACGCCGGTAGTATTGACCCCTCCACTGTTTTTCAGTACAACTTAAACGCGATATCAGCTCTAGCCGATGGTATCGAGAATTTGGAGAGCAAGCTCAAGTCACTCCAGGAGGAGCAGAAAAAACAGGGGAAGATAAAAGAGAGAGTGTCTGCGCTTAAAGAGACTTTGAACGTAACAGCAAATTCAGGAGTGGTCGCAGATACCAATGTCGGTTATAACGAGAGCAAGTGGAAGTCGTCAGCTCAGCTGGCCAGCGAGGTTGCGGCCCTGGAAGCTGAAGCCAGCGTCAAGCAGATGATGGTGCTGTCTCAGAAAATCAAGACCATGACCAAGAAAGCCATCATGGATACCAAGAATGACCTGAAGGAATATTTGTTGGACGAAAGCGACATGAGTGCAGCAAGAAATATTGAGGCGAAGAACAAAATCGAGCAGAAGAGGGATATCGATCTATTGTGGGCGGAGACGAATCTAGACGTTGCCGTCGAGGCGGCTGTCACGAGGGGAAAAATCATCAGCGAAAAGAGAGATGCCAGGAGAGAGCTCTTGCGGTTGAGCGAGGCAATAGTGGGTGAAGTCGAGAGAGCACGAGCAGAGGTTATGGCGGAAGCAGAGTTAGAAAGAGAGACCGAAGGTGCGGCTATCATCCGGATCGGAGTTGTGGGAGAAGAGGCTACGAAGGCTGTTATTGAGATTGTGAGAGTTACTTTTCAGAATTTTGGCAATATGATCGAGTACACTTTTAAGACGAAGGAAGGTCAGAGACAATTTGTGCTATTTGTGGCTGCTTGTGCTGGATTGACCTTCAGTGTCTTCGTAGTTAGGGAGATGACCATGCTTTTATTCGCGCTTTTGAAGAAGCTGTGCACCACTCCGAAATTAGTGAGGGAATATGGGAGGGGGAAAGGTCTGAGGAGGGAGGGATTTGAGGATTTAGTCCTTACGGTCGACATAAAAGAGAGATTAGAAAACATTTGCGGGGGAGCGGCTCGGGCAAAAGAGAGGGGGGCGCCGCTTAAACACATAATGATCTACGGGAAGCCAGGAACGGGTAAGAGTGTAGTGGCAAGAAAAATAGGAAAGTGCGTTGATGGGATGCCTTACGCTCTAATGAGTGGGAGTGATCTAGCTCCGTTGGGGCGTCATGGACCGGGAGAGCTACGAAAAATTCTGACGTGGGCGACGGGACAAAGAAGCGGGGCGATACTGATAATTGACGAGGCGGAAGCAGCTTTGGGGAGCCGCTTGAGAAAGACATTGGCTGAGGACGATGGAGTGGGGGGCGGAGGAGAGAGTTTCGCACGGGATGCTCTGAACGTATTGTTGAGTATCACTGGCAGCGAAAATACAAAACTTATGCTCGTGTTAACTACGACAAGCCCCGAGTTTTTGGATGAAGCTGTTCTAGATAGGATGGATGAGTTGATTTGCTTGGAGCTACCGGAAAAGAAGGAGAGAGAGAAGATCTTGTGGAGTCGGTTTAATACAAAGTTCAAGCACGATATAATCTACGACAACGGCGAACGTGTGACAGATACCAAGCAGGCGGATCGTGAAGGGTGGGGGAAAATGAAATTGAGAAAAAAAGACAACAGAATAGCAATCTCAGCAAGGTTTATGCCCACGCTACCGGCAGCCATGTCTCATCTTGCACTCGATATCATGACGAAAGGATGCAGCGGAAGAGAACTCGAAAAGTTGGTACAGGGCCTAAGCAATGATGTGTATGGTAGCATGGCAGACGATGGCAAGGTGGAATTGTCCGTTCAAGTTTTCAACAAGGTTGTCACCAGAACTTGCGCAGCACTAAAAGACAAGTGGAAGTTAAATGTCGCTGGTGATAGTGGCCGAGTTAAGAAAGTTAAGGGCAAGAAGAAGAAAGAGAGGGTAGCGAAGGTGGTGGTGGAGACGGATGTGGGGACGGATGTGGAGGGGGAGAAGAGAGGACCAGAAAATGAGTTGCCAGAACTCAGAGTTGAGTCCCCAGTGGATTCGCCAGTGGAGTCCCCGGTGGAGTCCCCGGTGGAGTCCCCGGTGGAGTCCCCGGTGGAGTCCCCGGTGGAGTCTTCAGTGGTCGAGGCGGCGGCTAGGATAGATCGAGAAGATATTGTTCAAAAAATCTTGCGCTCGTCACCAACTGTTGGTGGCAACAACAAGGAAAAATCTTGCAAAAAACCTCGTGGAAACAGTGTGAGTGATCTCATCGCTCGCTTCGAGAGCTCAGCTAAGTTACAGAACAAGAAGAATAACATGTAAACTTGCGTTTTATTATACCGCTATATGCTACGTTACTCTACTGGCCTATTCTCATTTTTTTGTCACCGCTTCTTGGGCTTCTGGCGAGCCTTGGCCGCCACAGTTTTGCTCTTATTTTTGGAACCCACCCCAGTAAATTTCTGCACCCGACCGGAAGGGCTCGGTATATGTTTTCTTTTCCCTACTTTTTTCGATTTTACAGTCTTTGTACCGTCCATAGTCACTAATGTGTCAGCCAAAAAAGTCATCGAAACACTGCGACCATTTTTAGGGACAGGGATTGACGGGGCAGAGATTTTTGGGCGATCGCCGCCATTGTACTCATCTTTGCCATCAAATAACTCTCCACCGTCAATTATATCCCTTAAACCGCCGTTCGCGGCTTCCTGTTTCAGAGCATCTTCAGCCTCCAACTCTGCAGCCTCATTTTCATCACGACGCTTGGTTTCCTGCTTTTCCTGGAGGAGCTGAGAAGACGAGGAGACGAACGGAACATTTGACTGGGACGTGGACTGGTCACTGAACTCAGAAAAGTCCAGACCTGCGTTAAATGAGCTCTCAAAGTGGCCACGATTCATGGCCCACAGAGCAGGAGAAAAAGGTGAAAGGAAGCAATTTGGAGCTTTCAGATGTACCCCCGACAGACAAACGATAGAAGAAACGACTGTACTGTTAAGCACTTTTCAAACAGTGTGACTGGAAAGATATTGTTGAAACACTTATACGAGGAAAAATGGGCCAGATCCGAACGAGAATAAAAAAAATCAGCGAAGAAAACGAAGAGATTGAAGAGGATAAACAAGTTCGTATTTCTTCTCTTTTACTGTCGCTTCCTATATTAGCTTGAGTGTCCCCTTCCTTTCGCTTTTTCCCTGATAATTGTTTTATTGCTCTTACGACAGCTTTTCCGGCATCGTTTCCACGGCGGTTGTTTCTATCCAGATGTCTGCCATGGATTACGAATGCGCTAATTGCGGCTTGCCTTGTATGGACCTTGGCTGTAGTCAATGCAACTTGGTTCGGTACTGCGACCGGAAATGTCAGACTGATCATTGGAACAAGGAGCACCACCGTGATTGCTTGAAGCATGTTGTCTCACTGCTGGATCAGTTTGACGAGGTGAGCAAATGAAGAATGCTTCGGAGTGTATCCTAATTGTATACTTTCCCTTACACACTATTTCTACTATCGCAGGAGAAGAAGGCCGAGGAAGGCTGTGTCGCTGAAAGTTCGTCATCTTGCATTTCCTCTTTGTCGAGTAGCGCAACAATGCTTCAGCACCAAAGTGAATGTCGCCAAAGCAAACGCAAGCATAAAAAGCAGTGCCTCAAATTCGACAAGTATGTAGATGCGGTGGAATTGCTCGGCATGCAATCGCTTCAGCTCCTTGTGACTACGCTGGGTATAGGTGGTGGATGGACCACAGTTGAGATGGAGGAGGTCATCTCACCATTTTTGGGGGGTCTGAATGAAGGTCTGGAGACGTCCTTGGGTAATCACATAAAAATGAAAATAGGAAATGAGGTTATAGATCGCAAGGACATATTGGTCCACGTGATGAAGGAGGCAGTCGGGGCGGCCGACGATGATTTGTTGAAAATGATAGAGGATTCTCTTTGCAGCAAGGCTACAGAAATTTAAATGCCAGACCCCCTACACTGTAATATACACACATGCGAAAGAGAACGCACAAATAAAGTGCAGTGCACCAAAAAAAAAATTAAAAATAAACTACGGTACATAAATAGCCACACGTCTTACATTTCGGGTCTGTTAAATTAGTTCTGGCAAGCCGACCTCAACAGCTGCTCGATCCGCGCATCGTTCTTGGCGATATTGTTCTTCAAACCCTTGATTTTCTGCTGTTTTTCCAGCAACTGATCATCAAAATCACTTAGCATCTGTCTCAAGGGGTCGAGCTCATCTTCAGTGCGCTTCTTGGCGTCCTCAAGATCGTCGATCTTGGCCCTGTACGTTGTCTGCCACCGCTCTCTTTCCTTGGCCATTTCTCCCAAATCCTCTTGTACGTAGTCCATACACTTCCCCAAAGGTGCGGTGCTTTGCACAAGTCGCTGAACAGCATTCGTCAGCTGTTCCATGTCCTTCGCGGACAGCACACCGGCCGATGCTAGCGAGGACTTCTTCAGATTCATCTTGAGTCTGATTCCCTTCTTTCCATCATCAGCCTTTTCTTCCTCATTCGCCTTAGCTGCCCGCTCCGCCTCTTGTTCGTTCATGATGTTCTGCACGAGTTTTCCGTGTTGCTTTCCCTGGAGTGATGCATCAGTCACGTGCTTGCTTCCCAGGTTGTCGTTTTTGTCACCTTCGTCATCGTCATCATCGAAAAATGCATCGTCCTTTTCCCCCTCCTTCATAATCTTAGTTTTTACAACCGCTTCCTCGCGCACCTCCTTCGCCTCCACTGCACTTGTCGACTTTACCTTCGGGGGCCTTCTTCGAGCTGTCGATGGTCTCATTGACTTCTTTTCAGGAGGCCCTTTGTCATTGTCATTGTTATTGATGTTGTTGGCGTTGTTGTTTGATGATAATGGTTTGTCTTCTCCCTTCGCTTGTTGCCCAGCTTCTTGCTGTGGCGCTTCCTCCTTTGCCGGCGCCACTTCCGTCCTTTTCTCGGGACTCGGTCGCTTTTGCTGAGCTTCCTCTTTGGCCTGATTTTTGTTGGGCTCCTCATTCTCCTTACTTTCTCCCCCGGCCTCGTTGTTATTGTTTTCTCCACTTGCTTGACCTGCAGTGGCGGCCAATGCCAAAAGCTGCAAAAAAGTGGACGTGTTTTCCGGCTCTAGCCCCGCCACAATCTTGGCTGGCCTGGCGTCGACGAATGTGTTCAGAGTCTCTCCGACGTGCTTCAGAATCTTCTCCAAATATTCAATCTTGCTTGACTTGTCTTTGACGTTCTTGCTGTCCATTTCCTCTTCGGTATAAAGGCCCTCCGCAAAACCGGTCGCCCTGATTACCGCCGAAATCACGTCATGCAGGAATCGGAACGGCGGTTTCCCCAATAACTTCTCACTGCACTTGGGCTTGCTAATAATTTTCTCCATGACTTCTCTGGTCCGCTGGAAATCACTGTTACACTCCTCGATTTGGGCGTCGAGGTTAGCTCCACCTCCCTTCTCGGGGGAGAGCGAGGGCGCGTCCATACCACCCAAGCCTGCATCCGAAGTCTGTTCGGGCTGACTCCCACGGTTGCCACCACGAGTTCCAGATCGCGTTTGCGCGCGATCATCGGTCTGATCAGAAACCTTAACATCTGCATCATTAAACATGGGTCGGTCCGCCAAATTTTGCCCTTCAAAATCGTTGTTCTTCGATTCAGCAGGAGGAGAGGGGTCAGGAGTTTTTTCTTCAGCAGTAGAGGAGGAGTTTTTTGTGGGAATGGGGCAGCCAGGTTGCTCGCCATTCAAGGCAAGCGTAGCAGCAGCTTCAAAATCGAGGTCAGAGGACGTCGCGTGCTTCCCAAGGAGGATCAGGAAAGCACTTGTTTTCTCAGGCTCAATACCAGCAACAACCTACATACAGGGGCAGGGGTAAATGTTGAACAGAGAGGGGTGGGGTGCAGCGGGGTAAGCAAGCAGGCAAAAGATTTGTCAGTTTGACGGCAACACAACAGTGACTATAACCAAAACCGTCTCGACAACAGCTTACACCACTTACCTTCGCACAGCGGATATCCACCTCGCTCCCTTCACAAATCCCCACCAAAGTAACTATCTTCTGCAAAAAATCTATTTTACCTGCCTTGTCTTTATAGTTTCCAGAATCCTTCTCCTCATCTGTATAAAGCGTACTTGCGAAACCTGTGGCAGAGGACACGGCCATAACAACATCATGTAGGAAGCGAAAGGGGGGTTTGCCAAGAAGCTTGGCAGAGAGCTTGGGCTTCTTGAAAAGGTGCTGCAGGGCATCCTGCACAGACGATACTAAGTCGTCATCCATTTTAATTCGACAATATGATTCTAGTGAGGGGGTAGATGTTCGAATTGATTTGCCCGAGTATTTTTGTTTTTCGAGTTGTTTTTTAATTTAAATTAGTTAGTTGTTATGAGTAGCGAAGAAGAAGAAAGTGTTTACAGCGGCAGCGAGGACGAGAGTGGGAGTGATAGTGGCAGTGGAAGCGATGACGACGAAGGAAGTGGGAGCGAAAGCGGTAGCGGTGATGACAGTGAAAGTGGAAGCGGAAGTGAGCAAGAGGATAGCGAAGGTGAAGAGGAGGGGGACGGCATAAAAGAAGAGGAAAGGGTGAAACTGATGAGCTTAGACATCGCCCAAATTGTTGGTAAGTGCTGAATCGCGCTTAAGGCGAGCATTTACCATGAATTAATTTTACTTGGATAGTGGCTTGGAGTTTTTATTTTGCTCACACACTACACTGACTACGATGATTGCAGAACTCAGCGGCCAGATGGACCACGTGTTGAATAGAATATCCTATAATTGTAAGAAGGAGGAGCAACTGAAAAAACAGCGAGAAGAGGCTGCAAAAAAATTGCCCAAGGAAGGGGACGCTGATAAGGAGAACACCAACGGAGGAAGCACAAACACAAACACAAACACAAACACAAGCGACTCCAACACAAGGGCAGACGACGCAAAAGCAAATAAAAATGGTACTAATGCCGTCGACGATGGGGTGAACACCCCCCGTTTATCACAGAATGGCAAGTCAATGAATGCAGATGCCACCACCCCAATAGATGTCATGGACACACCTGCTCTCGGGGAAAGGGATGGTGGGAGTAGTAGATCTTCGACCCCCCACGGCGCCAAACTAGTGGGGGGGAGAGATTGGGACGCTTACAGCCATGACAGCATGAACCCACCGGAGGATGGGACAGGATCGGGCGGACTAGGTGGCTTTTTCAACCAGATGGGTGATGAACCAGGGATCGTGAATGCAGCTGACCTTTACAAATTCAATCAAGGGGGGTTGGGTTATGGGGCCGCCATGGACGAGAGTAAGAGGGCTGAGCTCATCGGAAATGCCATTAAAGCTCTGTTGGAAGATGACGACGATGAGGAGTAGTTGGTTTTTAGTGTAGTTTTGTTAATTTTGTCTCTCTAAATGTTGCCATGAGTGTGCATTTGCTAAAGATTCATGCTATTGTTGTTGACGTGCGGCAACATTTTCAAATGAACGAGAGTAATGGGGTGGCATACATTCGTCTTACAAAATCACTACTTTCTCTTTCTTTTTTATTCACCTTTAATCACCTGCACAAAATCCTTCGGTCAAACAGATGTAATATGCCACCCTCAGGAATGAATGTGTGCTCGCATCAGCACCTGCTTCTAATTGGCGGCGTTTACAATTTATTTGTTACTCTTGAAATAACCGAAGTAAAGCACCGTGATATTGCCCGCGATTAGTGCCAGAATTATGAAGTAGAGAAAGAGCCTGTAACACAACGCTCGCCTTCCCATGCTCTTCAAAAGTGATCTCGCCTGCCCAGCGAAACCCCTAGTTTCCTTCACCCTATCATTCGCGTTCAAAAGCTGCTCCCTCTGCGTCCCCATCGTTCCGAGAATAGACGCGCCAACTTGCTCTGTCTCAGCACACAATTGTTGGGAGTTGTTTATCATTGAAGTCTGCTCATTGAGCTCTCCCATCGTAGAAACAAGTTTTGCTCCGAAAGGATCCATCAGACTCCCATTATTATTTTGAGAAGTGTTGGCGATAGACGTAGAGAAAAGCTCGTTCCGTTCAGCGTTGTGCAGTGCACGCTCTATTTCCTCCTCTAGTGGGTCCATCTCCTTCTCTAACCGATTTATCTTTTTCTTCTTGGCCTTGGAAATTACGTCACCCTGCCCGGGTCCTCCTCTAATGGACGCATACATAGCAGCAATTGCCCCGCGTGCCTCAACTAAACTATTCTGGGCCTCAATGAGGGCCGACAATTTCGCATTCTCACCAGAAGCAAGAACGGACCGGGCACTGCTCATCGACGATTGCCACTGACTCTCATACTGACCGAACGACATATGCAGATGTTTAACGGCGAGGGTGACTAGTTTATCCGAAAAGTTAAAATCTGTTGAAAATTAAAATCTGGTGAAACCCCGCAGCGGCGAGGTAGCGAACGATTGGCACTGGCACCTCTCAGGCTAATTCCCCGTGCCACAAGCCTCACCTAATCCCTCACAACTCTTTTGATAGCAACCCACCGATCGATTCTTCAATTTAGTTCTCAGTACACAAGAACACCTACTAGCCATAATTGTCCCCTCCCGTGCTACTTTCGTCACCTTCAGACCAAAATGGCAGCTTCTTCTCTTTCCATCAATATCCCAGTCCCCCCCTCTCCTTCCTCCGCACTACTGGCTCCGCTGACACCGTCAACTGGCTCCCATCTTTCAACTGTTCAGAATGGCCTCCAGACGCCCTCGTATTTTGGCACTTTCCTTGAGGGGCAGACCGAGGAAGAGAGACGTACACGAACTCGGTGAGTATGTTAGATTGTTAAGACAGTTGACATTGGCAATGACTTGCGCGCTGCTCGCGAATAGCCGAGCCACTTTTGCAAAACCCCTTGCCAATCTAATGAATTTCACTGTCATTTCATTTCACTTCACTATACCCACCATATCACATATCACCCAACCTCTTTTTCCTCAGCATGCTCCCTGACCTGGAGGGATTCTGTGTTCTGAGCAGAGATGAGTGCAAAGCGGACATCGATGAGGCACGCAGTTGGAAGAAGGTCTCAACAACCGACCGCGAAGCCCCGATCGGAGGAAATACCCCCTTTGTGATGCCCAATGGTGGTCACACTGGCAGGAGGTTTGGCTTTGAGCAGTATCAAGACTCTGCGACAACTGCCGCGAGCACGTCCGCCCCTCTCCCCCCCACCCAGACCCCCGACGTCCGAACGTTCGCGGCCTTCAACCCCTCCCAGCCCCCGGAATCCTCCGCCAAATCCAAGCGGGAGCGCCTGGCCTCCTGGCAGGCCAACCTCTCCCAGATCGACGACGACCTGGAGCTCTACGGCCGAACGGTCGACGAGACCCGGCGAAGGCTCCGGAAGGTGGAGGACGACAACAAGGAGGAGGCGACGATCCACAACAGAGTGAGGTCGCACTTTTTGAAGCTGCTGGGGAACACCAGGAGGGAGCTTGAGGAGGTGGACAAGCTAACAAATGATGCCGTGCTGGAGTGCAAGAAGCTGCTTGGAGAGAAGTCTGAAGACCCTGCGGCCGAAACAGACTCCGTGATGCTTTCCATGATCACAGCTCTCCAGGCCAAGCCTCCCGCGTCGAATAACAAGAAAGCAAAGAAGACGAAGGGCAAGAAAGCCTCGGCCTCACCCCCTTCCGGCAAGAGCAGCGGCAGCATCGGGATCGGGGGCGGACACCAGCCTCTGCCCCTCGGCATCGGCGTGGGGGGAGTCGCCATCACTCCTGACGTAACTGATCCTTCCGCCTCCTCTCTCCTCGGACTCAAAGAGTTCGCCCCCCCGTTGGCCACCTCTTGGATCCTTCCCGGCGATGAAATCATTCTCCCGGCTCCCTTCACCGCGGCAAACACTGCGGCAATCACTGCGGCGAACAGCAACAATGACACCAAAAGCAGCAGCACGAACAACAAGAACAACAGCAACAACAGCAACAACAGCAACAACAGCAACATCCGAACCGTTCGAACAGTCGAGGGGACTCTGGTCCTGCGCGACGAAGCCACGAAATCCTTGGGTGTCGTGCCTCCGAGAATTTCAGTCGACCTGGGATTCGGGATCGGATTCTTTCCCCTGCACAAAGTCGAGCGGGCAGCAGTCGGGTCTGGTTCTGCCGCTTCGGCTTCGGCCTTTACCGACGATGCCTCGCTCGCCAAGAGGTGGATGAGCATGTTCGAGCAGGCCATGAGCTGCAAGGGATACTTGGACGGACTTGGCATGAGCTCCAAGTGCAACACAGACCCCTTGACTGGAGGATATGACAGTCTCATTGGGGGGAGGGGCGAGGGAGTCGAATGGACGTTCACGGACGGGAAAAACGGCAACGGCATTAACAAGGAGGGCATCAAGAAGGAGCCGTCGGACGGTTCCGATCCCAACTCGGACGCCGGCAACGGCAACGACGTGGGCTCAGCCTCCGCCTCTGAGGGTGCCGAAGGTGGATCAGCACCAGCAACCTACGGTCTAAGAGGAGCCTCAGCCTCAGCAATCAACACAAACGAATACAACAACATCAGCAGGTCCGCCTCCCCCGCCATCGGTTCCGGTTCCGGCTCCGATTCATCCCAGCCCAGCACGTCTGCCCACCCCACGTCGCTGAAAGCGAAGGGCTTCCGCTTGACGGCCTTCGGGGGGAACCTCATTCCCACTCCCGGCGGCCCTGGGGCCGACCTTTCGAACGTCCCACTATCTCACATTACCGACGAGGTATCCCGAATCTCCAAGCTCCACACCAACACCAAATCACGATTCCTCGCATCCTCACCCAACCTCATAACACCGCCCGGATACAGCGAGTGGGAGGAAACAAGACACAAGGTTTACTGTTTGAAGGCATCTTCCCTACACCTACGCAACGCACTGCGGCGGCTGCAGCAGTCACGCATCGTCCACGCCAAGCCCGCCCAGCAGGCCGCGCAGCAGCACTACGAAAAGCAGGTCGCCGAGCTCGAGGACATGAGGTACAAACTCACGGACCTTAGGGAGGGGTTCAAAATGGAGCTCCTCGACCTGGGTATCGCGAAGGAGAGGGCCGAGGAAATGCTCGAGAAACACCTCGAGGAATCGCAGGAGAAGGAGAACCCACTGCTCATTGATGTGATCAACCACCCCCCTCCCATTCACATCGTCCAGAAAGTACAGAAGCAGAAGGAGGGCGTGAAGAACAAGGTCAAGGGCGAGAAGGCTCCCGTGATAATTCGGAAGAGCAAGAGGGGGAAGGGGAAGAAGAGGAGTGTCGCAGGGGGGAGGGGGAGAAACGCGCATAGAGGGATGGAGGAGAATGATGATGACGAGGAAGACGACGATGATGAGGAGGGGAGCGATGGGGATGGCGATGGCGATGGCGATGGCGATGGCGAGGGCGATGGCGATGGCGACGGAGATGGCGAGGGCGACGGAGAGGGCGACGGAGAGGGCGAGGGCGATGACGATGCCGACGACGACGTCGACGTCGACATCGAGCCAGCCTCCGCCAGCGACGAGGCCATCTCCGCCGGTGAAGAACCCGACGAGGGCGACCAGAGCTCCGACTCCAATGGATCCGACGACGAAAACCACCACGCCGCCCCCAGCGCCGACCATCCCGACGAAGGCGAAGGCGAAGGCGAAGGCGAATTGGACGGGGAGCACCCCCAAAGCGGGTACGCGACGGCGAATTCAGACTCGGCCTCGGCGTCAGTATCGCCGAATCCGGCGGATGCGGCCCACGGGGGGGCGGAGGGGGAAGAGCATGATCATGATGGGATGGAGGTGGAGACGAATGCTGAGCAACTCCAGCAAGAGAATCCTACTGTGAAGAAGAGAGGACGGGGGGCAGGGGGGCGGAGTACCGGTGGGAAGAGGAAGAGGAAGTGATCAAATGGACTAGACGTTGAAGGAAAAATCTACCACGATATTGCAGTGTTGGTTGCACACACGGAAGAAGAAGAAGAAGAAGAAGAAGAAGAAGAAGAAGAAGAGAAAGGCAAATTATGCACTCTCACTCTCACTCTCACTCGCACACACACGCGTACACGCACAACACACGCGCACAACACACGCGCACACGCACAAAAATAATATGTGATAAAAATATTGGGAAGCCTGTTTCTTGTATAGTAATGGTTTCGACACCTCTCTAAGTGGGCCTTCCTTCTGGCAATACTTTTCTTTTTCTTATTCAAACTTTCACGTCAATTTTAAGGCAATATATTAACCTCTCTCTACTGTCATTTACCCCCCAACCCCCCCTCCAATTTCTTCAAAGTTCCCTCCCCATACTCGCCAACTTCTTCTTAAGTTTATCCCCCAACTTCATCCCTTTCGTCTCCTTCTTATCCCTCCCCTTCAACGCCTTCTTATTCTCACTCTCCCCCCTCTCGGATATATCTTTCGCAAAAAACCTATCCCCGCCAGCAACCGCCCTCCTGGCAATCTCGGCCTCGTTCTTCCGGTCGATCGCCTTGGAGGTCAGACGGGCCTCGGACTGGGAGGAGGAGGACTTGCCCCCGGGACGGGAGACGCGAGACACGGTGCCCTTCTTGTTCTCTCGGGATCTTTTGGCAGTGTGACGGACCTTTTTACCGCGGGAAGCCTTGGGGGCTTTGAGCTTTCCCCCTTGTACCATTTGTTTTTTGTCTTTTGTAATTGTTAGCTTCTGGTTTCTGGTTGCAAAGGGTGAAGAGGAAGGTAGAGAGCGACGTGATCCGAGGTCACAAAAAGTCCCCAGAACAAGAAGTTTTAGAGTAGCGATTGACGGGTAAAGACAGCTAACGAGCGCGTATTTTAAACGAAATAAAATTGTTCCTCAGGTAATTGGGCTAAAAATTCAGTGGTTGGCGACTGCCTCGTTTCCCTTAAATAAGGTCCCTCCCTCGACACCCTGAGAGCTAAAAAAACACTTTCTACGACGTCTCTTATCGGAGGAAAGCCCCTGAGACCAAATTTACCTTCGTTCGTGCACCGTTCACCAACGGAGAAACCCTTGTCTATCCTCCTTTGGTGCACAAACCTTTGGTTGGTGCGCTTTGCTTTTTTCTTTTTTCCCAACTTCCTTTCTATCGTCAGGGTCTAAACACCAAGGACTCTACAATCGAACCGAAACGAGGGTTGGTCGACTGAAACAAACCGGTTGACGGACAAAGCCACAGAGAGAGAAGGACAGAGTCATAGAGAGAGCGGACGAAACAACACTCCTTTCTCTCCACCACCAACCACTCATCACCTCTCCTACCGGCTCCTTCTCTCAAGATTCCTGTAAGCTTACAAATTCCCAAACCTCCCGAACTTCCCAAACCTCCCGAGGACACAAGACCAAAATTTTGCGAATAATCAACTCATAGTCAACTCATAGTCAACTCATAAATCGGGGACGCATAATCGACGCATAATCGGGGACGCATAATCGGGGACGCATAATCGACGCATAATCGACGCATAATCGACTCAAAATCGACGCATAATCGACTCAAAATCAAATAATATATAAAAATGGTCCACGAAGCGAACAAATCCGTGGCCGAGGAGTGCAAGAACAAGGCCGTGTCATACATGAAGCGCGGGGACATAGACCAAGCGATAAAGTGGTTCCGAAAGTCCGAGAAGTTGTACCCTTTGCCCGGCGTGAAGGCCATGATGGAAAAGTGCATGTCGTCCAGCAATGGTGGCAGTAGCCACAGCAGCAGCAGCAGCAGCACACCGACACCGTCCGCCCGTCCCTCCTCCTCGTCAACAGCCTCGTCCCACGGGGAGGACATGCGATCCGCCACCCCCAAGAACATCACCGACGTCCAGGACATTCTCTCCGCCAAAAAAAAGTCGCACTACGACGTCCTTGGCATACCCCGCACCGCCACGTCCGCGGAGATTAAAAAGGCCTACAGGAAGAAGAGCGTGCTGTGCCACCCCGATAAGAACCCTTACAAGGACGCCAGCGACGCTTTCAAGGCCGTGGCCGTGGCGTACCAGGTCCTGGGAGACGAGGAGGAGAAGGCAATCTACGACGAGAGCGGGGGAAGGGGGACGGAAGATCCCGACAGCGGCCCCTCGGGCGGGGGCGGATACAGACCCCGTCATCAGGGGGACGTGAGCCCCGAGGACATATTCAACATGTTTTTCAACGGCGGGATGGGGGGGATGGGGGGGATGG